>ERZ824600.5197-NODE-5197-length-10822-cov-3.889291_pt1 | contig 10822 bp, 8 predicted proteins | sample MGYA00519933_ERZ824600 | MGnify/ENA primary metagenome ERZ824600 (study PRJEB31778, sample SAMEA3449178) | human gut metagenome | biome: human gut; feature: human-associated habitat; material: faeces | place: United Kingdom | collected 2010/2012 ... | reverse complement strand
ACAACAAGCCCGCGGGCGCCGTACCGGCCTTTCGAAGGAAGCTCCTCAAAGGCACGCCTCCAAGTACCGCTGTATAACCTATAGGTAGGTTAGATTTTGTCCTAAAAAGAGTATTCACCACACAAACAAAGGAAAACAAAAGATGCGTAAATTCTTTCAAGAATTTCAAGCCTTTATTTCTAAAGGCAATGTTCTAGACCTTGCTGTGGCCGTGATCATCGGCGCTGCGTTTTCAAAAATCGTCGACAGCCTCGTAAAAGACATCATCAATCCCATCCTCGGCGTGCTCGTTGGTCGTCCGGATTTTACGAATTTGTTTGTGGTGCTCAAGGATGCCCCGAATTACACCGGTCCGCAGACTTATGAAGGCCTCGTCAAGGCCGGCGCAACGGTTTTTGGCTACGGCGCATTTTTAACGGCCATTGTGCAGTTCCTGCTCCTTGCATTTGCCGTTTTCTGGCTCATTAAAATTGTTGTGACGGCTCGTACCCGCATTGCAGCTGAAGCGGATCGTCTGCTCAATGCCAAGCATAAGGAAGAGGAAGAAGCCAAAGCGGCTGCCCAAGCCGCTGCTCCTGCTCCGGCACCTGCTCCGGCTCCTTCGGCTGAAGAACTTGAGCTTCTGCGCGAGATCCGCGATCTGCTGAAGGCTCAAAAGGGAACGGCAGTCAAGGACGAATAACAACTGCAAATTCCGCAGCAAATAAACCCGCCGGAAGTTTCATGAGCTTCCGGCGGGTTTTTCATGACGGCTTGAAAGCGGGAAGATCTTTAATCTTCCTCGCTTTGCCTGTGATGAGGCTTGTTCAGTCTCAGGCCTTAAAGGCGGCTTCAAGGTTGGGGACAACCTGCTTCTTGCGGCTCATGACGCCGGGCAGCCACGGCGTGCCTTCTGCAGTTGTGCCGAACGCACCGGCAATCTTCGCGGGATCATCGGAGACCATGAGCAGAAGCGAACCTTCCTTCATGATGTCCGTGAGGAGCAGGATGGCGGTATGGCGGCCTTCGGCCTTGAGCGCGGCGAGGTCAGCGAGCAGCTCAGGGATGCGGTCTTCGAGGAGCTTGAGGTCGACGAGCTCAAGCTGGCCGATGCCGACCTTCGAGCCGGACATGTTGAAGTCTTTGAAATCGCGCATGATGAGGTCGCGTGCGGCAACGCCCTTGACAGCGGATTTGGCGGTGAAGAGTTCCATGCCGAGCGCTTCAATGTCTTCAATGCCTGCAATTTCGGCAAGTTCGGCCGCAGCAGCCTTGTCGGCCGGGGTGCAGGTCGGGGACTTGAAGATCACCGTATCCGAGAGAATCGCACAGAGCATGGCGCCGGCGATATTCTTGGGCGGCACAAAGCCGAGGTAGTCATACATGCGCTTGAGAATCGTATTCGTGCAGCCGACGGGCATGATGACGATTTCGAGCGGCGCGGAAGAGGTCATGTCGCCGAGCTTATGGTGGTCAACGATGCCCTTGAGCGTGCAGTCTTTGAAATCATCGGGCGCCTGATTGAGGTCGGAGTAGTCGACGATGTACACGTCCTTGCCCGCGACGCTCGTCACGACTTCAGGCGCTTGCAGGCCGAAACGCTCAAGCACGAAGGCGGTTTCCGGAGCCGGCGTTCCCTGGGCCGCAGCCTTGACGTCGAGGCCGCGCTGGCGGTAGAGGTCGGTGCAGGCGATGGCCGAGACGATGCTGTCGGTATCGGGGTGCTTATGGCCGAGAATGATGGCGGACATTGTGATGAAGCCTTTCTTCAAAATGGGGAAATGCAGGCGTTTCCAGAGGAATACGCCGACGGGATGTTCAATCTGACAATTGTAGGCGAACTGCAAGCACCTTAATCAATAGGATTTATCTAATAAAACGAAAAATAAAATAAATGATTAGGCGTCCAGATTACTGCGGGATATCACTTGTACAAAATAGATGCGGATGAGAATCATTCATTTGTCAAGCGTTGATTTTGTGTTGCTTTATTTGTGTTGAGAGCGATTCTCAGCATATACGTTATTCGCAAATTGAATATCGAGGGCTGTTTTCAAAGGGTTATTCCTTGCGGTCCTATGGGGAGCGGCTAGGTTAAAAGTCTTACATCCTTTGGCTGATGAGAAAAATAAAAACGGCTGAAGCGGTCATTCCGCGCTGAACTGTTGGGCGGCTGAACCTCTTCGCAGGTGGGCGGCAAGAACGGTTTTGGCGCAACCTTCCACGGAGATCCCCTCATGAGAGAAGACAAAACCGTCGACGGACCGGGCAGCATCGGCTTTTCACGTCGATCGCTGTTAAGCGGCGCTGCGGCGGCTGGTGCGGCCGGCACGTTCGGATTCTCGGCGCTTATGCCCGTTGATAAGGCGCTTGCCGAACAGGTTGAGGCTTTGAAGGCAGACGGATGGGAGGCGCATCCTTGCGCCTGCAATGTCTGCGGCGGCTACTGCGGTCTTTTGGCCATGCATAAGAAAGGTGCGCCGGTTTCTCAGGAAACGGTGCGCATCATGCCGAATCCAACCCATCCGCAGCGCGGCTGCTGCGCGCGCGGAGCACAGGCAATGTGGGTTTGGAATCATCCGATGCGCCTCAAGAAGCCCTTGAAGCGTGTTGGTGCCCGCGGTGACGGCAAATTTCAAGAAATTTCCTGGGATCAGGCCTTGAATGAAATCGCCGAACGTGTAAAGGCGATCGTTGAGAAAGACGGTGAACGAGCTGTCACCATGTCTTCGCACAATTTTTCGGCCATGCAGAAGTGGTTCGGCTGCGCCTTGGGCACGCCCAATGTGATCAGCCATTCATCGACCTGCAATTCCGCATCTATTGCCGGTCGCCGTATGGTGTTCGGCAAGGGCTTTGACGGCGCCGGAAAGGTTGAACCCGACTATGCGCGCGCGAAATATCTGCTTTGCGTCGGCCGCACATTGAATTGTGCGATTGGCGTCGCTGCGGTGGTTGCCCGCGCGAAGACCGAAGGCACCAAAGTCGTGTTTGTTGATCCGCGCATGCCTGAAGGCGCGCTGACGGGTTCTGAATGGATACCGATCCGCCCAGGCGCAGACTCGGCTTTCTTGCTCTCGCTCATCCATATTGGCATTACGGAGAAGCTTGTCGACTTCGAATTCCTTCGTCGGCATACCAACGCGCCCTATCTCGTTGAGACGGGTACGCGCCGTCCGATTGCGGCTTCAGAAATAATTGCCGGCGCGCCTGAAGACGCTTTTGTCGTCATGGATCGAAAGACGGCTTCCTATGTCGTGATGGGACTGAAAAAAGACGACAAAGGCAATGCTGTAGGCTTTGCGGAACCCGAGGGGGTCGACCCTGAGCTTGATCATGCGGCTCGGATTACGGCGCTTGACGGTCGGGAACTCGAAGCTGAAACCTGCTTCCGGGCATTCGCGGCATCGGCAGCGCATTGGACGCCGCAGGAAGCTGCGCGCACAACCGGTATTCCGGCCGAAACGATCACTCGCGTTGCGCGTGAATTCTTCACGCAGGGCGGCGTGGCCGATGACGGCTGGTATGCCTCGCGTAACGGCAACGACACGCACGACTTTGCGCTTCTTTCCCTTATTAATGCCTTTACCGGCCGCATTGACCAGCCTGGCGGCTTCGTGGTTACGCAGGGAGGCGGCTTTAAGGCGCCGGGCGTTTCGCTTTCGGGCGGCAAAGGCAAGGGACCGCACGGCGAGACTTGGACCGCTCCCGAGAAGAAGTCTCTCGACAAGATTCTTTATCCGGAAGGGTCCGGCACGTATTCTGCCGTTTTTGAGGCCATTGAGACCGGCAAGCCCTATCCGGTGCGCGCTGCCTTTTTCACCGGCACGACGATGTTCCACCGCGAGGCTAATTCCGCGCGGCTCGCCAAGGCGCTGATGGGGCTGGAGCTCGTTGTCGTTCAGGATATTTTCCCGCATGAAATATGTGACTACGCCGACTACGTGCTGCCGTGCACATACTTCTTGGAGTGGCATGAGTATGCAGGCGTCAAATGGGCTTTGAACGGCAACGTTCAGAAAAACGATGCGGGCATTGCGCCGCCTCAGGGCTGCGAAGCGCGCGAAGAGGTCTGGCAGTTTGCGGAAATCCTCCGCCGTGCTTATCCGGATCGTGCCAAAGAGCGCTTGGGGCTTGAGGAGGAGTTGAAGACGCGCGAGGCGTTTAAAGCCTGGTACGACGGCATGATGGATGCGGCCTGGGCCAAGTTCATCGCAGCGAAGAATAAGGCTAAGCCCGGCGACGGCGACCGTATTGCTGCGGAAGTCGAAGCGCAAGGGTGGTCTCAGACCGCGGTGAAGAAGTGGGGTGTTTATCCCTACGTGAAGCCCTTTGGCACGCCTACCGGCAAGGCCGAACTCATTTCCTTCTATTTCACGCAGAAGTACGAAGACAAAGGTGCTTCAGGGCTGCCCCGCTGGGTGGAATCGCCGGGATTTACGCCGCCTAAGCCGCGCTCCAACGAGTTTGTGCTGATTTCGGGCAAAGACAGTTCTTCCTGCTCGGGTGTTGCCATGTGGACGTGGCCCACGAAATTCTTGGGTGACCGAAGCATCTGGATGAATCCGGCCGATGCCGAACGAATCGGCATTAAGAACGGTCAGGAGGTTGAGCTCGAGGGGCTCGACACCGGGGTGAAGGGGCGCACGACCGTGAAAATAACCAACCGCGTCATGCCGGGCGTTCTCTTCTCTCACGGATTCTCGGGAGGCGTTCGCACCAAGCAGAACCTCGGCGCATACGAATGGGTGCGTGAAGGCATTAATTCGCACTGGTTCTGCACGGGCTACCGTGAACCGGTGGTCGGATCATTGTCCAATAACTGTTCGGTTCGCGTACGCGTCTGACGGTCATCCGGGAGAAAGCCATGGAAAATCATAAAAAGCTGGCGCATCTTCTTGATGTTACCCAGTGCGTGGGATGCTCGGCCTGTATTGTGGCCTGTGCCCAAACCAATTATCCGGACATGCTTAATGCTGAAAATACCGGATGGGAAAGTCTGCCGGCCAACATTCGCCGCGTATCCGCAGAACTCGCCCGACGCCCCGTTGAACTGCTTGTCCAATGCCAGCAGTGTGAGAATGCGCCCTGCATCACGGTCTGTCCGTTCGGCGCCAACAGCCATGATCCGGAAACGGGACAGGTGAAAACCGATCCCAGCCGGTGTGTCGGCTGCGGCTACTGCGTGACGGCGTGTCCGTACGATGCACGGTGGATGCATCCAAAAACGGGACTTCCGGTCAAATGCATGGGCAAAGGCTGTGAGTCGCTTCTGAAGGCCGGCAAGGATCCGGCCTGCGTTGCGGCCTGCCCGGCATCGGCCCGTGCATTCGGCGATATCAACGATCCTTCAAGCGCTATTTCTCAGCGTCTGCAGCACGGTCGCTCCGAACGTTTGATGCCGCAAAAAGGTACTCGTCCTAATTTCTTCATGGTGGTGAACAAATGACGGCTGAATACATGAATTTGACCGCACAGGCGGCCACCAGCCACTGGGGATGGACAATTGCGTTCTTCCTATGGTTTGTCGGTCTCTCCGGCATGTCGCTCTTTCTCAATTATTGGGTTAGAAGCCGGCGGATCCATTACGCGGCAACGGCAGCTGCCGTCGTCGGCACGCTTTTGGTCGTGAGCCACCTTGGACGCATCCTCAATTTACCCGCGGCAGCTTTCAATGCGCTCATTCATTGGAGTTTTGGTTTCACCAGCTGGATGTTTATCGGCATCTGCATTCTCGCTGTGCTTTGCGTTGTTACTGTGCTTCAGGCATGGCTGCTGACGAAAGGGTCAGCCCTCGGCATGCGCTGCGGACTGCTTGCTTTTGACGCAGTCCTGGGCGTTGCCGCTACGGCATATTCGGGCTTTCTCCTGACTCAGGCTGTGGGTGTGCCGCTTTGGACAACAGCGGCGATTCCAGTGCTCTGGATTTTTTCGGGACTGGCCTGTGCGGTAGGGTTGATTGAAATCCTGGCAGCGGCCGGGAAGCTCGACGCTGAGTCTCCCCGCTGGCTGCATGCTGCGGGCTGGGCGGTGCACGGCGGCGAAGCCTTTGTGCTTTTTGCTTTCGTTCTCACGGCGCTTTCAGGTACGCCGGGTGCGGCAGCAGGTGCAGAAAGCCTCATCTCGGGCAGCACCAGTCTGCTGTTCTGGGGCGGTGCGGTCGGCTGCGGCCTTCTGATCCCGTGCATTACAGCTTGTCTGAAGAGCTTGCCGGCAGCAGCTTTGGGCGGCGCAGCTGCGATCATCGGCGCACTCTCGCTGCGTGCGGCGATTCTCTTTGCCGGGACATTTGATCCGGTCATTTGGCCGCTTTAACGGTTCGAGCGGAATTTCCCATCCAATGCCAGGCTTGCCGCTGAGCATTGGGTGGGAGGAACCGTGAGGTCCGCAGCGTCTGTTTCTCAAGTCTGCGGGCGATTGAGCAGCTGCCGCAGCTCATCGGTCCCATGCACATTCAGACGCCGGTAGATATTGGCTCGATAATTCTCAACAGTTCTTTCAGAAAGCCGGAGTCTTTCGGCAATTTGCTTATTGGAGCAGTTTTCCAGGAGGAGCAGCCGCAGAACATCTTTTTCTCGATCCCGCAAGTCGTTTAACGTCCAGTCGAGATCGGCCTGGGTGTTGAAGCCGTGCCGATGAAGCGTGTCTACGCGCAGTGCTCGCTTGATAGCCGCGATGAGATGATCCGTGTCTACGGGTTTTGTGAGAAAGTCAACGGCTCCGCGCTGCATGGCCTTGACCGCAAGCGGAATGTCTCCGTGCGCCGTGAGAAAAATAATCGGCATGCGAATCTGCCGTTCAATCAAAACCTTCTGCACCTCCAGCCCGTTGGTCGTCGGGAAGCGGAAGTCGAGGATGAGGCAGCCCGGATCGGTCAGAAGGTCACCAGCAAGAAATTCCTTCGGATCGGTATAAATGCGAATCTCCCAGCCTTCGAGTGAAAGCAGGCAGGAGAGCGAGTCACAGACATCGGAATCGTCGTCAACAATGCGAATGACAGTCGGTTTCATGGCGCAGCTCCTTCTTGACGCGGATCCGTCGGCTGAAAGGTCAGCACCGCTCTGAATATCCCGGGAACATCCTCTGAGAGGAGAAGATCAGTTTCATTTCGTTCGGCGATGCTTCGCACGACAGCGAGTCCAAGACCCAGTCCGTTCTCTTTAGAGGAATGCAGCGGCGACGAAAGTGCCTCTTGCTCTGCCGGCGTTAATGGCTGGCAGCTGTTGGTGATAGTGAGTTTCACAGCCCCGTTTGGGAGGGTGTCCATGTACAGCTCAACATAAGGGATATCTGCGCAAGCGGCCGCTTCCGAGGCGTTCTTCAGGAGGTTCGTGAGCAGCACTTCAAGTTCTACGGCATCGGCCAGAACGACGCCGGGCTGCAGTTTGAGGAGCGGCGGAATTTTGAGCGAGTGCATCTGTTTGAGGCGATCAGCCAGCACTCTGATAAAGCTTGAGAGTTCAATCTTGGCGGGCGTGCTGGCGCGCGAACGAGCGTAGAGACGAACGCGTTCGATGATCGTGCTGCAGCGCTGAAGTGTTGTGCGTGTTTTGCCGCAAAGTGCGCTCAGCTGCTGCCCTAGGGCTGTATTAAAGGCGTTCGGATTGCGTGCCAGCAGTTTGTCAATGGCCGCCAAGTAATAGCCTGCGGCTGAAATAGGCTGCAGCAGTTCGTGAGCGACAATGTTGGAGAGCTGAGCAGTTACGCTCGCTTTTTCCAATCGATTGAGCCGGTCTGATGCAGCTGCCAGTTCCGCGGTTCGCCTGCGTACGAGCATGTCGCTGCGAATGGTGTGGAGAAGGCCAAAGAGGAGCGCTGCGGCAAAAAGCAGAATCCACAGGCTGTATTCTTTCCAGATCCGTTCTGCAGTCCAATGGCGAAGATATTCGTAGGGACCGAAGCGCAGCTCCTTGAAGAGTTTGTCAATCCGAGCAAAGTCGGTGGCGGGAAGCCACTGACTGTGCCAAATCTCTTCGGGTGAAATGGCATAGAGCGCCATTGTCACATTGCGCAGTGTCTCAGGAGGTAGTCCGGCGGAGGCGATGACTGTCCAGCCGGGGTAGGCGCTGGAAGTATGGAGGTATTTCATACTGTCGCCGGAACGCGGTTCGAGCACACGGATTTCTTTTGCAAAAGGGCTCCCTACAGCGAGCATGAGCTCCATAAGGCCCGCCTTGACGAGACCGGCATCAACTCTTCCCGTCGCTACGGCTTCAACGACGCGTTCCATCGGCCGGCCGACTTCTTCAATGCGGGAGAAGAAGTTGTCTGGATCCCAACCGCGCGCACTGATTTCTCCCAAGGCCGTCTGAGCATTCATAAACGCATCTTTGCGTGTAACGGCGGCGCTTTTTCCTTTCAGGTCCTCAAGCGTTTTAATCTGCGCATCGGATCTGCGGACGATGATCGCGCCGGCCATGCCTTCATTGGGGTTGGGCGCCATGGGGGAGGCGAGTGTTCCCAGGGCTGTGAACCCTTTTTGATGAATTTCCCAATAAAACCCCGCAGTACCTATGAAGAGATCTGCAGTACCGCGCTGAGCGGCAAGATGCTGCGCTTCAAGGTCGTCGTTGGAGACGATCAGCCGATAGTTTGAAAGCCTGCGCCTGAGCACCTCCAGTGTTTCGGAAATGACCTCACTGTGCATGTCCGAGAGCGTGAGCTTCAGGACACTCACGCGCAGTACCGGCGCTGAAGGCGACGGCGCAGCTGAGGCAGAAAGCATGAAGCCCAGCGCCAAAGCAGTGAAGGTCGTGCGGATAAAAAGCATGCAGGATTGTCAAAGGATTCAGTTGATAAATACCTTAGCGCATTAGGGAAGATGGGCGAGTTGTATGCTTGATCTGCCCCTGCAATACCGGAGTACTCGCCTGTCGCACAATTGATTCCAGTCAATACCAACGGACGGGGTCTCTTAGAGGAGGCCCAGAAAAGGAGGACCAATATGATGGAACTATCTCGCCGGAAACTGCTCGTCGCCGCAGGGGCTGCCGCCGCTGTGGTGCCTGCCGCACACGCTGCCCAAGATCCGAGCCTTTCGGACAATGTTCCCAAAAAGTGGGACCGAACGGTAAAGCTCCTTATTGTGGGTGCCGGCGGCGCTGGGCTGACGGCTGCCGTATCCGCTGCGCAGAACGGTCTCACAGACACGCTCATTCTTGAAAAGATGGCTTATATCGGCGGCAATACGGCCATTTCCGGCGGCGGTATGAATGCTGTCGATCCTGCACGTCAAAAAGCCCAGGGCATTGAAGATTCCATCGAGAATCATTATGAGCAGACGCTCAAGGGCGGCGACTATCGTGCCAATCCTGCTTTGGTGAAGGAACTCGTCGAGAATGCGCCGGAAACGGTGACTTGGCTCGAATCGATAGGCATGAAGTTTAAAGACAAGGTCTATCAGGTCTACGGGTCGCTTTATCCGCGCGGACATGCGCCGCTCGGGTCGCTTGGACAGGACTACATCAAGGTTTTGGTGGACCAGTGCAAGAAATACGGCATTCCTATTGAGAAACAGGCAAGAGTCGTACGCATCATTCGTGAGACTCCGCTTAAGGGCAAGGTTCTTGGCGTGGAGTATGAAAAAGGCGGCAAGCTCATCACGGTTCGCGCGACTAAAGCCGTAGTGGTGGCGGCCGGCGGATTCGGCGCGAATAAGAAGATGAGGGCGCTGCATGATCCGCGTCTCGCAGACCTCACGACCACGAATCATCCGGGAGCAACAGGTGACCTGCTGCCGCTGATGGTTGATGTCGGGGCGGATTTGACCGGAATGGACTTCATCCAGTGCAACCCCGGCTGCCCTCCGGGACGTACGCACCGCGTACCGCTTCATCAGGGCGGCCGCTTCATCATTGTTGACCGCAACGGCAAACGCTTCATTCGTGAAGATGAACGCCGCGACGTGATCCGCGACGCTGTGCTGATTCAGCCTAAGGCAACCGCTTGGGGCATCCTTGATCAGACGCGTTTTGACATGATCAATCAGGGTCAGAAGGATGCTGCCTACAAAGGGCTTGAAACGGGTGATGCCTGGAAGGCAGACACGATTGAAGAGCTCGCTCAAAAGATGGGGCTTCCGCCTGCAGCGCTGAAGGCGACCGTGGATGAATTCAACGCGGGCGTTAAGGCCGGCAAAGGCAAGCTGGGCAAGTTCCAGCGCAATCTCTTCCCGATCGAAAAGCCGCCTTTCTGGGGAGCTTATGTCGGCATGAGCGTGCATCATACGATGGGCGGTGTGGTAATCAACACGGCGGCTGAAGTCATTGACCGCCGCGGGGAGGTCATTCCGAATCTTTATGCTGCCGGCGAAGTGACGGGCGGCATTCACGGTGCCAATCGATTGGGCGGCAATGCCATTGCGGACTGCCTGACATTCGGCCGTCTTGTCGGCAAGGAAATCGCCGAGAAAAAGGCATAACTCATCTTTGCTTACCCTGATACGGGGACTGTCCCCGTCATGTTTCCGGAACGCCCGGTTTCCTGATCCCTAATTTTCAGGATCCGGGTCGGGTTTTCCAAGCCAAGCAGCGCGAGCATATCGCGCTGCTTTTTTGTCATGGTGCGGGTCCCACATGCCCTCGGATGAGTTTCTTCCCCGAGCGTGCTACTATCGCTGCGGAGATTGGCGAAGTTTTTTGATAGTGCATCGCCTACCCTCCTAGAAACCGGAACTCCCGGATAACTGATCCCTAATTTTTCAGGACCCGGGGCGGATTTTCCAAGCCAAGCAGCGCGAGCATATCGCGCTGCTTTTTTGTAATGGTGCGGGTCACCCATGCGTTGGCCGTGTGGCGCTTGTCAGCCTGAATCTGCTTCAAGATCGTGAAAAGACAATCGATGG
>ERZ824600.5192-NODE-5192-length-10835-cov-9.828757_pt1 | contig 10835 bp, 10 predicted proteins | sample MGYA00519933_ERZ824600 | MGnify/ENA primary metagenome ERZ824600 (study PRJEB31778, sample SAMEA3449178) | human gut metagenome | biome: human gut; feature: human-associated habitat; material: faeces | place: United Kingdom | collected 2010/2012 ... | reverse complement strand
ATCCCCGGCAACGATGACGCCATCCGCGCCATCCGTCTGATCGCTGCTGCCATGGCAAACGCCGTTATCGAGGGCCGTCAGGGTGAAGACACCGCTGCGGAAGAGGCTGCTCCCGCTGCCGAAGCTCCCGCCGCTGAATAATCCCATATAGATCTATAGGAGGATACCAAAATGGCTTTTACTGCTCAGGACGTTAAGAAACTGCGCGAAATGACCAACGTTGGCATGATGGACTGCAAGAAGGCTCTCCAGGCTACCGATGGCGATATGGACAAGGCCGTTGACTGGCTGCGTGAGAAGGGCCTGGCCAAGGCTGCCAAGAAGGCTGACCGCATCGCCGCTGAGGGCGTTGCCTTTGCTACCGTCGTGGACGGCGTGGGCGTTGTGATCGAAGTGAACTCCGAGACCGACTTTGCCGCCAAGACCGACGCTTTCATGGACCTGGTGAAGAACCTGGCCGTGGTCGTCGCCAAGCAGAATCCCGCCGATGTGGAAGCTCTGAAGGCTTGCACCTACCCCAACTCCAACCTGACCGTTACCGAGATCATGCAGGAGAAGGTCATGTCCATCGGCGAGAACATGCAGATTCGCCGCTTCGCCCGCTTCCCCGAGAACACCTCCGTTGCCTACGTTCACGCAGGCGGCACCCACGGCGTTCTGGTGAACCTGGCTGTTGAAGGTGGCATCGACGCTACCGAGATCGGCAAGAACGTTGCCATGCAGATCGCTGCTATGAACCCCAAGTACTGGGACAAGTCCCTGGTTCCCCAGGCCGATGTTGACCACGAGATGCAGGTTCAGGTTGCTCTGATGGACAACGATCCCAAGATGGCCTCCAAGCCCGCTCAGGTCAAGGAGAAGATCGCTGCCGGTAAGCTGAACGCTTTCTTTAAGGACAACTGCCTGCTGCAGCAGGAGTTCGTTCGCTCCGACCTGTTCCAGGGCAGCGTGGAAGGCTACATTGCCGACGCTGCCAAGAAGCTGGGCGGCAAGGTGACCTTCGTTGACGCCATTCACTACGTCAAGGGCGAGGGCATTGAGAAGAAGGCTGACGACTTCGCCGCAGAAGTCGCCGCTCAGATCGCCGGCGCTGCCAAGTAAGTTTCCCTACACGTGAAATTCCCGCAAGCTTTTCGGCTTGCGGGAATTTTTCATTGCATTTTTGGTTTTTTATGTTATAATTGATTTACATAAAAACATATTATCAGGAACGGAAGGGCTTTCAAAAGATATGCGGCAGAGCTGCCCCGGAAAAGTCATAACCGCCCATTCCGGTTTCTTTTGGATAGCCTCGGGAGGATGACCATGGAGACCTTCATCTGTAATCAGACAAAAATACCCAAGGACCGCTGGCGCTACGGGCTCCGGTCCTCCGCCAAGGTAGGCTGCGGGTGGATCGCCGTATACAACGCCCTGATCCAGCTGGGTGAGTCCCCCCTGCCCGAGACCATTATTGACGCACTGGAGCACCAGCTTCCCCTCATTCACGGCAATCTGGGCACCAGTGTGCTGGGGCCTGCCATGCTTCTGAAAAAATGGGGCTACCATGTGACGCTGTGCTCAGACCCGGACCGCTTCGACCGGATGTGCCGCCACTCAGACGTGAGCATTCTCTTCTACTATTGGCGCAAGGGCCTTCGCGTGGGTGCCCACTTCGTCTGCGTTACTGCAAATACGGAAGGATTCTGGGGTTACAATACCTATACAGACTCCAAGGGTCAGGATTTCTACGGAACAAGCCTCAGCGCATACCTAAAAGAGCAAAAGCACTTCGGCTGTGTGCTGACCTGTATCAGGAAGCCAAAGCAGCAATCCAATCCATAATACCGCAGCAAATCGGCGCACTGCCTAAAACAGTGCGCCGTTTCAGTTTATGTCGTGCGGAATTTCCTTATGCCAGCGCCCCAAAGCCCAGCACGACAATGCCCAGGACCATCAGAATCACGCCGGTGGCACGATTCAGGGTCTTCGGAGTGGCCTTGTTGGCAATGACTGCGGCGATCCGGGCCCACAGGAAGGTGAACACCACGCAGAGAATGAATACCGTCCAGTCCGGTGCGCCGCCGATGGTGAAATGGGAGACGGCTCCGGTGAGGGCCGTAAAGGTCATAATGAACACGCTGGTACCAACGGCGGTTTTCAGCTCATAGCCCAGGACGCTGGTCAGGATCAGCAGCATCATCATTCCACCGCCGGCCCCCACAAAGCCGCAGATGAAGCCAATGAGGCAGCCGCAGACCATGGATTGGATGGCTCGTTTTTTCGCGGACACCCCCTGCATGGCCTCTTTGGTGGTCATAACAGGACGAATAATAAACTTCACACCCAGCAGGAAGGTCATAAACACAGAGAAATTCCCCATGGTCTGGGAGGGCACCAGGCTGGCAATGTAGCTGCCGATGACCGTAAAGGCAAGGACGCTGAACATCATGATCAGGCCGTTGCGGATGTCCAGATTTTTGTTTTTGCCGTAGGTATAGGCGGAAACAGCGCTGGCCAGCACGTCCGAAGACAGGGCAATGCCCACGGCCATATAGGGGTCCATGTGCAGGAAGGTGATGAGCATAGGGCTGATGACCGCTGCGGCACTCATGCCCGCAAAGCCGGTACCCAGCCCGGCGCCCATGCCTGCAAAAAACGTGACAAGGATGGTGATCAATATCTGCATGTTAGTTCTTTTCCTCCAATAGTCTGTCCATATTTTGATTCATGATCTCCAGGGTCCGCAGAAATACGGCCATGGAGTCGGCATCAATGTTTTCCCCCAGCTTTGAAAAAAAGCTCTGCTGAAGGGCCTTGCCTGCCGTCACAATGGGGTCCGCTTTTTCCGTCAGGCATAATGCCCGCTTTCGCCGGTCCCCTGCCACGGCCGTTCTCACCAGGTAGCCCTCCTCCTCCAGGCGGTCCAGGTGAATGGAAACCAGGTTGGCTTTCAGGTGCCGCACCTGCACAATGTCCCGGGCCGTATTATAGTCCGGATTGTTGGCCAGGAACAACAGGATATCAAAGGATGTTCGGGCAATCCCCTGCTCCCGGCAAAAGGTCGCACAGACCTGATCGTAGCCGGTCAGTATTTTTCGGGTCAATTCATAACAGAAAAGCATTCTGCGTCTTCTTTCTTCAAATTTAGATATTTCAAATTTGAACTAAATAATATCACAACAAGTAATACTTGTCAAGTGGTCCGGCAGACTTTCTTTTTCCATAAGGATTATACAATTTTGCAAATATATTCCTTTTATTTGCAACTTTTTTCTTGCGTGAAACGAATGTTTGTGCTACAATTAAAGAAATTTGTCCGCCCCTGCCGGATTCCTTCCGGCAGGGGTTAAGAGAGAAGGGGGAATTCATTTGATATTCGGCAAACACATCAACGTCTACTATCGAAAGTATGCGTTGGCTCTGCTGACAGGACTGCTCGCCCTGTTCACGGTGGACTATCTTCAGCTGAAGATCCCGGAAATCTATCAATTGGTCATCAACGGCCTAAACCAGGGCTATATCCTGGAAAACGGCGTGCAGATCCCTTTTGATATGAATTTCATGCTGGACCGGATCTGTATGCCCATGGTGTCTATCATCCTGGCCATTGTATTCGGCCGCTTTTTATGGCGCGTCACCATCTTCGGCGCAGCCACCAAGGTGGAGACGGACCTGCGCAACAAGATGTTCCGCCACGCCGAGGACCTGAGCCGGGAATACTATCAGGTCAACAAGGTTGGCAACCTCATGAGCCTGTTCACCAACGATCTGGACACCGTGCAGGAGTGCTACGGCTGGGGCTTCATGCAGTTCTTCGACCCCATTATTCTGTGCACCCTGGCCATTACGAAGATGTGGCGTATGGACCATCTGCTGACCGTTCTGTCCCTGATTCCCATGGTTCTGCTCTTCGCCACCGCCACCATCGTTGGCAAGAGCATGACCCAAAAATGGGACTACCGGCAGGAGTGCTTCTCCAATATGTCCGATTTTGCCCAGGAGAGCTTTTCCGGCATTGCCGTCATCAAGGCCTTCGTAAAGGAGACCAAGGAGCTGCTGGCCTTTGAAAAGCTGAACAAGGAAAGCGAAGTTTCCAACATCGACTACACCAAGGTTACGGTCCTGCTGCGCATCCTGGTGACCACCTTTGTGGAAAGCGTCATCTGCGTCATCCTTGGCTACGGCGGCTATCTGGTCTATAAGGGTGAATTCAATGCCGGTCAGCTCATGGAATTCATCGGCTACTTCAACGCAGTGATCTGGCCCATCATGGCCATTGCCGAGCTGATCGACATGACCTCCCGGGGCAAGGCCTCTCTGCAGCGCATCAGCGAGCTGCTGGATGCCCCCAAAAACGTCTATGACCGCCCCGATGTCAAGGCCTTGGAAAACCCCAAGGGTGACATTGCATTCCGGGATCTGAGCTTCACCTACCCCGACGGCGAGTTCCCCGCCCTGGAGCACATCTCCTTCGAAATCAAGCCCGGTGAAAGCATCGGCCTGGTGGGCAAGACCGGCTCCGGCAAGACCACTCTGGTGGATCTGATCCTGCGGACCTACAATGTGCCCGACGGGACCCTGTTCCTGGACGGGCAGGATGTCAACAGTCTCTCCATCCGCTCCGTGCGGGACGCCTGCGCCTATGTACCCCAGGACAATTTCCTGTTCTCCGACACCATTGAAAACAACATCGCCTTCGGCAAGGAAGAAACCGTCTCCGAAGAGATTCGGCGGGCTGCCAAGCTGGCGGACATCGACGGCAATATCTCCGAATTTCAGCTGGGCTACCAGACCGTGCTGGGCGAACGGGGCGTCACCGTCTCCGGCGGCCAGAAGCAGCGGATCTCCATCGCCCGGGCGCTGATGAAGGACGCGCCCATTCTGATTCTGGATGACTCCGTGTCCGCTGTGGACACCAAGACGGAGAAGGCCATTCTGGACAATCTCCGCGCCACCCGTCAGGGCAAGACCACCATTCTCATCGCCCACCGCATCTCCACCATCGAGCAGATGGACAAGGTTCTCTTTATTGACGGCGGCCGTCTTGCAGGCTTCGGAACCCACGACAAGCTCTATGAAACCAATGCAGAATACCGCAAAATGGTAGATCTGCAGCGCCTGGAAGAGGAAGGAGGGGAGCAAAATGCGTGAATATCTGCCACTCATCATTCCCTGTGCCATTATCGGGGTATTTACCCTGGTCTTTCTGTGCGCCTATGCCGTGCTGAAAAAAAAGACCGCCAAGGAAACCAGCGAACGGCATATGCCCGACAGCGAGATCATCCGTCGGCTGCTACGCTACGCTGCGCCCTATAAGAAGGAGTTCGCACTGATCTTCTTTATCATGCTGGTCTCCATCGCCTACGATGTGGTGTCTCCCCTGCTGGTTGCCACCATTCAGGGCACCATTAAGCAGAGCTTCCAGCTCAGCAGACTGTTTACCCTGGTGGCCGTCTATGCGGGCATTCTGGCTGTGAGCATGGTCTGCACCTACTTCCAGGCTATGATCCTCCAAAAGATCGGCCAAAAAATCCTGACCCAGCTGCGCATGGATACCTTTACCCACATTGAGCAGCTGTCCCACGCCCAGCTGAATCAGATTCCCGTGGGCAAGCTGGTGACGAGAGTCACCAACGACCCCAATTCCATCAGCTATCTGTTCACCAATATTCTGGTCACCCTGGTCAAGAACACCCTGGTGATTCTGGGTGTGCTGGGCGCCATGCTGATCCTGAACTATGCGCTGACGCTGATGGTGCTGTGCTTTGTGCCCTTCCTGGTGCTCTTCACCATCATCTTCCAAAAGTTCTCCCGGCACGTCCACCGCAGCGTCAACAACGCCCGGACGGATGTGAACACCTACCTTTCCGAGAATCTCTCCGGCATGAAGGTCACACAGATCTTCAACCAGGAGAGCCGGAAGCTGACGGAGTTCCTGGACCGCAGTCGAAAACTGGAAAAGGCAAAGCTGGGCCGGATGTTCGTCTTCGGCGTCTTCCGCCCCATGGTGTATATGCTCTTCGTGACCTCCAACCTGTTCCTGTTCTATATTGGCTGCAAGGGCTATATCCGGGACACCGCCTTCCTGGGCACCACCATTACCAGCGAGACCGTGGTCGCCTTCTATATGTATATCTCCCGGTTCTTCAACCCCATCCAGACCCTGGCAGAGCAATTCGATATGCTGGAGCAGTCCTTTGCCGCAGCAGAGAAGATTTTCACCATTCTGGACATGGAGCCCGAGGTGGTGGACGAGCCCGATGCCATCGAGCTGGGCGACATCAAGGGCGAGATCGAGTTCAAGGACGTCTGGTTCGCCTACAATCCCGGAGAATGGGTGCTCAAGGGTGTTTCCTTCCATGTGTACCCCAAGCAGACCGTGGCCTTTGTGGGCTCCACAGGTTCCGGCAAATCCACCATTCTCAGCCTGATCTGCCGGAACTACGACATTCAGAAGGGCCAGATCCTTATCGACGGCATCGATATCAAGCACATCAAGATCTCTTCCCTGCGCCGCCACTTTGGCCAGATGCTCCAGGATGTTTTCCTGTTCGCCGGAGATATCCGCAGCAATATTGTACTGCGCTCCGACAATGTCTCCGATGAGGAGGTCTGGCAGGCCTGCCGGTATGTCAACGCTTACAGCTTCATCAAGAAGCTGGAGGGCGGTTTGAACGAAACCGTCCGTGAGCAGGGCAACAACTTCTCCGCCGGACAGCGGCAGCTGCTGAGCTTCGCAAGGACCATCCTGCACAAGCCCTCCGTGATGATCCTCGATGAGGCCACGGCAAACATCGACACGGAAACGGAAGTGCTCATCCAGGACTCCCTGGAGAAGATGAAGAACATCGGCACCATGCTGATCGTGGCTCACCGCCTGAGCACCATCCAGCACGCCGACAACATCATCGTCCTGTCCCACGGCCAGATCATGGAGCAGGGCACCCATCAGCAGCTCCTGCACCAGAAGGGCCGGTACTACCAGCTCTATACCCTGCAATTCCAGAAGCAGCAGCTCCAGCAAAGCGAAACATGACAAACGCCCTTGCAGACCGGTTGGCTCTGCAAGGGCGTTTTCCATCATTTCTCAGAAAAAGTGAAGCGATAAAAATCCCGAATGCATCGGCATTCGGAATTTTGTGTGTTGCGTCCACTTTTGATGCAGACTTTTCAGGCGTATTTTCAGCAAGCCTACTAAGAAATAGAGAATATTTCGTTCGCAATCAGTACTTTCGTACATTCTGACCATGGGTAACCGACACCCGGCATACTGGATATGGGCGGAGTTGCGTTTCAGAAAACGGGACTTGACCACCTCCGCCGGGTAATCATCCCCGGCAATGCGGACCATCTGCCGGTTGGTGCAGGCGTACCCGTATCCGGGGAATCCATATCCGGCTTTTCCGTATCCGGGCAGGCCGTACCCGGCAGAGGCGTATGTGGCTGCTCATAGATGGTGTAGTCGGTATCTGTGATCCGGCCTCTGGCGTCCCGCAGCTGGCGGCACACCAGATAGCCGCTGATTTCCAGCTCCTTCAGCGCCGCGCCGACGGCGTCCACGCGAAAAACTGCCATGTTCGTTCACCTCGATCTTTCTGCGGCGCATTCACACCGCTTTTTATGTACAGCGGAAAAAAGGGTTTACAAATGGGAAAGTATATTGTAATATTAGAATATAGCATAATTATACTATAGCAAAGGAGACGCACGATGGGGTTACAGCATGGGATTCTCGGGTTTTTGAATTACGGCCCTTGCAGTGGGTATGAGCTGACGAAGGCGTTTCAGTCCTCCCTGCATTTTTTCTGGCCTGCGCAGACCAGTCAGATTTATCAGACGCTGAACAGGCTGGAAGCTGCGGCGTACATCACCCACGAAACGGTCATCCAGACCGGAAAGCCCAATAAAAACGTCTATTCCATCCTGCCAGCGGGTCGGGCGGAGCTGCTGCGCTGGCTGTCAGAGCAGGGGCGAGCCACAGACGGCTATAAAAGCGAATTTCTGATGAAGGTCTTTTTCGCTGAAAATCTCCCGCCCCGGCAGGCGATCACGATGCTGCGCACATACGCGGACGGATGCCGCGCGTGGCTTGCGGGGCTGGACAGCGTTCCGCAGAACATAGAGGAATACGGCAAGCTGACCGAGGCCAGTGCGCCTGTGTATTGGGCGTTCACGGCGCAGTTTGGCCGGGATTACGCACAGATGTGCATCGCGTGGGCCGAGAACTGCATCAAAAAGCTGGAGGAGATGGCATGAAGGTTCTGGTTCTGAACGGAAGCCCCAAAGGCGAGAGAAGCAACACCTACCGCCTGACCGGCGCGTTTCTGGATGGCCTGCGTCAGGTGCAGCAGGCAGAGGTGGAGGTCCTTGAGGTCGGAAAGCTGCATCTTCTGCCGTGCCGGGGCTGCTTTGCCTGCTGGAGCAAGACGCCGGGAAAGTGCGTTTTGCAGGACGATATGGCCGGTGTGATCGAAAAGCTCCTGGCCGCCGACGTGCTGATCTGGAGCTTTCCGCTCTACTATTTCGGCATCCCCGGCCAGCTAAAACTGCTCATCGACCGGCAGCTGCCGATGTCGCTGCCCTTTATGACGGACAATGTTTCCGGCGGCCACCCCAGCCGCTATGACCGCTCCGGCCAGCGTCAGGTGGTGATCTCCACCTGCGGCTTTTACACAGCAGAGGGCAACTATGACGCGGTGGACGCGCAGTTCTCTCGTCTCTGCGGCGCAGATGGCTATACGGCCATATACTGCGGTCAGGGGGAGCTGTTCCGCATTCCGGAGCTGCGCCAGCGCACGGACGCCTATCTGGAGCATGTGAAGCGGGCAGGCGCGGAGTTCGCGCGAGGCGCTGTTACGGAGGAAACGGCCTGTGCGCTGCGGCAGCCACTGTTTCCGCGGGCGGTGTTTGAGCAGATGGCTGACGCCAGCTGGGGCGTCCGCCGGGAGGATTCTGCCAAGCCGGGAACGTTACAGACGGCAAAGCTCTCTCCGGCGCTGGCCTTTACCCGGCAGATGGCCGCGCTTTATAACCCCACAAGCTGGAACGGACAGGACCATGTGCTGGAGTTTTTCTATACGGACGCCGGGGAAACCTATCAGATCGTGCTGGGAAAGGACGGTCAGCGTGTGCTGGAATCCGACTTCCTGCCCTGCACCACGCGCATCGAAACGCCGCTGTCCGTCTGGCAGAGGATCGGCAGCGGAGAGCTGAACGGACAGCAGGCCATGATGGAGCATCTGTACCGCGTGACCGGCGACTTCTCGGTCATGCTCCATTGGGACGGGATTTTCGGTCTGGGAGCAGCTGCGCCGAAGCCGCCTGCCGCGCCCCAGAAAAAGACCAACATGACACTTATGCTGCTGCCGTGGATGACGATCTGGATCGCGCTGTCCATCCAGGCCCGGACCGGCGCGTGCATCGGGCTTGCGGTCTGCGGGCTGCTGCCGTTTGCGTTTCTGAAATACCGCATGACCGTCTTTGAGCCGTGCTCCATGCTGGCGGTAGGCAGCATCTGTGTGCTGACGCTTCTGGACGCGCTGCCCCTTACGGTGCTCCTGCCGGTGTCGTATCTTCTGTTCGGCCTGATGTGGGGCGTAACGGTGTTCCGGCCGCTGCCGCTGACGGCGCACTATTCCATGAACGTCTACAGCGGCGAGACGGCACTGCAAAATCCGCTGTTTCTGCGGACGAACCGGATTCTCACAGCCTGCTGGGCGGTTCTGTATCTGCTTACGCCGATCTGGACCTGGCAGCTGATGCAAACTTCCGTCTCCTATCTGACCGGCGCGTTCAACTCCGTGCTGCCCATTCTGCTGGGCATATTCACGGCTTGGTTCCAGCGCTGGTATCCGGCACATTATGCCGCCAGCGCCAATTGATCTTTCCATGAAAAGGCTGACCCGTCAGGTGAAAACCGATGGGTCAGCTTTTTTTGGGCTCTATAATAAATGTTGGGGTCAGGCGTGAGCCTGGCCCCATTGTCATATAAAAAGGTTGAGCATAGAGACGAAATCCTTTATTATAAAAGCACCACACAATCACAAGAAAGGATGATCCCTATGCTTAACCAAGATTATACCGCAAAAGTTCTCAATTTGGAAGATGTTATTATCACAAATGTTGAAAATATTTCTGATGTACTTCATATTTGTCTGGAATTACCCAGGCAAAAACACCGTTGCCCCGCCTGTGGAGCCTTGACAGACCGTATCCATGACTACCGAATGCAGACGATCAAAGATATTCCAATGGGCAGAGAAACGCTTCTGCACTTGCGTAAGCGCCGCTACCGGTGCAGCTGCGGTAAGCGCTTCTTTGAAAAAAACTCTTTTCTCCCTCGCTACTACCGTATTACCAGCCGACTTGTCGCTGCAATTATTACCGCATTCCGTGATACGGTTTCTTCTGCCCGGATCGGAACGCAATATCATGTATCCGGCACAACTGCCATGCGCTACTTCAAGTGCGTCGGTTTCAGGCCTACGGAGCTTCCTGAGGTTCTTTCTTTGGACGAGTTCAAGGGTAACTCTGGCAGTCAGAAGTATAACAGCATTGCCCTGCTTGCCGTTAGTGCGTCCCCCGGAAACTCCACGGAAAAACGGAGGCAGCGCCGTTTCTTATGCTCCCTCCGTTCCACGGTTTTCTATGATCGTGTTGATAATCCCCTCGACAAGCCGCAGCTCACTTTCATTGAGGGAATTAAGCTGAATATTGATCCGCTTCTTTGCGGCTTCATCGGCTCCCATGTCGGGACAAAAGTATTCGTCCACGGAGATACCGAACATGGTTACCATTTGGTAAAAGGCGTTTAGGCTCGGATGCTGTCCGTCATTTTCGTGATACATAATGGT
>ERZ824600.5187-NODE-5187-length-10849-cov-3.503057_pt1 | contig 10849 bp, 5 predicted proteins | sample MGYA00519933_ERZ824600 | MGnify/ENA primary metagenome ERZ824600 (study PRJEB31778, sample SAMEA3449178) | human gut metagenome | biome: human gut; feature: human-associated habitat; material: faeces | place: United Kingdom | collected 2010/2012 ... | reverse complement strand
AAATTACAACAAAAGGGCAAAAACGGAACCGACCCCAAATGTCCCTGAACAAAAGAAGGAGGATATCTAACATGAAAATGACAGAAATATTGATTATAATTGTAAATATATCAATATTTATATTACCAATCGTAATGTTGATAGAAAATCTTATAAAAGGAAGATACAGAGTATTGAATATCTGTATGCTTATAAATATGTTTGCGTGGGTATATTTATCATACTTATGGAATGTCAGAAATCCAGGTTTCTGGATAAAGTGTGATACAAGGATTTTAACACTGATAGCAAGCATATTATTTATTGTTTCAATCATAGCATTTGCTATACAATTAAAACATAAAAAAGGCAATAAATTATTGATTATGATTGCCATAATATTTGTATATTACATTATTATGACAAATGATACAACATATGAAAAAAGAACAAGAGTAGACACTGTAGCAGAAAAGACAATAAGGAAATATGTTCTTGAAGAACATGTACCATATTTAGCGTTTTTAAGTATAGAAATTGAACTTTTTATTAATTTGCTAAATAGCCGAAAATCAATTAAAGATATTGAAAAAGAAAGTAAGGATAGTTAATATAAAAATGGCGAAAGGGCAAAAACGGAACCGACCCCAAATTGCCCTTCTCTAAAGTAGGAGGAAAAAATGGAAGAAGAAAATTTAGTAAATTTAACAATAGATGGAGTTGAAGTAAAAGCTAAAAAAGGAACGACGATACTAGAAGCGGCCAAACATGCGGGAATAGATATTCCGACATTATGCTTTTTAAAGGACATAAATGAAGTTGGAGATTGTAGAATGTGTATAGTTGAGGTTGAAGGAAGACGAGGATTTGCAACATCTTGTATACAAACAGTTGAAGAAGGAATGGTAGTACATACACATACACCAAATGTATTAGAGGCAAGACATGTAATATTAGATTTAATAATTTCAAACCATGCAAAAGATTGTTTAACATGTACACGTTCAGGAAATTGCGAGTTACAAGCATTGGCTGTAAAGTTTAATGTGTTACATGTAGAATTTCCAGGAGAAATGTCGAAACATAAAATAGATAATGTATCACCATCCATTGTAAGGGATTTTAATAAATGTATATTATGCAGAAGATGTGTAGCTGCATGTAAGAAAGTCCAAAAAATAGGAGCGATTGATTGTATTAACCGTGGGTTTGAATCATGCATTTCTACAGTTGGCGACCACAGCCTAAATGATGTAAATTGCACTAATTGTGGGCAATGTATAGAAGCATGTCCAACAGGAGCATTACACGAAAAAGAGACAATAGATGATGTTTGGGTAAAACTAAAAGATCCAGACACATATGTTGTTGTTGAAACAGCACCATCTGTAAGAGTTGCACTAGGAGAAGAATTTGGAATGCCTATTGGAACAAATGTAACAGGCAAGATGGTTACAGCATTGAAAAGACTAGGATTTGACAAAGTATTTGATACGAATACAGGTGCAGATTTTACAATAATGGAAGAGGCAAATGAATTTATAGAAAGATTCAAAGAAAATGATAATCTTCCAATGATAACATCATGTTCGCCTGGATGGGTAAAATTTATAGAAATGAATTACCCAGAATTATTACCACATTTATCAACCTGTAAATCGCCACAACAAATGTTAGGAGCATTAGTAAAGACATATTTCGCAAAAAAATCAGGAATTGACCCTAAGAAAATCTATATGGTATCTGTAATGCCATGTATTGCTAAAAAATTTGAAAGACAAAGACAAGAGATGAAAAATAACGGATTATATGATGTTGATAATGTAATTACAACACGAGAACTTTCAAGAATGATAAAACAAGCTAATATAGAATTTACTCAACTTACTGATAGCACATTTGATAATCCAATGGGAGAAGCAACTGGAGCGGGAGCGATATTTGGAACAACTGGAGGAGTAATGGAAGCAGCATTAAGAACAGCACAAGATATCTTAACTGGTCAAGATTTGCCTAAGATAGATTTTGAACAAGTAAGAGGCGGAGAAGGAATAAAAAGGGCAACAGTAAATATTGCTGGCAAAGATATCAAAGTGGTTGCTGCAAGCGGATTAGCAAATGCAAGAGAAATTATGGAAGAAATTAAGTCTGGAAAGGCAGACTATCAATTTGTTGAAATAATGGCATGCCCTGGAGGATGTGTGATGGGTGGAGGCCAACCAATCAAAAATTCAAAAATTAGAAGAGAAATTGATGTGAGAAAATTAAGAGCAGATGCACTTTACAGTATTGATGAAAAAAGTGTAATTAGAAAATCACATGAAAATCCTGTTGTAAAGCAAGTGTATACAGAGTATTTGGAGGAGCCAGGAGGTTATAGATCACATAAATTATTACATACACACTATGTGGAAAGACCGAAATATAATATTTAAAAAGGGCAAAAACGGAACCGACCCCATTTTGCCCTGGGAAAAAACGGAACCGACCCCAAATGTCCCTTTATAAATGTAACGAAAATGTAACGAAAATGTAATATAATTACAGAGGAAAAATGTTGACAAACAAAAAAATAGATAGTAAAATAAAAATAAATTGAATAAAAAAACGAAAAGAAAATAAATATGTGAAAGGGAGAGAGGAATGAAAGAAAAAAGTCAAAAAAACAAAAGAAAATCTGAGATGAATGCTATGTTTTTTATAATATTGATAGCAGCTGTAATGTTTATAATATCAACATATGCGTGGTTTTCAACACAGAAAAATGTATCTATCACAAATTTGCAAGGAACTGTAGAGGTTGCAGAAGGATTGGAAATTTCTCTTGATGCACAGAACTGGTCAAATGGAATTGTATTGGGTAAAGAAGAAGGACAATTAAGTATAATTGACAATGCATATACAGGACATCATAATATATCACCAACAGAAATGTTGCCAGTATCAACATTAGGTCTTGTTTCTAGTAATACTATGACAGATTTAAAAATGCTTAGAGGAAAGATTGAAAATTCTAAAATACTAAGTGAGATTAAACCAATGAACGAACAACAAACAGATGCTACTAAAGCTGATTATCCAGGATATTTCGCTTTTGACATATTTTTAAAGAACTCTTCTAAAAATGATACTCAAGATGATATATTGCAATTAAATTATGATTCTTCATTAGAAATTATGGATGCATCTAAAGTTAATACAGGATTACAAAACACAGCAAGAGTTGCTTTTGTAAAATATAGTGGAACATCAGATGTTATGGCTAATCAAGCTACAATACTTAAAGAAACAGCAGGAGTTGGTGTTGGAGCAGTATCGTCATATATATCAGATGTTGCAATTTGGGAACCAAATTCTAATGCACATTCTGAATACATAGTTACAAATAATAATATGATAACATGGTCTGCTGCAGATTCTACAGCGTATGCAACAAAAACACTTGACAATGGTAAAAAAGGATTTGATGTAACAACACAAATGCCAACATATGCACTAAAAGAGAGCTCAGAAGGAGCTACAATAAATGATATATATAAATGGGATGGAAGCGAAACAAAAGTCCAAAAACAATATGTATTACAAACAAAAGTAACAGCTAAAGCATCAACAGAAGATGATTATGCTCTTGAAGATGGTGTACAAGATTTGGTAAGTACAAGTAATGGAACAACAAAATTTGGAATTGCTCCAAGTAAAATTAGTAGAATAAGAATATATGTATGGTTAGAGGGTCAAGATGTTGACTGTATTAACTATGCATCACATGGTGGAGGAATAAAAGTTAATATTGGTCTAGTTAAAGGTGCTACAATAGGTTCAAAAGGTGAAGTTACTCCATAAGATTAGTGTGTTTATAAAATGTAGTTTACTAAAGATAAATAAAAGCCGATATGTATTTGAGAAAATGCATGTCGGCTTTTTGACTGGGACATATGGGGTCGGTTCCGTTTTTGCCCTTTTGTTTCAGCTATAAATGCTAATATAAATATAAACTTTGCATTTCATTCCTCGGCTCATTTCAAAACTTAAGAAATTCTAACTCATTTTATGGCACCCTTTCATTCTCATGAACTATTTCCATAAAATTACATAGAATTTCTAAAGTTTTTCCAATCACATTCGTCATTTTATTTAAAGTTTATATTTATATTAGTATTTTTGAATAAAAAATAAAAAGGGCAAAAACGGAACCGACCCCATATGTCCTTTAGTATTACAGAAATATTACAAATGTAATTAAAATGTAACATAAAAGTGCTTGAGATTAGGTGGAAAATGATGTATAATTAAAGAAATAGTTATCGAAAAATACTAAAGACAGGAGGTTAAAATGGCTAGTAAATTGTTAAAAGAAACCAAAGATACAGAAATTAATAATAAAAAACAAAAAGCTAGAGTTGAAAAAGATGATATATATAAAATAGACTTAGAGTTAGAGCAAGATAATCAAAATACTGAACAATTTACACAACATGATGAAAAAGAGAAACCAAAAAAAGCTTCAAAAGCCAAAGCTCAAAGCACCAAAAAGAAAACGAGAGCAAAAAAGGAAGACAATATAATAAAAATAGAAGACGACGAAGACGAGATTGACGAGATATTTGGAAATGTTAATAAATGGCTAAAAGATGCAGAAGAGGTTGTAGAAAACAAACCAAAAAGAAAACTTGCCAAGATTGAAGAGGGAATAAAAAGTAGTAAAACAACCAAAAGCAATAAAGAGACTACTAAGACAAGAAAAAATAGTAAGATTGAAGAGATAGAAAAAGTAGAAGATGTAGATATAAAAGAAGAACCAGTTCAAGCAGAAAACGTGGAGAAAATAGAAAAAGTTGATGAAATAGAAGAGACTGAAAAAATAGAAACTAAGAAAGCGAAAAAGACAACAAGAGCTAAAACACGTGCAACAACCAAGGCACGCACTACCTCTAAGTCACAAATAGATGATATATATAGCTTAAATAATTTAGAAGGGTTGGATAATGAAGATTCAACAAAAGACCAAGAATATCAAAATATTGAAGATGATCAAACAACAAATGAGAAAATTAGAGATGGAAAAATAGAAGTAGTAGAGGGAAAACCAAGTGAAATAAAAATACATGCAGAAAATGATTTGACAGAAATAGTGTTAAAGAAAAGTAGATACAAAATAGAGCTACAAAAAACAGAATATAATATATATACAGATATAAATGCAACTTCGTATGTAATAGTTAGAGACCCTATGTTGAGAATTGTTTCGGGAGAATCATACATACTTTTAGAGAAACAGGGCGAAAACTATGAAATAACAACAAACCAAGATTTTAAAATTAATTATGTGATTGATAATTTAGAAAGAAAGAATAATGAAGTTAATTTTAAACTTACAAATTTGACAGAAATATTTGCATATGAAGATGGATTAGTTTTTGAGATAGACGAAGAAAAAGTAATTGAAAATAATTTAGAAGATAATAATACACTTGTGATATCTGAAGAGGATGGAAAGGTTTACTTGCCATATACTAAAGAAGATGTAAAAAATGAGGTTTTACAAAACCGAGGAACAAAGATATCAGATGTTATTGAAGAAAAATACATATTACCAATAGAAAAATATAAAAATTCTATGAGAGCACGATTTAGAGAAGGCTATAATTTGATGTATAAAAAAGAAGGAAAATCAAAGAAAAGTGCTATACTGTTAGGAATTGAATTGATGTTTGAAACTAACTTGCATCCAGCTATAATTTCGGCATGTAAAAACCTAGAAGAGTTAGATATTTATTTGGATTGCTTGGAAGACAATGAATTAGAAAAGTTCTCATGTTTTAAAATTATATATAAGAGCCTTCCAACAATTAGAAAAAAAGCTAAATTTCAGGAATTATAAAAATTTTGCTTTTGAATTGAATTTTAAGTATTAAATAAAAGGTTAAGAAGAGAGTACTTCCGATAAAAAATTATTGGAAGTACTCTTTTAGACGAGGATTTTGCATTTAAAAATACAGAATATAAATGTTATAAAAAATTTCTTTAATAGCGAAAATTTGGTTGAAAAAAATAAATATTTTGGAAACCCAAGTCCAAAAGCAGAAGCATTTAAGCTTTGGCTTGCAAAAATGGGAGGACACACAGCAAAAGTTGCAAGAGAAGATATAGAAAAAGGTTTAGGAGAAACTGTAATTACAAGTAGAAATGTACTAAAATATAAATATTTAAATAATAATAAAAAAGAATTAAAAGGAGAATAATAAGAGCTAACTAAAACCTTCCTCAAGGAGGGTTTACTTTATTTCCTAAAAATGGAAAAAATCACATAAAAAACACACAGAGATGGGAACAGAAAAACATAGAAATAATGAGAAAAAAAGAGGCGAAAAAAAGCCTGTAAAAAAGTGCCAAAAATGGCATGTTTTTTTTGAAAAAAATCACGAAAAATGTTGAAAAAGAAAGCACATTGTGGTATAAATAAATAGAGAAAAACTATAGAGAAAATGTATCAAAAGATGGAGGAAAAAAATGTTAAAGAATAAGATAATTGTTAAAAAAATTAGAAATATATTTATATTATTAATGGCGATAATTATTATGCTAGGAGCATACCAAAATATAAGAAATTCAAAGGCAGAAAATGTAATACAAATAGAGATGGAGGTATCGGATAAAAGCAATATTTTATCTGCCCAGACCATAACTGTTGACGCGACAGAAACAAGTGATGGAAATTATTTATTAACTTTACCAACATCTGTAAATAAAAATATAGTAACTAAATATTATACTTCTAGTGGAGAAGAGATTTTGGTGGATACAGACAACAATATATCTACAATACAATTAACAGAAGAAGAGGTTGCTAACAAAAAAGTACAAGTACAATCAGATTATGACACAAAAGAAGTTACAGTAAACAATCAAACAAAATTGCTATACAACAAAGAACTTCAAGAACTTCCAAATGAGAGCGGAACAGGAAGCCAAGATGTAATTGTAACAGGTTACATGCCACTAGATGTAGATATAGAAGTTAAAGAAATGGATTTAGCAACATTAACAAGTGTTAAATTACCAAGTGAAAACCAAACAATGCAAAAAGCATATGAAATTTCTATATTTGAAGTAGTAGAAAAGCAAGGAACGGAAACAAATACAACAAATGATGTGCAAACACAAACAATGGAAGATGGTGCACAAAATACAGATTCAACTCAACAAGATGTAGCAACACAAGTAGATGTTGAACCACAATCAGAAGTAGCTGAACAAGCAACAACACAAACAGAAAATACAGAAACAGAAAGAGTAGAATATGATTCAAGTGTATATGGAGAAAAAATAACAGTAAAAACAAAACAAGAACAAACAAATGCAATAAAAACATATACTTTAGCAGGAGACAATCAAGTTACAGAAGTTGCAAATGTAACAAGTGGAGGATATGTTGATTTTGAAAGTGATAAAGGAGGTAAAACTTTAAAATATATAATTGCAACAGAAGAAAATGAAAATGAAGCTGAAGAAAATATATCATTAATGTCAGAAGATATAAACTCAGATATTGCGACTTATGCATCATCAAGTAGTACACTAAAATCGGCAAGTAGTGAAACATCTGCATCAAGTGCATTTTTAGGAAGTACAAATATACAAAGACAAAACATTGAGAGTGTGACGTTCAATTCTACAACAACAGATGCAACAATGCCAAAAGGATTAATAAGAAATTTTGATGGTGGAAGTTATTCTGGAACTAAATGGACTGACTTGACAAAAAATAAAAATGGTGTAGTAAAAGGAGGTTCATTTAGAAGTGATGGCAATGGAAACTACTTATCACTTAATGGTACTTCATCACAGTGGGTAAATCTAGGAAGAATGGAAATGTTTTTAAAAGAACAGGTAACATTAGATGTAATAATAAAAGTAAGTGACCTCACTCAAACAAGTGTAATCTTGGGAAATGTAGACGATGGAGGCATGGAAATTGCTTTAAATGCAGGGAAACCTAGGTTTAGTATATGGTTTGAGAATGATACGTCATACACAAGAATTGATGCCTCAAGTACAATAGTTGCGAACAAATCGACTCGTATAACAGGTACATATAATGGAACAACAATGGCATTATATGTGGATGGTGTACAGGTAGGAACAAAAACAAAACAAAATGGAATAATACATTCACCAGTAAATGATACAGTAATGGCAATAGGGTGTAATCCTATAGGAAGTAGTTCACAACAAAATTATTTTAAAGGAAAAATTTATTCTGTTAAAATGTATAATAAAGGCTTAACAGGAGGAGAAATAGCAAAAGGGTGGAATTCATCAGAACAAGGAGTATTATGTGGTTTGATAAGAGCCATGGATGGAAATTATAATACTAAGGGGACTGGACATAAAACAAATGCAACTACTTGGTATGATTTAACAGGAAATCAAAATGGAGCTATAATGAATGGTGCACGAACTGCCCATACTGCATCTACAGTAAATGGCAGATGGGGAAATAACTATTTTGAATTTAACGGATCAACTGATTGGGTAAATTTAGGTCAAATAGACACATCTATTACGAACAAAATAACATTAGATGCAATAGTAGAAGTAAGTGACAACACTCAAACATATGGAATCTTGAGTAATATAGATGATGGAGGTGCAGAAATTTGTTTGAGTAAAGGGTATCCGAAAATTAATCTATGGTTTGAAGGAGATACTGACTACACAAGAATTACTGCTCCAAATAAAATAGAAAAAAATACACCGACTCGTATAACAGGTATATATAATGGAACAATATTGGCGTTATATGTAAATGGTGAACTAGCAGGATCAGTAACAAGGAAAAGTGCAACAATACATAAACCAGTAAATAATACAGTAATGGCAATAGGATGTAATCCTACAGGAAGCAGTGGGCAAGGGTATTATTTAAAAGGTAAAGTATATTCAGCTAAAGTATATAACAAAGGACTATCACAATCACAAATACAGCAAATTTGGGATGTATCAGCTGCAGGAGATAACTCAATACTAGCTTGGCGTACACAAACAGGACCATACAAAGTTAATATTGGAAGTTACAATAATATATATGCGAATTCAGATTCAAGTTACTTATTCTCATATATTGGATATGGAAGCACATGTACTGAAACAAGTGTAATAAATGGACTTGAACTATTAAACACAAGCAGTGCAACAAATATGGAAGGAATGTTTCAATATTGTGGATATCGAAAAATGACGGGATTATCTTTAGGAAGTAATTTTTATACGAGTAATGTAACGAATATGAGCAATATGTTTAGTGGGTGTGGTCAAACGCAATTAACATCATTTAATTTGGGAAGTAACTTTAACACATCCCGAGTAACCAATATGAGTGGAATGTTTCAGAATTTTGCGTATAACTTAGGAAGTCTAAATTTAGGAACGCAATTCTATACATCGGCAGTAACGAACATGAGTAATATGTTTAATGGATGCGGTAAAACGGAATTAACAACATTTAGTTTAGGAAGTAATTTTAATACATCTAAAGTAACCAATATGAGTGGAATGTTCCAGGATTTTGCACCTAAATTAGTGAGTTTAAACTTGGGAACGCAATTCTACACATCGGCAGTAACGGACATGAGCAATATGTTCTATAATTGTGGAACTACAGCGATGACATCACTGGATCTGGGCCCAGCATTTACAGCTATTGCAAGTTCATATGCTGATTTTGCAACAAACTGTGGAAAGTCTGGTTCAATAACAATTTACTCAGGTTCTGCAATATACTCAAATTCCAATGCATTTAGATTAGGAGCAAATTCTAGTGTAACAATAGGATTTTCGAGAGGGACTATAAATCCAAAGTATAAACCAGAATGGTCAATACAATCATATAGTGTTTCTGGTTCATCATTAGTTGTAACATTACAAGGAAATGTAAACACTGCAAATTATACAGGAGATAGCATAAAAACAGTAACAAACAGATTTACAAATGGCTCAACAAATTCAGTAAGAGCAAAAGTTGATGGAGATTCAAGTGCAAATAGTACAATTACAAAAACAATTAGTAATGCAAGTTCTACAACAGCACAAACTGTAACATGTACATTAACACTAGGGAACTTTGCAGAAAGTACAAGACAAAGTGGAAAGAACTTTTTAGAATGGTCTGGAAATGTTTCGCTAGACTTCATACCAACAACAATAGAAGATGCTTATGGAAACCCTAATTTATTTAAAACAGATGGAACAGTAATGTTTACAGACGTAATAAAACCAGAATTCACTTATGAATATACAAACACAACAATAGACCATGGAACAAAAACAGTAACAATAGTATTTGATGTAGCAGATAAATATTTTAGTAGTTCAGCACTTTCAACAGACTCATCTGCAAGTAATATAGATGTTGTGGTAGGTGGAGTAACAGCAACGAATGCAACAAAGACTTTAACAAAAGTTCAGGACTTATCAACAACAATAAATGGAACATCTAAAAAGACTGGAGAAAGATATAGATTAGTAATTACTAATTTAGACCAAGGAGAAGGAAATGACTACAGTGGAATAATGACATTAGCTTTTCCAGCAGATATAGTTACAGATACATCTTCAAATGGAAATGTTGCAAAAACAATTACGGTAGGTATAGATGATCCAACAACAGATGATGGACATGACTCAGGAGTAATAGTTGACGTTGTAGACCCTGTATGGAAGATTGAAAATATTAATATAGATAAAACAGGTAAAAAAGTAACAGCAGATTTGATTGCAACAGATAAATATCTAACAGGAGTAGAAAATAGCACATTAACAACAAATGACATAACTGTTTCTGTAGATGATGATGTAAATGCAAATACTG
>ERZ824600.5184-NODE-5184-length-10853-cov-2.508335_pt1 | contig 10853 bp, 6 predicted proteins | sample MGYA00519933_ERZ824600 | MGnify/ENA primary metagenome ERZ824600 (study PRJEB31778, sample SAMEA3449178) | human gut metagenome | biome: human gut; feature: human-associated habitat; material: faeces | place: United Kingdom | collected 2010/2012 ... | reverse complement strand
GTGGGCTGGAGAATTATCGTGTCGATCCGAGCCAGGGAACGCATTTTTTCCAAAATCTGACTTCGTTTGGTGTCGGTTACTTTACGATCAACCCGTTTAAGGGTGATGGCTGGTTTGATGAGGGATATCTGAATTCCTTACCAGCGGTGGAGGAAACCGAATACCTTCGCCATGTCCGTTTCGATAAACCGGTCGTAATCAAGATGGACGGCAAGAAGAGTTTGGGAGTGGTGTTGAAACCAGAAAAGTAAAATGATAAATAAAGAGAACGTAAATGTGTTAAAACTCCTTTGTCATGATCTTTTAGGCACGGATTACATAGATAAATTTATTTTTTTCATGTAATCCATGCCTAAGTTATATCTATTGTATTTCTACACACCTTCGTCTTGGTTTCAAAACATAGGTGTTTTGAGGAAGAAACATGCATGATTCGTTTTCAAAACATAGGTGTTTTGAAAACGGTCGGATTATGTCCTGATTTAGTCTTTCTTTTTGATGAAATCCGAAGGATAGTTTACCGTGTTGATCACCTCCCCGTCTTTTAGGCGAATCCAGGTTCTGAAATTGGTTGATCCTTCAGTCATCTCGATTACGCGGGCACCGTTGCTCAGGTTGTTGTACACCGTGTCGCCACCGGTGTAACGGCCGTAGGCAAGCAGGATGCCTTTCCAGAAAACAGCATAGTCATCATCATGATCGTGTCCGACAAATACACCTAAGATATCCCCCATTTCCTTCATCGAGGCAAACATGCCGGAGTTCAGTTGCGGAGCGCAGGCTTTTTCTTTTCGGGTTCCGACCAGGATGGCCGTTTCATCTGATGCGGCCTGGTTGTATTCCGGCAGGGCGATGTGGAAGAATGCCAGCGAGGGCAGGGGAGTGCCGCCGTTTTGCTTTGTGTATTTCGCGCTGTTTTCGCGGTACCATCGGATCTGGTCAAACTTGATGTAATCATAGCCGCCTATTCCCTTGATCTGTGAATATGAGTGAGAGTCCATACAATACAGGATGGCTGCGTCTTTCTTTCCATCGGACGATTTCAAGGGAAGAATAAAGTTGGTCGCTCCTGTGACTCCTGCCACGGAATCGGTCAGGTTGTAAGGTATTGTCTGTATGATATCGAATAGCTGAGTACGGGTAAGTCCCTGTTCGTCATCGTGATTGCCGAATGTCACTCCGAAGGGTATTTGGCGGTTGGCCGCTAAGTTCAGGATTGTGCGCATCCCTTCCTCTGCCGGTTGACCGTAGATGACATCACCTGTGAATAGCACTAAGTCCGGTTTTTCCGCATCCAGCACTTCGTTGATGCGTTCGAGAGAAACGGCTGACTTGGGATTCCCGTGAATGTAATGTACGTCCGTGAACTGTACGATTTTGAACTTGCCGTCTTTATTGAATTTCAAGACGGGTTTCTGTGTGTAGCCTGGTTGCAGGCATCCGAGCACAAGTGAAAGAATAATAAGAAGTTGTTTCATCTTTAGATGGTTTTTGTTTATGAATGGTTTATTCGATCGTGATGTCGAATTGATCGTATGAATCTGTTCTCCAAGCCTTTTCGGATGTCAGGGGAGAAAGTGCGAACAGGGGGGAGAATGTTTTGATCTTAATCGTCTTTCCATCCGGCATAAACTCCATGATGCGGAGCCAGCAGTCTCCCCCGTTGCCATGCCATTGACCGTCGGCGGTTTGGGCGTTGAACATCATTTGGGCTACGTTCTTGCCTGTGCTGTTTTTGTCGGTCCGGAAGCTGACATTGCCCTTGTAGTCTGCTATCTCGCATTCATGTCCGCATATCACCATGCAGATGTTGGAGGAAGGATAGACCAGTTTCTGCCAGATGGCTTCTCCGTAATTGGCGGGTGATATTTTGTAGCTTTCCTTGATGTGACGCTTGGCTTCCGGCGACATATAGGAGTGTGTCAGCAGGATCACTTTATGATTTTTGTATTTGGCTTTACCGGCAACTTTGGCCGCCCATTCGATCGCCTCGTCACGCGGAGCAAATTCGAGTGATATGACCAATAGTTTTCCCCATGTGTCTGTCTCGAACTCATAAGCTGCATTTTCAAGAGTCGGAATACCTTGATAGTTCAGGCCTGTCTCGACCAATGACTTTTTCCAGCAGCTATTCCGCTCGGAAGGGAAATAATCAGGAAGGTGACAGAGGCGGTTTTCTGCTTTCTCATATCCGTAATCGTGATTCCCGGTACAAATGACATAAGATATTTTGTCGTCGAGCCGTTCAAATGCCCTGGATGCGGCCTGCCATTGTTCTTCGCTTGTTTGATTTCCGTTTATGCCGTCAGGAATCCGTATCTCGTTCTGCTCAACCAAATCACCGGTACACAGAACTCCTTTGATATTCAAAGGTTCGATGCTGTTGGCAACCCAAGCTGTCTGTAGCTCGAATAGCGGTTGGTTAGCATCGAACTTGTTATAACTCTGCGGATCAGGCAGCAGGATCATGGAAAAAGAATGCTTGTCGGATAGTTGAGGCCGGACAGGGTAGATCTGGGCGGATATACAAAAAATATTGAGATGAATAATTGTTAAGATAAAAAAAAGTTTTTTGTTCATGATATATATAAATTAAAAATGAGACACCGAATATAATGAATGTTTTTATATTCGGTGCTCTCTTCTATATGAATAAATTATTTCAGAAGCCACATAATACTGTTGACATCGTCAACTCCTCCCCATTGGCGATCCAAAGCTTTATACAATGATTCTTTGTTGTAGTTGGTTTCAGATTCTGGATACATGTAACGCATTGGAATTTTATCTTTTGCATTATTTAGGTTTGTTTCTGGATTGATTGGGAATTCCGGGTATCCGTTTCTGCGATATTCGTAGTAATCATCTGTAGCCATATGGAAGTATCTGGCCAGAAAAGCTTGCATCCAGATTTGCTTCAGACGATCTGTTACAGACCCGTTTGTGTTATAGGCTACATATTCGCCTTTCAGGTATGATGTAATATAATCATCTGTAATCTCTACTCCGTTGTTGTATTCAGCAGGGACAGTGGTACGGACAAACAGGAAAGAAGCTCGAATGCCTTCCTCATAATATTGTTTTGCAGAGCCGGTGATCCATCCTCTTTCAACCGCTTCTGCGAGAAGGAAATTCATATCTGCATATCCTAAACGGATGCAAGGTACTCCGACATAACTCAAACGGTATACGTCATTGGGACGGGAGTGCATACGTTTTGCGATTTTTTCTTTTTCAATGTCGTATACGCCAGCGGCATCCACTGCAGGATAGGCATTCCAGTCATTTGGCTTTAAAAGTTTTTCTCCTGCTGGCAGGTATAATTCGTTTGTCAACCCTTCTGCCGGAGCCAGATAATAAAATAATCGGTAATCTTTGAATCTTTTTAAAGGATCAATTAATGTGTGTGTGCCGGCATAATAGTCGATACTACGAGTTTCCGTTACGTGATAGGGATTTTTTTGACCATCTTTGTCAGAGTAGATGACCTGTAGGTTATCTTCATTGCTTTTAAATAGATTATTTTCCGAAACAACTTTGGAGAACGTTTCTTTTATTTGCAACTCTTGTGTATCGTCTGCCCGTTTGGATAGAGACATTAGGACTTTTAAACGTAAAACATTTGTCGCTTTTCTCCATTTTTTCGGATCTCCCTGGTAGAAAGGATCTCCGGAAAAAGCTTGTTTGGATTTTGCAAAATATTCGTCGGCAAGAGCAAGATCTTCAAGAATGCCTTTAAATACGTCTTTTTGTTCATCATATTGGGGATAACGATGTTCTTCGATGTTCAGAGCTTCCGAATAAGGGATATCTCCCATATCCATCGTTGTACGATAGAAATACCAGCCTTTCAGAAAATAATATAAACCTGTATGAGCATCCAAATCATCTTCAGAGGATAGTTCAACCATTTTCTGGGCATTTGTTAAAGTTTGGATGTTATCAAAACTGCCTTTTCCAAAACGGTTATATTGTCCATCGTCGATTTGTTCTCCCCAAAACATCCGTTTGACCAGAAATTCATTTCTCCAGTTACTTGCCGATTTGGTCATGTCAAGAATGACTTTGGAGGCAAGCATGGAAGCGTTTACTTTAGTTGTTGTATCCGGATTGGTGTTCAGATCGTCAAAAGTAGATGTGCATCCTGATAATGAAAATATTCCTATCAGAAAGCAAGCGATTGCTTCATATTTCAGTTCCATAATTGTATTGTTTTATCAGATTAGAAATTAACTTTTAAATTGAATCCCATATAGCGTTGGGATGGGGAATTTAAGCTTTCTGTACCAGAAGAGTCTCCTCCTTTATCTGGGTCTGCATATTTGTATTCTTTAGCCCAAAGGAACAGATTTTGACCGGTGAAACCAATAGAAGCACTTTTCATTTTCATCTTTTGGCACAATGTGGATGGCAGATCATATGTGAGTGAAAGATTTCGGAGCTTGAAGAACGTTTCTTTCAGTATATTCTGGCGACATGCATTGTGATGTGAATCATGATATTTACTGATATAAGATTCATATGAGACAACAACATCATTAGGAGCAAACACGCGTGTATCTTCTATGATATTGCCATCTGGATCGCGAGTTACACTTCCTGAAACAACTTTTACCCCTTGTCCGATATAGGTTTTATTTCCGTTTACGACTTCTTCATAACGCCATTGTGTATCAGTGTCAATGCCAGCTCCTGTATTCCATAACATTTGATGAGTTTTAGAGTAAGATAAACCGCCGACACGACCATCAAGCGTAAAGCTGAGTGTGAAGTTTTTGTATTTGAATGTGTTTGTGATACCCCAAACTAAATCAGGAGTAGTATTTCCGATCTTTGTTTGAAAGTTTTGTTTAACTGGCATACCTCCATTATGAATGATATTTCCTTCTGGATCACGTTCCCAATCGTAAACGGCAAGCCAATCCCAGCTAGCTCCTTCTTTGACCCATGGTTTTTTAGTCGAATAATCTGGGTCTATCGTTTTGTAGGTATATTGGTCGTGTGACCAGTTTGTTAGGATGTCCCAACTAAAATCTTTGGTCTGAATAGGTGTTCCTCCAATGGTAATTTCGAATCCGGAGCGAAGACGCGTTTCTTTAAAATTGGTTTGAATACTATTGAAGCCAGTTGCGCTGCTGACTCCTCCTTCGATAATAAAATCGGATTCCATTTTACGATAATAAGAAAAGTCAAGGAATAAACGGTTCTTAAACATGTTAGTGGCTGTTCCGACTTCCCATACTTCCGATTTCTTTGGACGTACTTGTCCACCGATCTTACTGGATGGATAAGACGCTGTTGAAAGTCCGTCCCATACATTTGTACTGACAGAATATACGTTGTTATTGGCATATATCTTGGCATCCTCTTTGGCTGTTGTCCATGAAGCCCGAACTTTTAGGAAATCCCACCAAGTTGGTAATTTGACAATCTCGGATAAAACAATACTTCCTGAAACGGATGGATAGAAGTAAGAACGCTGGTCAGAAGAAAGGGTCGAAGACCAATCATTCCTTCCGGTTACGTCCAGAAAATAAGTGCTTGCCCATGAAAGGGATGCTTTGCCGTAGACGCTATTAACTCGTTTTTGTTGTAGTTCGCTGGTTGCTTCGATTGGATCGATAGAGGCATTTAAGGAGTAGAATTCTGGAATAGAAAGCCCTCCTTTTGTTTTACTACTCATAAAGTCATAGCGTGTATAATAAATGTTTCCACCGCCTAGCAGATTCATGTTGAACTTACCCCAAGTTTTATCTGCCATTAACATAGCGTCTGTGTTTATGCTCATATCCGTACCACGGCTTACTCCAAAGAATCCTTTTTTATCCCAGGCCTGATTAGCAGAGATCGGATTTTTCCATTCATTCCGTTTTGTATACACATCGACCCCTGAACGAACCATTGCTTTTAACCAGGGAGTGATCTCATAGCTTGCATTCAAAGCGGCATTGACAACATCGATGTCGTAAGCGTCTGTAATTTCATAAGCCTTGAACCATGGATTGTCATACCAACTGTCATCATACCAGTTCTGTTGCATACCTTCTTTTCCTTTTACCCAGTAATTGCGATAATCGCGTACGTCATATTCGGAACCTCCCCAGATTACCATGTCGTATATGTAGCTACCGCTATATCCGGATCCGTGGTCATTGGTGGAAACGCGTTTATTGTAGGCTGCCGAAGCGTCCATTTTAAAGTTTTTCCAAGTCATTTCTCCTCCGACAGAGAATGTGATTTTGTTCAAATTCTGATTGGGGTATTGTCCTTTATTGTATACTTCTGTGATGGAGGCTCGGAATGAACCGTATTTACCTTTTTGAGAAATGTTGACATTATTGTTTGTAACCATGCTGAATTGCAGGAAGTTTTTGAAGTTATCTTTTCCTTTTGATACCAATTCCTGTTCACGCCATTCATAATTGAACGGATCCCAAAGAATAGCAGTGCGTCCTATATCCAGTTTATCTCCCCAGACATAGTCATTGTTGTATTTACCTCCGAAACCACGGCTATAAGAATGTTGAGTTTCAGGGAATGCTAGGTATCCGGAAAAAAACATTGTATTACTATTGATATTGATGTTCAAGCCTTCTTCATTGGCCCCCTTTTTCGTAGTTATCATTATGGCTCCACTTGTTCCGCGAGCACCATACAATGCAGAGGCTGTTGCACCTTTTAATACATCGATAGATTCAATGTCGTCGGATGCAATTTCGTCTAACGTGATGTTTCCATAGGGAACACCGTCTACAATGATTAGTGGAGTTTCTCCACGTAGTTTGATTTTAGGTGTTTCATTGAATTCCGTACTATTTTGAATATTCAAACCAGCCACTTTTCCCGTTAAGGATGTTGTCACATCTACTGTTTTTGCTAAAGGCAGATTATCTCCTTTCACTTTTTGAACAGCATATCCCAGAGCTTTTTCTTCTCGTTTGATTCCTAAGGCTGTAACAACAACTTCATCTAATTTGCGTGAATCTTCGAGTAGGGTAATATTGAATATTTCTTTATGTCCGACGGCAATATTTTTGGTTACGTATCCGATAAAGGAAATGACCAATGTCGCATTATCTGGTACTTCTAAACTGAATTTTCCATCGATATCGGAAATTGTTCCGTTCGTTGTCCCTCTTTGAATGACATTGGCGCCGGGAACAGGTTCGCCTTTTCCATCGGTGACAACTCCGGTGATCTTTCTGCTTTTCTGTTGGGCAACTAGTACCTCTTTGGGGGAGAGAATAATACTTTTATCTAAAACTTTATAGCTGATATTGGTTCCGGAGAACAATTGTTCCAATACATTAAAAACATTTTTTTGTTTACTTTTTATACTAACGATACGTGAGGTATTAACTTGTTTGTTATTGTAGAAGAAATGAAAGTCTGATTGTTTTTCAATTTCATCCAGTACCTCCTGTACAGATTTGTTGTTCACATCTATGTTTAAAAGAACATTTTGACTGTAGCTATCGGACGCGTAGGCTAATCCGACACAGATAAATAACATTATTACGGATAGTTTCATACATAATGGTATTTTCTTCAGGAGCATGAACCTAACATTCATCTTCCTGAAATGTTGGAAGCTAAAATAATTTGTCATAGATTTGTAAATGATTTAGAGTTATAAAAAAGTTGCTTATACTTGTCGCCAAACAAGTTTGCGATGGATTTTCATACGGGGAAATACGCCAATATTTTCCCGTATGTTTTGTTTTCAAGGGGGATTATTTTCTTTCATGAGATTTGATAAATAAGGTTACACTTAATATAATTCAACGATCGTTTTTTCTTTAATATTTCCTTCTTGCCCAGTTTGAGGGTCTATGAAGCGATATTGAATACCGGAAGCCAAACGGAAATGTTCGAGGATTAGTTGTAAGTGCTGTCCATCGAAAGGTCCTGTGAAGGAGTTGTTATATAACTTGTCGTTTTTTACGATGAACTCGACATTGAAACGTTTGCTTAACACTTTCAATGCTTCGTTAAATGGTGTGTTCCGGAATACGACCAAGCCGTCTTTCCAGGAAGTTTGTGTCGGAATATATGGTTTGTCGACTTTAACTTTTTTAGTATATTGGTTATAAGTGAATTCTTCATTCGGTTTCATTAAAAATGATTTATGCTTCTGATTATCGTCTAAAAATGAAAGTCGAATGGAGCCAGATACCAAGGTGGTCCTTACGCTGCTGTCGGCTGCATAGGCTTCCATATTGAATTCGGTACCGAGTACTTCTGCTTTGATATCAAATGGGGTGCTGACAGTGAAACGTTTACTTTTGTCTTTATGGACGGAAAAGTAGGCTTCACCGTTCAGCACAACATCACGTGTGTTACCTGTAAAACGCGTCGGGTGCTTCAGATAGGAACGTGAGTTTAACCATACTTTTGTTCCGTCCGGTAAATTGACTGCAGCGACCATTCCTGGATTAGTTCTGATTTCTATATATTCGATCGGATCTTTTTTTAATGCGAAATATATAGTGGAAATGATAAGCGGAAGGATGAGGATTGCCGCAATACGTTGTATCCAGGCGGATAGAGAAATTTTCCGGTGGGAATGTATCTTGCTTTTTACTTTTTTCAGGGCTGTACCTGAATCTGTTTGCCGGATACAAGTCAATGTCTCAGTTGCCAGGCATATAGATTGTATGTCCCGGGCTATTTTTTTGTTTTCTTCTGATGCAGAGATCCAATCTTCTACTTCTTGTTGCAGAGGTATGGAGAGGGTTCCGGTGAAATAACCCAAAAGTATCGATTCGTTTATTTGTTTATGTTTGTCCATAATTGTCCTTTTATAAATATGACTGACGAAAAATGAAATCTCCTAAATGAAAAGTGATTTTTTTTTCATGTATTTGTAATTGTTCGTTGGATTAGAAAATATTATATTTGCAAATAAGTATAAATATTTCCGATTAAAACTTATAGAACAGTGATTTGTATGTCTTGTAATATTTCTGATATAGTGGCAGACGAAACTCTTTTTCAGGAAATCCAAAGGGGAGATGAAAAAGCGTTCGATGTCCTTTTTTTGAAGTATTACCCTTCCTTGTGTGCTTATGCCCAACGGTTTGTCGAGTATGACGACGGGCAGGAAATTGTACAGGATGTGATGGTTTGGCTGTGGGAGAATCGGGAGATGCATACGTTTGAGATCTCTCCGAAGAGCTATCTGTTTAAAGCTGTGAAGAACCGTTGTTTGACGTTGATCAGCCGAAATGAAATAAAACAGAAGATTATTAATACATTGTACGACAATCAACAATTAGAATATGAAGATCCTGATTTTTATATCGTGGAGGAACTGAGTCGTAAGATAGAAGAGGCGTTGCAACGGCTTCCCGACAGTTACCGGGAAGCATTCGAGTTAAATCGTTTCCAGCATATGACGTATGGTGAAATAGCGACGTGTCTGGAAGTTTCTTCCAAGACAGTCGATTATCGTATTCAGCAGGCATTGAAGTTGCTTCGTGTAGAGTTAAAGGATTATTTACCGATATTACTTGCCATTCTTTAAAACAATTGTTGTATAGAACAAACTTTTTTGTGATTCCAGTTCATTAGAAAATTGGACAATAACCTCTGCCTTCCCGTATTTTCTATTTCGATTAAGATATCAGATCGTTTTAGTTTGATATTTTGATACTGCTTTTTTCTGTTTTGCTGATAAACGAAAATGTGATATAGGCAGAAAATGAAAGTATGTTGTTTGGGGAGAGATAGAAAGGGGAGAAACGCTTACATTTGAGAAAAGCTTAACCCCTTGAGAATTGCTTGTGGCAAAAGAGATTGGTGGAGGTTCTGGATATTTGATAAGAAATTCAGGGCTTTATGGGCATGAGGACGGTCGTCATAGGAATGGAGACCGTCCTCGTTGCCGTGAGGTGCCGAGATCTTTATATATGAAGACGGTCGTCGGGCCAATGAAAACCGTCTTTGTTGGAAAAACTGTGCACCTTGCGGCAGGAAGTTCTTTTAGAAAGATAAAAAGCCGGATTGCGAAGCGATTTACGAAAGAAGCATATCTTTGTTAAATAAACGATATTATACAATAAGTGTTTTCATCCATTTTTCGGCCACCTGCAATGTTTCTGGTTTGCCGACATCTATCAGATGAAGGTCTTCGTCAGCGTAGGCGTGGATGTTGGCCTTGGCGCAGATGGAGAGGTAGAAGTTGATGATCGAAAACTTACCGGTCCATTCTTCCATCCAGTCGAATATTTTAGGAGACAGTACATGTATCCCGCTGAAGGCATATTCGTTATATTGGTTCGGATCGAAATCGGGGTAGAACGACTTTACTTCGCCCGTCTCGCGGTTGCGCCAACCACATAGCTTATTTTCCTTATTGAAAAGCAGATAGCGGGAGGTGTTGCGTTTGCTGACTAATAATGTCGCCAACGGATTTGTCTCTACATGATGATTGTAAAGCGCACGGAGGTCGATGTCGGACAGGATGTCGACATTGTGTATCAGAAACGGCTCATTGCCTTGTAAAAAGGCGGCGGCGTGTTTGATTCCCCCACCGGTATCGAGCAGATAATCCCGCTCGTTGGAGATATGGATCTGGATACCGAAATTATTGTTGGCTGCCAGGAAGTTGATGATCTGGTCTCCCAAATGATGAACGTTGATGGCTATCTGGTGAAAGCCGGCATCTTTCAATTTGAGGATTACATGTTCGAGCATAGGTTTCCCATTGATAGGAAGTAATGCTTTTGGAGTACTGTCGGTCAGCGGTTTGAGGCGTGTTCCCAAACCGGCAGCGAAAATCATAGCTTTCATAATATTGAGTTAAAGAGTTGTTCAATGTTTTGTTCCCTGTGTACGAGGTCTACCCGGAC
>ERZ824600.5178-NODE-5178-length-10861-cov-3.268462_pt1 | contig 10861 bp, 8 predicted proteins | sample MGYA00519933_ERZ824600 | MGnify/ENA primary metagenome ERZ824600 (study PRJEB31778, sample SAMEA3449178) | human gut metagenome | biome: human gut; feature: human-associated habitat; material: faeces | place: United Kingdom | collected 2010/2012 ... | reverse complement strand
AAGGAAGGAAAGCGTTTCTCAATCATTGCTGTTGCTGAGGGTGCAATCTCCAAGGAGCAGGCTGCACTTTCAAAGAAAGAATATAAGAAATATATTGCAACGCGTCAGTATCCATCTATCTCTTACGAGATTGGTGCAAAGATTTCTGAGCTGACTGGACAGGAGGTGCGTGTAGCAGTTCCAGGTCATATGCAAAGAGGTGGAAGTCCGTGCCCTTATGACCGTGTCCTTTCAACAAGACTTGGCGCAGCAGCAGGCAAGATGATCTTAGACGGAGAGTTTGGCTACCTGGTAGGTATGAAGAACAATCATATCGCAAAGATTCCGTTAGCAGATGTTGCAGGAAAGCTTAAAATGATCCAGCCGGATGATGAGATGGTTCAGGAAGCAAAGCTCATGGGAATTTCATTTGGAGATTAATTGTAAATGGCATATACAGCATTATACCGCAAATGGCGTCCTGCCCGATTTGAAGATGTAAGAGGGCAGGAGCACATTGTACGGACTTTAAAAAATCAGATTATTTCAGACCGCATAGGTCATGCTTATCTGTTCTGCGGCACGAGAGGAACAGGAAAAACCACGGTTGCAAAGATCATGGCGCGTGCCGTCAACTGTGAGCATCCTGTGGATGGAAGCCCGTGCAATGAATGTGCGGTGTGCCGGTCGATCCTTGAGGGACGTTCTGTAAATGTGGCTGAAATTGATGCGGCATCAAACAACGGTGTCGATAATATCAGAGAGATTCGTGATCAGGTTCAGTACTCGCCGACAGAAGGAAAATATCGCGTCTATATCATAGATGAGGTGCATATGCTGTCGGCGGGGGCTTTTAATGCGCTTTTAAAAACGCTTGAGGAGCCGCCGGCATATGTGATTTTTATTTTAGCAACGACAGAGGTAAATAAAATACCTATCACGGTTTTGTCGAGATGTCAGCGATATGATTTCAGGCGAATTGGAAATAATGTAATAGCAGATCAGGTTTCCAATCTGCTTAAGGCAGAAGGTGTCGAGGCAGATGAGGATGCAGTTCGCTACGTAGCAAAAGCAGCTGATGGAGCGATGCGAGATGCATTAAGTCTTTTGGAACAATGTATTTCATTTTATTATGGTCAGAGGCTGACGTATGAGAAGGTGCTAGATGTACTCGGTGCAGTAGATACACAGGTATTTTCTAAGCTGCTTCGCCTGATTATACGATGTGATGTGCCGGGATGCGTGCAGCTGATGGATGAAATCAGTTCACAGGGGCGCGATCTTAGCCAATTTGTCACAGACTTTATCTGGTATCTGCGAAATCTTATGCTGGTGCAGACAGCAGACCAGAGTGCGCAGGCACTTGAGATGACAAAAGAAAATTATGAGGCGCTTCGAGAAGAATCAAAGATGGTAGCGCTTAGTGTGCTGATGAGAAATATCAGGATATGTTCTGAGCTTTCAAATCAGCTCAAATTTGCTGTCTCAAAACGAGTACTTATTGAGATGGCAATTATTAAGATGATGCAGCCGCAGATGGAGGACGATATAGAGAGTCTTCGTGTGAGACTGGATCAAATTGAGGAGAAAATTGCTTCTGGAAGTTTTGTGAAAAATACAGAACCACAGCAGTCGGGAAGCATTTTTGATTCTTATTTTGAGGGCGATGCAAAGCAGCCTGTTATGCAAAAAGCAGCGCAGACTGTTGAATTAAGCGAAGCTGAATATGAGGACTATCAAAAAATAAGCAGTGAGTGGAAGAAGCTTTCTCACATGCAGTCGGGATTTATGAATTCGATTTTGATGGGAACAAATATAAGCTATGATAAGGCAAAAGGCCTGTGCATTGTATTCACAAACAAATTTAACTATGAGCTGATGCTTCGACAGGAACGTATGGAAGAGCTTCGGCAGATGTTAAATAAGCAGTATCAGAAGGAATTTTCAATTACTGCGAAGCTTCTTGAGGCAGGTGAGGCGATGCCGCGCATCACAAGAGGCAGCCATATTGAGGGAATCAATATGGAAATTGGTGTTGAAGATGAATAATTAAATTTATAGTTGAAAGGAAAAGTAAAGACATGGCAAAAAGAGGTGGATTCCCAGGCGGTATGCCGGGCAATATGAACAATTTAATGAAGCAGGCACAGAGAATGCAGCGCCAGATGGAGGAGCAGCAGAAGGAGCTTGAGGAAAAGGAATTTACTGCAAGTGTAGGCGGCGGTGTTGTTAAGGTTACTGTTTCTGGCAAAAGAGAAGTAACAAATGTTGAGTTGGCAGAAGAAGCTGTTGATCCAGATGATATCGAGACATTGCAGGATCTGATCGTAGCAGCTGTAAATGAGGCTATGCGTCAGGTTGATGAGGCTTCTTCTCAGTCAATGGGCAAATTAGCAGGTGGTTTAGGCGGCAGCCTTGGTGGTCTTGGCGGAGGCTTTCCGTTCTGATGGATTTTTACAGCAAAACAGTAAATCAATTGATTGAAGAATTGTCCAGACTGCCTGGGATTGGAGCAAAATCAGCTCAGCGTCTGGCATTTCATATTATTAATATGCCAAAAGAGCAGGTGGAGCAGCTGGCGCAGTCGATGGTGAATGCGCGCAGCAATATCCGCTACTGCAAGGAGTGCTTCACATTGACAGATCAGGAGCTATGTCCGATCTGTGGCAGTGCAAAGAGAGACAAGTCAGTGATTATGGTGGTGGAAACTTCCAGAGATCTGGCAGCTTATGAGAAAACAGGAAAATTTGATGGTGTGTATCATGTTCTTCACGGGGCAATTTCTCCTATGCTTGGAATAGGACCGGGAGACATTAAAATAAAGGAATTGCTGGTGCGCCTGCAGCGCGAAGATGTGCGAGAGGTGATTATTGCGACAAATTCCAGTCTGGAAGGAGAAGCAACAGCGATGTATATAAGTAAATTAATCAAGCCAGCTGGCATTAAGGTAACACGCATTGCAAGTGGTGTGCCGGTAGGCGGTGATTTGGAATATATAGATGAAGTGACATTAACACGTGCACTTGATGGACGTGTGGAATTATAGTTGCAGGAAATGGTGACAAAATGGATAAATACGAATATCAGTTAAAAACAGAGCATATCAGACAGGTTGCAGCCAGAAAAGAGTATGGCGAGGCTGCAAAGCTGTGCGATACGATCGACTGGACAAAAATCCGCGACGTAAAAATGCTGACACTGGCAGCCGATGTCTATACGGCAGTAGGAGAGTATGAAAAGGCAATCGATATTTTGCAGCAGGCATATGAGTATGCAGCGATGGGACGCCGTATCGTGTATCGCCTAACGGAGCTTGCATTGAAGGCAGACAGCTATGATGATGCAAAAAATTATTTCGAGGAGTTTTGCCGTATAGCACCAAACGATCAGGGAAGATATATTCTTTTATATAAGATGGCACGTTATCAGAAGGCAACTCTTGATGAAAAAATCAAAATTCTTGAGGCTTACAAGAGAGAAGATTTTGATGAGAAATGGGCTTATGAGCTGGCTGTTTTATATGCGATGAATAATGAGAAGGATAAGTGTATCCAACTGTGTGATGATATTATTCTTTGGTTTGGCCTTGGAAAATATGTGGAAAAGGCACTTTCTCTTAAGAGTCAGTTTGCACCGTTAACACCGGCGCAAAAGGAAAAGGTTCAGAAGTTTGCAGACAAAAAGGCACAGGAAGAAAACGAAAAGCTTCAGAAAAAGCAAGAAGAGCAGGAAAAGAAAGAATCACAGGCAGAGTTGGCTAAAAAAGCTGCCGCACAGGAAAAAATTTCAAAGTGGCAGGAAGAGCAGGAAAAGGCATATCAGGCAGAGCAGGAGGCAGCTAAAAAAGAGGCTAAAGCGCGAGAGGATGAGCAGAAGGCTTTGCTAGAGCGTGAAGAAAAGCTTCGTAAGCAGCGTGAAGAGGAACTTGAGGCAGTAGAACGCTTAAAGAAGGAACAAAGATTAGAACATGCCAGACAAAGTGTTGTTACGAGTGACATGAACGAAATTATGGCAGTAATTCAGCGTGCAAAGCAGGAGGATGCCCAGAACGAGCTGCAGGATGAGTTGGCAAAGCAGGTACAGCAGGTGCAGCAGCTTGCCGGGGAGAAGGATTTGGAGCTGGTTTCTGAAATTCCTTCAGATGTTGAAGAGAAAGAAAAACTGCAGGTGTCTGAGGATATTTCCTATATGCAGGATGAGATTTCAGAGGACGAAACTACAGAAAGTGAAGTTTTAGATGACGAGACTTCAGAAAACGAAACCTCAGACGTTGAAACAGCAAACACCGAAACTTCAGAGAAAACCTCAGATAGTGAAAACGCTGATGAGGCTGTTTGGTTTGAAGCATATAAGCCAGAAGAAGAACCTCAGATTTCTGAGTGGGCAGCACCAGTGGCAGAAACGGTGGAAGTAGAGCCAGAGGAAGAAGAGCCTCAGGAAGTAGTTCAGGAAGAACTTGAGAAAGAGCCAGAAGAAGCGGGGCCTCAGGAAGAGATTCAAGAAGAAATTCAGGAAGAACCAGAAGAGGAAGATGCTCAGGAAGAATCCGAGGAAGAACCAGAAGAGGAAGAGCCTCAGGAAGAATCTGCTGAGAACCGTCAACCAGATATGACAGCAAACAGCGGACTTCCAATTGTCAATCCGGAGGATATGTCACGTGTATGGCATTTTGCTATTCAGGCGATGCCAGATGAGGATGATATTGAACTGGCACTTGAATATTTAGAGGAACTGGCAGAACGCTCTTCACGTGCAGTTCCGAGATCTGTTGTGAAAATTACAGGTCAGAAGCTGAATCAGAAGGGACTTGTTAAGTCAATTGACAAGCTGCTTGGAAAGACAATTCTTATTGAAGATGCGGCAGACATGAATGAGCGTGTCATCAATGAATTTTGTAAGATCATTGATCCAACTGACAGAAGCTTGCTTGTTGTATTCATCGATACACCGGCCTCAATTCGTCATCTGCTTATTGATTACCCGCAGCTTGCACAGGTAGTTACGGCTCAATTTGTCCGTGAGACATATTCTGTTACTGAGCTTCTTGAGTATGCAAGAGGATATGCAGATAGAGAGGACAGTGTGTTTGATAAATCAGGTGAGCTGGCACTGATGGAGCGCTTAAAGGTAATTGCAGGTAATCAGGAGCGCAATAAAAAGCGTATTGTTGAGATGATTGTAAATAATGCAATTGAGAAGGCCGAGAAAAAATCTATGCGCAAGCTCTTCCAGAGCAAATATGACAAGAGAGGCTGTCTGATTTTGCGTGATAAGGATTTTGAAGTTGGCTGAAAAAAGAAAGGTGTGATTCTATGAATTGGCTTGTGATAGCGGTAATCGTATTGATTGTACTTGCGACACTGGCTGGTGCGAAAAGAGGACTTGTAAAAACAGTTCTTTCATTTGCGTCCTTTTTTGTAAGCTTGGTAATCATGCTGTTTGTCCGCGAGCCTGTGTCTGATTTTGTGAAAGACCAGACAGGGATTTATGCAGCAATAGAGACTAGTGTTAGCTCATTTGTGGAAGAAAAGACACAAGAGATTCAGGCAGGACAGGCGCAGCTGACAGATAAGGTCATTGATAGTCTGAATCTGCCGGATGTTCTGACAAAATCTTTAGAGCAAAGCAACAGCAAGGCAGTTTATGAGCAGCGTGGCATTCAAAATATAGCAGCCTATATTACGGGATGGCTCACAGATTTGGCATTTGAGGCTGTTTGCTGTATTATCAGTTTTGTTGTTGTATGGATTTTGCTTCGTATTGTAACAATGGTTTTAGCAGGAATTGTGAGACTGCCTGTTTTGCATCAGATTGACTGTATTGCAGGTGCCATTTGCGGGCTTTGTACTGCGTTGATTATAATATGGATCGGCGGAATTGTTGTGACGGCGTTTGCAGCACAAGATTGGGGACGCGAGGCACTTTCAATGATTACACAGAGTACACTGCTGACATTTCTTTATAATAATAATTTTTTGCTAAATGCACTGCTTAAGGCAGTACGTTAATAAAAAATACCCTTCGATCAGTCTGCACACATAAGCAGCCTGTCGAGGGGTATTTTTTGATTAGCTGCTTTAAATTTAAGAAGCTAATATTTTTTTCATTCGATTTATTGTATGACAGTATGCTGGAACGAGAAACAGATCTGCCATGATCCATGCAATTGGACTGGCAAGACATATGCCAACAAAGCCAATGAGTGGTACAAGAACAAGACTGGCAATAATTCGTCCAACCATCTCACAGACACCTGCTAAAATTGCCAATCGGGAATAGCCCATTCCCTGTATGCAAAATCTCACGGTATTGACGAGACAAAGCGGAATATAGAAAGCCGTGTTGAAAACTAAAAACTGCTTAACATGATCAAGAATGGCAATTTCATCTGCCGATACAAACAGAAGTGCAATTTGTCTTCCAAATAATGATAATACAAAGAAAGCAATAATGGCATAGATGCCGCCTATGAAGCTTGCGGATTTCAAGCCTTTTCCAACGCGATCAAGCTTCCCGGCGCCGACATTTTGACCGGCATATGTTGCCATTGTGGAGCCAAGTGCATCAAACGGGCAGCAGCTAAAGCCAGATATACGGCCAGCAGCTGTAACTGCGGCTACGGCCTGAGAACCAAGTGAGTTTACTGCAGTCTGTAAGATAACACTTCCGATTGCTGTAATGGAGTACTGCAGACCCATTGGAATGCCCATGTTGCAAAGAATAATGGCCTGACGTCCTTCAAATTTGATCTCATCTTTTTCGAATCTGAGAATATCATATTGCTTTCTCATATATAAGAAGCATAGAATACCAGAAATCAGCTGGGAGAGAACTGTAGCCCATGCAGCACCTGCCACTCCCATATGCAGCACAAGAATTGCCAGCAGGTCAAAAAGAATATTTAACATGGCTGAGATAACCAGAAATATAACTGGTGTTCGGCTGTCTCCTAGGGAACGAATAATACCTGACAGTAGATTATATAGATATGTGGCAGGTATTCCGAGGAAAATAATAAATATGTAGCTATAGGCATATTCAAAAATATTTTCTGGTGTGTCCATCCAGAAAAGAATTTGTCTGCATAGTACACAGACGACAACTGTCATAACAGCTGCGAATGCGATGGACAGCCAGGCTGCGTTTGCGACAAATTTTCGCAGTCGCTTGTAGTCCTTTGCGCCAAAGCTTTGTGCTATTGGGATAGCAAATCCGCTGCAGACACCGTTGCAAAATCCAATTATCATAAAGTTGATTGCTCCTGTCGATCCGACACCGGCCAACTGATCAACGCCCAAACTTTTTCCTACAATAATAGTATCAACCATACTGTAGAATTGCTGAAACAGCATGCCAAGCAGCAGCGGAACTGCAAAGCTTAAAATTAATTTGACCGGGCTTCCAGATGTCATCTCCCTTGTTGCATTTTTTGCCATACTTCTTATGCTCCTTTTTTAAAGTTGATTGTGACGTTTTTCCAGCACATTATAGCAGGTTATAAAACGTTTGCAAGTGTTTTTTTGCTTTTTTGAAACTATTTCTAGCTATGCAAAATAGCATTGCAATTTTGCGCGGCTAGGGGTATCATAGTAGCATAACGCTACTAATAGCAAATATAGAAAGGTGAAAGATTATGACAGTACAGGAAAAGATTCATGAGTATCTTAGCGTACATCGCGACGAGATGGTTGAAGACATTAAGACATTGATCAAAGTAGACAGTGCTCGTGCAGAGGCGCTGCCGGGAAAGCCATATGGAGAGGGTGCAGCAGAGGCACTTCATGCAGGATTATCTCTTTTTGAGAAGCACGGCTTTTTAGGAAAAAACTGGGATAATTATGCGATTGACACAGTAATCAATGGAAAGGAGCTTGGACTTGATATTCTGGCACATCTTGATGTTGTTCCAGGCGGAGACGGATGGACAAAGACAACACCGTTTGAGCCTATAGTTGAGGATGGAAAGATGTACGGACGCGGAACATCTGACGATAAGGGACCAGCTGTTGCGGCACTCTATGCAATGAAGGCAGTGCGTGACCTTGGATTTGAGTTAGATAAGGATGTTCGTTTGATTTTAGGATCTGATGAAGAGTGTGGAAGTTCTGATATTGCCTACTATTTTGGAAAGAATACTCATGCACCGATGACAATTTCACCGGATGCTGATTTTCCGCTTGTATTTTTAGAGAAGGGAAGCCTTCACACTACATTTACAGCAGAAGTTTCACTAGAGGAAGGTCTTCCTAGAGTAAGAAGTGCTGTCAGTGGAATTAAGGTAAATGTTGTTCCAGCAAAGGCAGATGCCGTTGTTGAAGGAATGACAGCAGATGAGATGAATAAATATGTAAAAGAAGCTGAAGATGAGACAGGTGTGAAGTTTACTGTTTCTTTGGCTGAAGATGGTGCTCTTATGATTCATGCAGATGGTGTATCTGCACATGCGGCAAGTCCAATGGATGGAAACAATGCATTGACTGCACTTCTTAAGCTGCTTTCATCCCTACCGCTTGCAGAAAGCAAGACAAAGACATTGCTTCACAATGTAACTACTCTGTTCCCACACGGTGATTACTGCGGAGGAGGACTTGGTGTGAACATTGAGGATGAAATTTCAGGAAAGACAACTCTGACACTTGATTTGTTTGAATTAAATGATACAAAGATGAGCGGAACCTTTGACTGTCGTGCATGCAACAGTGCAACAGAGGAAAATACAAAGAATGTTGTTCAAAAGAAGCTTTCAGATGCCGGCTTTGAGCCAAATGATTCACCGCTGAATCCGCCTCATTATGTTCCAAAGGATTCTGAACTTGTAAAAACCTTACTTGAGACTTATACAGATGTGACTGGTGAAGTAAGAGAACCACTTGCAATTGGTGGAGGAACCTACGTTCATCATATTGAAAATGGTGTGGCATGTGGATGTGCAGATCCGTCTGTAGATAACCATATGCATGGACCGGATGAGTTCGTTATTATTGATCAGCTTGTGATGAGTGCAGAAATTTTTGCGCTGGCAATCGTAAAGCTCTGCGGAAAATGAGAAAAAAAGTGGGAAAAGTGCCATCCATTCACAAATCGTTAAAAATTTGGACAAAAAATGAACACATTTATCGGTTATGATGTAGGCACAGTTGAGAAATCAACTGGACATTCATATATCTTTTTCATAGCCGATGAAGTAATCGGCATCCCTCCCCTTTTTATTCCCTTTTGGCCCTGCAGAGAGCAGGGCCTTTTTCTGTATATGATACAGGGGCGAAAAGTCACAAGCGGATCGTGCTTGCACTAGAAGTTGTGACCTTGAGACCCGCCAAAACATGAGGAGACGGTAGCAATGACATTACAGCAATTACGATATGCGATTGCGGTCGCGGACTGCGGATCAATGAATCAGGCAGCAGCAAAATTATTTATTTCTCAGCCGAGTCTTTCAGAGGCAGTAAAGGAACTTGAGAGAGAGATTGGAATCCGTATATTCGGACGAACAAACAGAGGCATCCTTGTAACAACAGAGGGAAATGAATTTTTAGGCGACGCCAGACAAGTTGTTGAGCAGTATCGTTTGATGGAGCAGCGATACGTAGAGAAGACACAAACAAAGAAGCGCTTTGCCGTTTCCATGCAGCATTATACCTTTGCCGTTAAAGCATTTGTTGAGATGGTAAAGGAATTTGGTATGGACGATTATGCGTTTGCAATTCATGAGACAAAGACGGGAACTGTTATTGAGCATGTAAAGGATTTTATCAGCGAGATTGGTATTCTTTATATGAGTGATTTTAATAGGAAGATTTTGATGAAGCTGATTCATGAGAGTGAGCTTGAGTTTATCCCACTATTTGACTGCAATACTTATGTATATGTGTGGAAGAAAAATCCGATTGCATCAAAGTCTAGTGTTAGCTTACAGGAGCTTGAAAAGTATCCGTGTCTTACGTTTGATCAGGGAAAGACAAATTCATTCTATTTTGCAGAGGAGGTTTTTAGTACCTACGAGTATAAACAGACAATTCAGGTAGATGACCGCGCAAGTATGCTAAATCTGATGGTTGGCTTAAATGGTTATACTTTGTGTTCAGGTATTATTTGTGAGGAGTTAAACGGAAGTGACTATGCGGCAGTTCCGCTTAAGGAAACAGAGGTCATGACAATCGGATATGTGAAGAGAAAAAGTATTCAGTTAAGTGAACTGGCGCAGCTTTATGTTAATGAGCTTGCAAAATACAAGAATCTGGTGCTGAAGTGATGAAAAAACACTTTAATCATCCAATATAGCTATAGGAGAATCCAATAACAGGCGCTTGTTTTTGTGTATTAGACAAAGACAGGCGCCTTCGCTATAATACAGACAGTGAAACAAAAAAACACCACCTGAAAGCGAGGATTTAAATATGAGTACATTAAAGGAAAGAAAATTAAAGTTTGAGACACTGCAGCTTCACGTAGGACAGGAGGAAGCTGATCCAGTAACAGATGCAAGAGCCGTTCCGATTTATCAGACATCTTCCTATGTATTTCATAACTCTCAGCACGCAGCTGACCGTTTTGCATTAAAGGATGCCGGCAACATTTACGGAAGACTGACTAATCCGACTGAGGATGTATTTGAGAAGAGAATTGCCAGCCTTGAGGGTGGTGTTGCAGCACTTGCAGTTGGATCTGGCGCAGCAGCTGTTGCATATGCAATCCAGAATCTGGCATTTGCAGGTGATCATGTGGTTGCAGCAAAAAATATCTATGGTGGTACCTACAATTTGTTGGCACATACATTTGTATCATATGGTATCAACACAACATTCGTAGATCCATTTAATTATGAAGAGATTGAGGGTGCTATCAAGGAGAATACAAAACTGGTTTTTATTGAGACACTGGG
>ERZ824600.5174-NODE-5174-length-10866-cov-2.652761_pt1 | contig 10866 bp, 10 predicted proteins | sample MGYA00519933_ERZ824600 | MGnify/ENA primary metagenome ERZ824600 (study PRJEB31778, sample SAMEA3449178) | human gut metagenome | biome: human gut; feature: human-associated habitat; material: faeces | place: United Kingdom | collected 2010/2012 ... | reverse complement strand
TATTATCAGTAGCTTATACATAAAAATCCCCCTTGTAAATACGTACTTCAATAAAATCTTCCTTGAGAATTAATTACTTTGATTTTATTATAACATCGATTGCTTTCCTCAAAAGCTTCGCTTTTGCGCAATCGCCGTTGAAATAAATATTCAAATTCACGCCTTGCGGCGTGAATTTCTCTGTATTTGCAAAGCAAATACAGATGACGGCTACGCCGTCTATATTTATTATAGCATAATTCTTCCTTAAAAATCAACAAAAAAGATTTATTTTTCGATAAAATCTACCGAAAATCAATATTTGCTTATTTCTTACATAAAAAAGCGCCGTGCTCTAATTGCACAGCGCCGTTTTTTATCTTGTTACTCGACTATTTTTATGAGAGCAGCACCGCCTGCTTCAAGTGAAAAACTCTTTGAATCAAGGCTGTTCCATTCGCCCGTTTCGGTGTCAAGAATAAGAAGCTTGCTCCCCGTTTTTACCTCAACGTCAATACTGTTTTCAAAATCTTTGCTTGCAATAACCATCAGATTGTCTTCAAAGAATCCTATCGTTGCGTCCGGAGCAATAATTTCCTCAATGGAACCGTAACCCTCAAACTTCGTTCCGAGCATCATACGTTCAATATTCAACTCCGGAATTATAAAACCCTGCAGATTCAGGTGAAATACCGCCAGCGACTTTCTTCCCATCAGGACATCACCCATAACACGTAAGTGCTTATCTACATTCTTTATGTCGTAATAATGATCTGTTTTTTTGCCGTCCACGGATATTGCGCCGCCTTCCGGATTATACACATGAGGATAATCTCCGTATTTTACCGACCAATATGTAAAATATGAATAACCGCTTACTCCGTATGCAAGCGACGTAAATGCCTGCCATCTCAATTCATTCTCATTCAGATGTCTGAGAACCACGCCATTCTCTATATCTGCATAATGATCTATAAGGAGTGCTATGTTCATATAGTTTGCACCGCATTTCAATGCAGAGTTTCTCGCAAATTCAAGATTGTCGTAATATCCGGCAATAGGCGTGTTTTCTCTTCCGTTTCTGTCGTCAAACACATATCTGTCATAGCTGAGCATAGTGATCTTCGGCTCAGTCTCCGTAACAGTATCTGCATCCTGTTCATCCGAATAGGCCTCATCATACGAAGCTGTTTCGTCAAAATATATTCCATCAGTGCCGGCTCCGTCCGCCTCATCAGTCTGGCTGGCAACAGGCACATCCTTGTAGCTGATCTTATAGAACTCCTTAACTGTATAATAGCTCATGACATCCTGCGATGTGATGGACATGGCTTTATATTCCATCTCGATCACCGCATAGTTGACATCTATCTCCTTTATATATGTGTTTACATCGCTTATAACCGTAGGCTTAAGCCCATCCCAGAGGAGATCCGAGTATGCATTTGCAAGGTTCACATGTCCCAGTCCGTAGGAATCTCCCGTTCCGCCGCCCGTGTATTCCTGCTTGTAGGTTCCTATGACCGATTCCGACTCCAGCTTGTCAAATGCAAATGTCGCATCGTGGAAATCCTTTGCGGCATTCAGCAGTTGAGACTCATGATAATTGTCATTTACGACCACTCTGGTATAGTATGAAGCACTCCTGCCATCACCGCTCTTAAGCTTGACAACCAGCATATACTCCATATCCTGCTTGAGATCCATTCTCGCACTTATATCAAGCACATCGTAGCCATCAGTTCCCGAGGCCGCCTCCAGATCACCCTTCTCTATAAGGGAATCTCCGGATATCGACCTGATCTCATACGAATACGACGCATCCTTAAATGCATCATTCTCCACCATTATCTCAAGATTCTTATTCTCATCTATCGGCGTCACAGAGTCCCTGAGAAGTGTGAGGTCGACCTCCCCTGTATAACCATGCATACAATTGAGAAGCGAATCGCCATAGCACACATAAGCTAATGGCAACTCTGCATCCTTCATCTCCGCAGCCAGATTCTTGTAACTTCTATTCTGAAATATATTGACCAAATATATTGTGATCACAAATATTGCTGCCATCACAAGTATTCTCACAAGTACATTTATTTTCTTCTTCACTTAATAAAACCTTCTTCTACGTCTTCTATGCCTGTCGCGTCTCATACAGAATTCATTGCACACAAGCAGTTCGATTATATTTCTCATAACACAATTGGCGCATCCGGGTCCCTCTGGAACATATGGCGGTTCCTCGTACGAAGCTTCACCTGCCGAAGCCATTCCTGCATAACAATCCTCCGATATCTGCCCACTTTCGCTCAGATCATCGTACACCCTTCGCGCAACACGGCGCATCTCTTCTCTGTCAGGATATTGAACAAGCATCGGACTGCCCTCATACTCGAGCTTGTCACACTCCTCCTCCACGGCCATACTGACCTTTCGAAGTTCTTCCGGGTACATCTCCTTCATGTACTCAATATCCCTCATCATTTCATCTGTCCCATCATCACAGTCAGGAAGCATGATTCCTGTCGAACTCATACTGTATCCACCAGTCTCACCCATACCGGGTATCACAGGTGTCTTGATATTATAGACATTTCCATCCCTTATAAGCCCTCTGAGGTTTTCATCGTCCGGGCTGTAAGGAATATACTTAAATTCTTCACTCATACAAATCTCCCTATCTGCATTGTTGTGTGTCTATTACATAGATATGCAGATGGGGAGAATGTGTGAATATCTCTGTTACTTTTTTCAGAGCTTACTTTATCTGTCTCCGAATGAGATTCCAAGTGTTCTTGCCTCGCTGATGATGTCGTCATCAGGAGATACGTATTTGAGCTTTCCTGCACTCTCTGAGAGTGGGATAGCTGTAACCTTGTTGTCAAGGAATACAACAAGCTTTCCAAAATCCTTTGCCTTTATGAGCTCTGCTGCCTTTGCTCCAAATCTTGATGATATGACTCTGTCATATGCATCCGGACTTCCACCTCTCTGGGTATGTCCAGGTATTGCTATTCTTATATCCTGTGTTGTGTACGCCTTGAGCTTATCAGCCAGCTCATACGCAACTGATGGATATGGATTGTTGGCTATCGCTTCTTTTCTCTTCTTCTTTGGAAGCTCTGCGATCTCCTTCGGAATAGCACCTTCGGCAACTGCAACTATCGTGAAGCCCTTGTTGTCCTTTGTTCTCTTGTCTATAGCCTTATATACCTTATCGATATCGTATGGGATCTCCGGGAGCAGGATCACATCTGCGCCACCGGCGATTCCGGCGTGGAGAGTTATCCAGCCAACCTTGTGGCCCATAATCTCAACGATAAAGATTCTGTTATGCGATGCAGCGGTTGTGTGGATACAGTCTATTGTCTGGGTCGCTATATCAACAGCACTCTGGAAACCAAATGTCATGTCAGTTCCCCACAGATCATTGTCTATGGTCTTTGGCAGACCGATGACATTGAGTCCCTCCTCACTGAGGAGATTTGCGGTCTTCTGTGAACCATTTCCACCTAAAACGCACAGGCAGTCCAACTTCAGCTTCTTATAGGTATCCTTCATGGACTTTACCTTGTCAAGACCATCCTCAGTTGGCTCTCCCATGAGCTTGAATGGCTGTCTTGAACTGCCGAGGATCGTTCCACCCTTGTTGATAATACCTGAGAAATCAGCCGGCTTCATCTTGATATAGTTGCCTCTAATGAGTCCCTTGTAACCCTCAAGGAATCCATAGATCTCAACCTCGTCAAACAATTCATACAAACCCTTTGCGATTCCGCGCATAGTTGCATTTAATGCCTGACAGTCACCACCACTAGTCAAAAAGCCTACTCTTAACATACTCTGCACCTCTTTCTTTTATTTTTCTTATGTACACAGACTGTCTGTATACATTATAAGTATACTCTTCCCTCAAGAGCCCTCAGAAGCGTAACCTCATCTATACACTCCAGATCTCCGCCTACAGGCACACCGCTTGCTATACGGCTGACCTTGATACCGGCCGGCTTCACAAGCTTTGATATATACATCGCAGTCGCCTCACCCTCCGGGCCTGAACCTGTAGCGATTATGAGCTCATCCACATCTTCATTCTGAAGCCTTCTCATGAGCTCGGATATCCTGATATCCGCCGGGCCGATACCCAGGGCAGGATTTATAACTCCGTGGAGCACATGATAAACGCCATCAAACTGTCCTGTTCTCTCATATGCCGCCAGATCCCTCGGGGTCTCCACCACCATTATCACCTTGTGATTCCTATTTGGTGAACTGCATATAGGACATACCTCCCTGTCAGTTATCGTATAGCAACAACTGCAGTATTTTATGTTCTTCTTTGCATTCACAATGGCATCGGATAACGCCAGCGCCCTCTCCTCAGGCATACTGATTATGTGAAACGCCAGTCTCTGAGCCGTCTTGGAGCCTATTCCCGGGAGTCTTCCCAGCTCTTCTATAAGTCTGTTTACTTCTCCTCCATAAACTTCCATTAGAACGGCAATCCTCCAAGTCCCATTCCACCTGAGATCTTGCCCATACTGCTATTGTAGTCATCCTCCTGTGCTCTCAGTGCCTCGTTCACAGCCGATATGATAAGATCCTCAAGTGTCTCTATATCATCAGGATCAACAACCTCAGGATCAAGCTTGATCTCCATGAGTTCCTTCTTACCTGACACCTTTGCAGTGACAACTCCTCCACCTACAGATGACTCATACACCTTATCCTCAAGTGTCTTAGTTGTCTCCTCCATCTGCTTCTGCATCTTCTGTGCCTGCTTCATAAGATTGTTCATATTACCAGGCATCATACCTCCTGGGAAACCGCCTCTCTTAGCCATTACAATAGTCCTCCTTATTCTGATTAAATAATTTATAATATGATATCATCATTTCTTATCTATTGGAAAGTTGATCTTGTTCAGGTTCAGTATATTCTCCGTCTCAAGCCTTCCATTATCACTGTGGGAATTCCTTGTACAAAGTATCTCAAATTCAATCTCTCTTCCAAGATATTCCTCGATCACACTCTTCACATGCTCCACATTCTCAGGCTTGTCAAAGTATAACTTCGGCATATCGTCATCCGTCAGCGGGATCATGAGCAGAAGTCTTCTGTGATCATCGGACAGTATGAGCTTCGTCCTTATGGCCGGATCAGCATCATTTCTCTTGAGATATCTTCTCGCAGGAACCGACAGCTTCTCCAGTATATCATTCCAGTTCTCCGCAGCTCTCTGCAGATCCTCGAACTCTGCCTTTGGAAGCTCCATTGCCAGCTTGTCCTGATATTCCTTCATGCCCTTCTGATCTATCACATCGTCAGCCGGGCTTACGGAGGCAGCACTTTGAACCGGCGCAGCCTGTATGCCATTTGCCTCAAGGTCATCAAGCTTCTTCTCAAGCATCCTTACCCTCTCGATCAGACTTGTGGTATCAACCTCCATCTGTGGTCTGCACAGCTTTATAACAGCCATCTCAAGCACTATCCTCTTCTGTGAGGAATACTTGATGCTGGCGGCTGTATCCGAGAACACGTTTATATATCTTACTATGGTGCTCTCCTCCATATGACCGGATATCTCTCTTATGCGTTCCAGATTCTCCTTGGTCATATCCAATCTGTCGCCCTCCGCCGAGGACAGCTTGACAACGAGTATGTTCCTGAGAAACCATGTAAATTCATTTACGAAACGGCCAAGCTCACGTCCCTGCCACACAACTTCGTCAACCACATCTATGGCATGTTCAACATCAGATTCCAGCACGCACTCCAGAAGTCTTGCAAATGTATCTATGTCCACAGCTCCTATGGTCTCAAGCACATTATCATATGTAAGCTTCTGTCCGAGATTGAATGCAACGCACTGATCCAGAATAGATAAGGCATCTCTCATGGAACCATCGCCGGATTTTGCGATATAATCTATCGCCTTCTTATCCGCATCAAGTCCCTCCCTGTTCATAAGCTCCTCCAGTCGATCCGAGATGACATCCACCGGGATACGTCTGAAGTCGTACTTCTGACACCTTGACGATATGGTTATAGGTATCTTGTGGGACTCCGTGGTAGCCAGTATGAATATTACATATGATGGCGGCTCCTCGAGAGTCTTTAACAGAGCGTTGAACGCTCCCGGAGACAACATATGAACCTCATCTATGATGTATACCTTATACTTGCCCTCAGTAGGAGGATATGCTACCTCCTCCCTTATCTGCCTTATATTGTCAACACCATTGTTGGAGGCCGCATCTATCTCAATGACATTAAGCGATGATCCATCCGATATGGCTCTGCAGCTTGCACATTCATTACATGGGCTTCCGTCCACCGGATGCTCACAGTTACATGCCTTGGCAAATATCTTGGCGATCGAAGTCTTACCTGTTCCTCTTGTACCGCAAAATAAAAAGGCATGACCAAGTCTATCATTCTTAATCTGGTTTCTAAGAGTGGTAACTATATGATCCTGCCCCTTTACCTCGTCAAAAGTATCAGGTCTCCATTTTCTATATAAAGCTACATACGACATCACCAATACCTACCTTTGTATCATAAAACTCACACAGACTATTATATCTGAATTTACATTTTATATCAATCAGATAAGCAATATTTGAATATGGTATTGCCTGGTGCCTATACACAGAACATCTCTGTCCGCAAGCTGCCAGCTCCTGCCCGCCGGAAGCCTGATCCCATTTATGACAGTTCCATTTGTGGAATCAAGATCTTCGACATAGATCTTCTCTGCATCCTCGTATATCCTTATGTGCCTTCTACTGACGCTGATATCCTCTATAACCTGATCCGCCTGTCGTCTGTCCCGCCCCAATACAACTCCCTCCGGCGTCACCGGAAATTCAGTAGCCACAATGCCTCCGTCTTCGATCAGTCTCACAGACAGTCTCTGCTCCTGTGCGGACTCTCTGCCATCGAGATTATGCTGTGTAAGCAGGGTTGTACAGTCATCCTCCGAGCCAAGCACCGTGGTATCGCCAGGTATTTCGTCAGCCAAACTTACATGTTCCAATGCATCAACATTCTGTTTTTTAGGTCTTCTGTTTTCATCTTCCTCCGCATATCGCAGCTCTGAGCACTCCACGCCCTCCTGTCCCCGCCGTTCATCCTCAGCAGCAGACAGCTTCCTCTTCATCTCCACATAGACAAATAACTCCACGGACAGCACGATGAGTGCCAGCATTATAAATCTCACATCCGCCGCATGCCCCTGTATATAAAATTGAACAGCCGCTATTCCCGTAAATGCCGCCACAGTAAATCCTATGAGTATGAAAAATATCCTATCATATTTGTTTTTCTCCGTTGTCGGTATCGTCAACGCCGCCGCACTGCTTTGATCCTTTCCGAACACCTCATCCATCAAAAGCTCCTGCTCACGGGCCGCAGCCAAAGATTCCACATTTCTTTTTCTATTGCCGGAGCAGCATTTTTCCTGCTCACGGGCAGAGACCTCATCCACATATTTCTGCATCCGCTCCATGTCATAATTTGCCGACACCACCATGTCATATATCTCATACATAAAATCCACAAGCTCAGTGTCCCTGTGATCTACCCTCTTTATGATCTTCTCCACAAGATTCTTTATTCCCATTCTGACATCCGTTCCCTGTCCTGGCACATACACGTATCTGAAACTCTTCTCTGCATCCGAGTAAAATATCTTGTCGGATTCTATCAGAAGATTGTCCGGCTCAAGCATGTATTCTCCCGTCTCCATGACCACACTGCACAACGATCTTATGAGAGCAACAGCCTGCTCCATGGACATTATCCCCCTGTCAGATATATCGTCCAGGCTCTTCATGCCATTTATTTTGCAGTATATGAACATATCTCCGTTGATGGCCCTGAATTCCGGCTGTATTATTCCCTCGACAAAATTATTGTACAGCATGTCCGTCTCATAGGAATTTATGGCTGCTGCACTGACCTCCACCACAAAAAAAGTGTTAATTCCCTCTACCTGGCAATAACTTACCATATTCCTGCCACCTCCTAAGTTCATTTCCTACATCCCTTATCTCCTGTCTGGCCGCAGTCTTTCTGTCACATCTGCCGTCATCTATCAATATCTGTATCCCCGGAAATGACTCTCTGTAAGTTATCTCCGCAACCAGATTCTTCCCATTCATGGCCATTTCCGCATTCACACCATCGGCACATATCACGGTCTCGGATACATTTGTGGACATCGCTTTCTCTGCACTGTCCGTATCCCCCTCACCACTCTCATTGATCCTGTATTCCTCTCGGTTGTACAGTACCAGATATGCCTCCCCCGATGCCGCCGCATGGTTAAACGCTATAAACAACATGTTCATCACCACAAACACGGCACACACAAGTATCGGTGTTATCAGGCACATCTCCAGAACTATAGATCCATTGTCATCCATATATCTGACTCCTCCTGTCTTTTCTTCTCTTCTCCTATCTTTTCCCGCACTCAGAGCACTGAGGAAGTCCCCCGCACTCTGACTTTTTCTTTCTGTATATCGTCCGCTTCAAGCCGGAGCAGCCCAGCGAATAGTGATATTTGTCTCCCTGTTCAGTGACATAGATCACACCATTGCTTTTATATCTTCCACAGATCCTGCACGCCGAAAGCCCGGAATATCTGTCATCCAGAACCTCCCCACTCACGCTTCTCACAGATATCCTGATATGGTAACAGCTCCGCGAGTTGTGGTACACCGAACCATTCTCAGCCACATACACATACTCATCATCATCGTCATCATCCTGCGACCTGTCATATCCCAGGTACGCCCTCTGTCTTATCCTGTCCACGCACCCCACGGTAGATCCTCCGGCAAATGGCAGATTGATCTTCAGCATATATCTGACCTTGAGGCACACAAATCCGTCATCCGACAGCTCTGCATTTATCACCTTAACCCCGGACATTCCGCCGTCGACATATGTGTTCACCGTGCCTTTGTCATCTATGTACTCCCTGATCTTCCTGTTCGCCAGCACGAGCGACACACCATCTGCCATACCTTCAGCATACGGCCCCATGTCCGCGCCCTTTTCGGCTAGCTCATACGCATAGCTGTATTCCGCAAGATACGCAGCCGTCTCATGTAAGCCCTCATATATCACAGTCCGTGTCCGTATACATCCGGCCATGGCAAACACAGTCAGCATGGCAAATATAAACACTGGCAGCACCAACGATGCCTCCACACTGGCACTACCACGGTCACATCCCAAAGGAGCTGTCTTATATATTCTCCTGCCATACCTGATCCGAACAAAATCTATAGTAATATGCGCTTGGAGAGGCGATTTATCTTTCATATATTTACTTTTCAACATACAACAAGAGAACATATAACACCCCCCTTCAGGATATTTTCATATCTCAATAACTCACACACTGCCTGAAGCTGTACCTGTACAGTCCGTCATCTATCTTCGATACGCCCTCGTGATCTTCTATAAACGATGCAAATTTCCTGTCCTGACTGACCTCAACATCAAATGTCAGAGAATACATCATATTCTTCATCTCAAACGACTCATCCGTCTGTCTGAAATTAAGCTGTATAAGATCCGCCATCCTGTAATACATGCCTCCTTTATTCTCTATCAGAAGTATCGCCAGATAATCCCTGTAGCTCACAGCATCCACGCCTTCATAGTCCACGGAATCCAGATTCATCAGCTTGTCAAGATTGTTGATGTCCGTCACCCAGTATTCGTCTGTCTTCATAAACTGAACGCTTTTGCCGTCAAGCAGCAGCCTTATATCAACAATTGTCTCAGCATAAGCCCAGCATCCGAGCAGCAGATATTTCGCCGCCCCATAGGTGACCCCCGGCACAAGAGCCAGCACCGCAGCTATGGATGACACTTCGGCCATCTTTGCGCTGTCTGAGAGCAGATATGCCAGATTGAGCGGCAGTCTGTGAAGCACTATCCTGTTCACGACCCCCTGCAGATTGTCATGGTCATTATCCTTTCCGGCGATAATGTATTCCACCTCACACTCAAATGGTCTGTCCTGTTTCCTGTCAGTAAATGTATTGAAATTCGCCAGTGCATACCCGACACCATATATGTCATCCACTATTCCGGTCTGTGATCTCTCTCCATCCAACATGAGCTGCCTCTGGAATTTATCCAGATCGTCAAATTCTATGTCCTCCCACTGTCTCGTATCCTCCGCCTGTCCGTCTGACGGAAAGCCATCCAGATCGTATGCCTGATCTGACACCACCCGCCCGGATGGCGTGACAACATTCAGAAGTCCACCTGTCAGGATGCTTTTCAGCGCTTTTCTAGGATCCGTACCGCTCCAACTGCTCTCATCCTGATTCGACTCATTCTTACCATTTTCCACAGCTCCAGAAGCATCCTCCATGGCCTTATCCCCGGATGTTATCATCTCAAGAATGTCTTCTATTCCCTTCTCCTCCATGTACACCTTCATATGGTCGGTTATCTGCAGCTTCATATTCTCGCAGTCATTCTCCAGAAGTCCCCTGCACTCTGCCAGCGCCACATCTTCAACGCTCATATTGTCGCCCTGACCATTTTCCAGAGTATATTCCAGATAATCCTGCGCCATCTGCTCAAGCTTTCCCTCACCGTGTCCGCCAAATGTGCTGTCGACTGCCAGCAGATGATACTCCTCAAACAACTCCTTGTCGTACGCCGCCTTCACATCACAGGCTGCGCCCTCGGCCGCCATTGCGGCCTTGGCACTGCCCATTCTTATCCGCGCCATCTCAAGCACGGAGAGCCCCAGAAGCAGCATGGAGATCAGGATTATACTCAGAAAAACCGTTACATGTCCCTGATTTCTCATACAGCTCCCCCTTAATATATCTTCTGTGCACTCTTGTT
>ERZ824600.5170-NODE-5170-length-10874-cov-3.121823_pt1 | contig 10874 bp, 11 predicted proteins | sample MGYA00519933_ERZ824600 | MGnify/ENA primary metagenome ERZ824600 (study PRJEB31778, sample SAMEA3449178) | human gut metagenome | biome: human gut; feature: human-associated habitat; material: faeces | place: United Kingdom | collected 2010/2012 ... | reverse complement strand
TGAGCAAGGCCGCAATTTCAACAACAAGATATGGAACGCTTTCCGTCTGGTCAAAGGCTGGACGGTCGACGACAACCTGCCACAGCCCGAGTCGGCCCGCATCGCCACCGAATGGTTTGCCTCCATGCTCAACCGGGTCAACGCCGAAATGGCCGATCTCTTCACCAAATACCGCATCTCCGAAGCCCTGATGGCTGTGTACAAACTCTTCTGGGACGAGTTCTCCTCGTGGTATCTCGAAATGATAAAACCGGGCTACCAGCAACCCATCGACCGCAAGAGCTACGACGCTACCCTCGGATTCTTCGACGCACTGCTCAAACTGCTCCACCCCTTCATGCCCTTCATTACCGAAGAGTTGTGGCAACACCTCTATGACCGCAAAGAGGGCGAAAGCATCATGATAGAACAAATCCCCGCTGCGGGTACCATCGACAGCGACCTGCTTGCCGCCATCGAGAGAGCCAAAGAAATCATCGCCGGTGTGCGCACGGTACGGTTGCAGAAAAACATTCCCAACAAGGAACCGCTGACCCTGCAAGCTGTCGGCTCGCACGATAACCGCTGCGATGCCATCATCTCCAAACTGGGCAACCTCTCAACCATAGAGACGGTAACGGCAAAAGATGCTACCGCCGCTTCGTTCATGGTAGGAACCACCGAGTATGCCGTACCGCTAGGCAACAACATCGACGTGGAAGCCGAGATAAAGAAACTCGAAGAGGAATTGAACTACCAGCAAGGTTTCTTGCGTTCGGTACTGGCCAAGCTGGGCAACGAACGCTTCGTCAACAACGCCCCCGCCAAAGTGGTGGAGATGGAGCGAAAGAAACAGGCCGATGCTGAGAGCAAAATCAAGTCGCTCGAAGAGAGCATCGCCGCCCTCAAAAAATAAAACCTATCGTTCTATACGTCAAGCGCGGTTGCCCATTAGGACAACCGCGCATTTTATATTATGGAGATCGGTCTATAACGCTGTATGAAAGTTATGAGTTTTCCTATTTCTCATACATACCTGATACAGTTATTTTACTTCGACTTTACGACCAGAAGCTTTACGGTAGTTTTCTTTTTCTTTGATTTTGGTTTTCATTTTTACCAGCAAATAGGGATCATCTTCTTTATCCTCTTTTACGCCTTTGAAGAATCCTTTCATTTTACCTAGCATATTATCTTTCTTGGCCTTGAATTTACTGCCTTTCAAACTTTCTACACCTTTCCACTCTACAATATATACTGAATTACCATAAACAACTGCATGTTGCTCGGGATCATCGTACATAAGATAAATGCGTTGCTCGTCCCCAGGCTTCATTTGTTTAAAACGGAGACAGTTATCATTATCAACTTCAAATGCTATATGATAAATTTTATAACCGTCCTTTTCTTCTGTTTTCAGAAGTGCCCCCATTGTACTAGTAGTTATTTGTATAATATCTTTATTTTCCGTGATTTTTATGGAACCTTTTTCAGATACTTTACCAATTATGTCAGGGTCTTCGGTTCTTGATAAAACAATATTAGTTGATACATAATATTGGAAATTTTTTATCTCTCCTACTTGTGACGCATACCTATCAATTTTTTTTGTCATAGGTTTGGTCGAAGAACAGCTAAATTGCACAAACGATAGAACAAGTAACACAAACAGACTCCCAAAAAGTTTTGCCACCGCACTTTTTTTTACATGTTTTTCCATAATTACATTTTTTTATACGCCTACTCTTAAACGGGTTTTCGGCATCGCCCATTGCATACATTTAAAATATTTACTGAAAATACGCAACAAAAATACCTATTTATATTTAATATACAAACTGACAATAAACTATTTTTTTCTACAAAACACATTAATCTGAATAAATTAATAGTTTGAAGAGCTATCCTTCAAAAGCAACTCTAAAAACACAGAAACACGATACACTCTCTCCCAATAATGGCTACACTCGCAGCAAATAATCACTTTACATTTCAAATGAATAATTGAAACTGCAAGTCCATAGATCCTCACATATATTTCAGATTAAGAAGATTTAGTAAAAAAAAACTCCGACAAGCTGGTTGTCAGAGTTTTTATGCATTTAACTCGCGGGTAAAAAGGATTCCACCCACAACAAAGAAACATGTTTAGTCGCGGCGGTAGTAGGTCATGTCGTTGATATCGAACGACTGAATAAAGGCGGCATTCTTGCGCACTTCGGCTTCGGCATAACGGGTATAGACCTCGGTCGATGTGCGGAACGACTCGTTGCGTTCGGTATCGAGTATGAGCAGATGGGCCATGATGATGTGTCCGGCCATCTCGACCATGCGACGGGCATGGAAGTCGATATAGTCGTTGTCTTTCGTAGCGGTAACCTTCTCGACAGCCTCTTCGTAAAGAGCGGTGAGCTCTTTAAGGCGGGCACGCAGCGGTTGCAAGTCGCCCGATACCTCCTGCTCCTCATAGTAGTGCATCATGTGGAGATAGGTACCGGTGGTGACGTGGCGTATGGCTGCCACCACCTGCAACTGAGTGGTTCCCTCATATATCGAGGTGATACGGGCATCGCGGTAGATACGTTCGCAGGCATAGTCTTTCATAAAGCCCGAACCGCCATGTATCTGCACACAGTCGTAGGCATTCTGGTTACAGAATTCGCTGCCAATACCTTTGGCCATGGGGGTAAAGGCATCGGCCTGCTTCTGGTAACGCTTCATCTCGTCGCGCTCCTCCTTTTCGAGTTTACGCTCTTTGGAGATATCTTCGAGCGTCTTGTACATATCGACAAAACGGGTGGTCTCGTAAAGCAGCGAACGCGATGCATCGAGTTTGGCCTTCATGAGCGAAAGCATCTCCGACACAGCGGGGAACTCGATGATGGCTTTACCAAACTGGCGACGTTCGCGGGCATAAGCGAGAGCTTCGCGATAGGCAGCCTCGGAAACACCTACCGACTGGGCGGCAATGCCGAGACGGGCACCGTTCATTAATGCCATTACATACTTGATAAGACCCATCTTGCGGTCGCCACAGAGCTCGGCCTTGGCATTGCGGAACACCAACTCACAGGTAGGAGAACCTTTGATACCCATCTTGTTCTCGATGCGGCGCACGGTAACTCCGCCATCGTTTTTGTCGTAGATAAACATCGACAGGCCACGGCCGTCTTTCGTGCCTTCTTCGGAACGGGCAAGTACCAGAGAGATGTGTCCGTCGCCATTGGTGATGAAGCGTTTCACACCGTTGAGGTACCAGCAACCGTCGGATTCGCTGTATGTAGCTTTGAGCATGACCGATTGCAGGTCGGAACCGGCATCGGGCTCGGTGAGGTCCATCGCCATGGTCTCGCCGGCGCATACGCGAGGCAAGTAGCGCTGTTTCTGGTCTTCACTGGCAAACTCATATATGGTCTCGGCACAATCCTGCAAGCCCCAGATGTTGACAAATCCGGCATCGGCGCGGCTCACCATGTCGGCAGCCATGATATAGGGAACGAGCGAGAAATTGAGACCTCCGTAGCGGCGGGGCAGGGAGATTCCCATGAGACCGGCTTTTACCAGGGCGTCGAGGTTACGGGCCGTACCGGCGGCATACACGACATGACCATCGACCACATGGGGTCCTTCGTGGTCGACGCTCTCGGCATTGGGGGCAACGATATCGCCACAGATTTCGCCGGCAATTTCGAGTACCTTCTCGTAACTGTCCATGGCGTCTTCATAATCGACGGGAGCGTAGTCGTATTTCCGGGCATCGGCATATTCGCGTTCTTTCAGAGCCACAATCCGCTGCATGAGCGGGTGGGTCAAGTGATGTTTCAAATCACTGTTATCGGTATAAAAATTGGCCATAATCCTCGGTTATTTGCTGTTTTTCTTGTAATACTTTATCATTTTGGGCAATACCTCCTCGACGGTTCCGGTAATGACATAGTCGGCAATGGTATTGATGGGCGCGTTGGGGTCGCTGTTGACCGATATGATAATCGAACTGTCCTGCATACCGGCGATGTGCTGTATCTGCCCCGATATACCGCAGGCAATATAGAGCTTGGGGTGGACGGTAACACCGGTCTGCCCAATCTGCCGGTCGTGGTCGGTAAAGCCGGCATCGACAGCGGCACGAGAGGCACCTACCTGAGCGCCGATAGCATCGGCCAGGTCGAAGAGCAGCTTGAAGTTCTCTTTCGAGCCTACGCCATAACCACCGGCTACGATGATGGGTGCCGACTTGATGTTGATTTTCGATTTCTCCATCTGACGGTCGATAACCGAAACGACGAAGTCGGTATCGGAAACATATTTCGAGACATCGAGTTTCACGATTTCGCCTTTATGGGCAGGATCAAGAATCTCTTTCTTCATCACACCCTCACGCACGGTAGCCATTTGAGGACGGCACTCGGGATTGACAATCGTTGCCACGATATTTCCGCCGAAAGCGGGACGTATCTGATAGAGCAGGTTTTCGTAGGTTTTCGCCTCTTTCTTGTCTTCAAATGTTCCGATTTCGAGCGAGGTACAGTCGGCCGTAAGACCGCTGTGCAGGGCCGACGATACGCGGGGACCGAGGTCGCGACCTATGCAGGTGGCACCCATGAGGCACACCTGGGGTTTCTGCTCACGGAAAAGATTGATGAGCACCGAAGCATGGGGCTGCGAGGTATAGGGGTAGAGACGGGCGTCGTCGGCCAGATAGAGGGTATCGACGCCATAGGGGAATACTTGGGCAGCTACCTCGTCGAGCTGATGTCCGATGACGAGCGCTTCGAGTTTGCAGTGGAGTTGATTGGCTAGGGAACGCCCCTTGGTGAGCAGTTCGAGGCTGACGTCGGCAATAACTCCGTCTTCTATTTCGCAATATACAAATAAGTTGTTCATGTCGTTTGTGTGTTTTGCGAGGCCGCTCCACGGTAACAGCAGAGCCGGCCGCGACAGGTTACTATCCGATGGTATGATTCACAATGAGTTCCTTAATCAACTCCTCGATATCGGCATCAGAGGCAGTGAGTGTCTTGCTCTCCTTGGCCTGGAAGACGATGTTCTCAATCTGTTTTACCTTGGTAGGCGAACCGGCCAGTCCCACTTGCGAGAGGTCGGCATCGACATCGGCCACGCCCCACTCGGTGAGGTTGAGGTAGGGACGCTCTTCGCACAACGAGCAGAAATAGGAAGAGTCGTCGTTCTGCCGTTCGCTGGGGGTCTTGGCGTGTTTGTACTTCTGCAAAGCCTTGGCATTACGCGGACGACATTCGTCGGCCGAACCGTTTACCGTAATCACGGCAGGGAAAGGAGCCTCAACGGTTTCAACACCCCGTTCGAGACGACGTTTCACTACGACTTTGCCACCTTCGGCACTCAGTATCTCCTCGGCATAGGTAATCTGGGGTATGCCCAGCTTCTCAGCCACCTGCGGACCCACTTGCGCGGTATCGCCGTCGATGGCCTGACGTCCGCCGATAACCAGGTCGAAATCGCCCATCTTACGCACGGCACATGCCAGGGCATACGACGTGGCCAACGTATCGGCACCGGCAAAGGCACGGTCGGTGAGCAGCACGCCGCCATCGGCTCCGCGATAGAGACCTTCGCGAATGATGTCGGCAGCACGGGGAGGTCCCATGGTGAGGAGTTTCACAACGGTTCCGGGGTATTTCTCTTTGAGCTGAAGGGCCTGTTCCAGCGCATTCAGGTCTTCGGGATTGAAGATGGCGGGGAGGGCGGCACGGTTTACCGTTCCGTCGGCTTTCATGGCATCTTTCCCTACATTGCGGGTATCTGGTACCTGCTTGGCAAGTACCACAATTTTTAGACTCATAGGTTATTAGGTTTTATTATGTTCGGATTCTCAAAACCGAATGATTCATTTTACAAATATAGAATTTTTGCCGCAAAATTGCAATACATCGCTCAAAAAATGGAAGCCCCGCTCCTATTCTATCACACGGCACACGACCGACGACCGTCACCCCCGCTTTAAATTTATAAAAAAGGAGAAACGAGCGCACTCGTTTCTCCCCGTCTTGTCCCTTATCGGCAATCATCGTAAAACATCGAACAATGCCGGCATCATGGCCTCGACGGAATGTTCATTCTGTGCCGTGTACAGGTGGCCATCAACCTCATAAAGAGCGTCGGTGGCTTGGCCCTGCTGTATGGCAACTTTGGCCATGGGGTGTACGGCAACTTTTTTCCCGACAGTAATTCCGGCTTTTTCAAATATCAATGCGGCCGCACAATGCCCGATTATCAGCTTTCCCTTGGCGGCAAATTCCCGAATGACATCTATCATCGCCAGATTATATGCCTCCGAGGCATGCGCCTGAAATACCGGAATAGCATCGCCGCAGGAAAATACCAGCGCATCAAAATCGTCGGCATGCCCTTTGAGTGAAAAGACGACATCATCGGCCTTCAATGCAACGCCCGAATTGGTATGAATCGCCGTCGTATCGGATACGGCAAACACCCTGAACTCAATCTTATTTTCATAAAAGGTTTCCAAATAGGTAAACAACCCCATACCGTTCACCGGATTCACGGCTAAAACTGCAACTTTCTTTGCCATAGTATTTTTTCTTTTAGTGAGACAATAGTTACTTTTAATACGTTTCTTATCTTTGTGCAGCAAAGATTGGAAAAGGTGCCCAATCGTCCAAGAAGTAACATCATAATCAGATAGTTACAAAACAGTAACCATTATTGAAAACAAGAGCAATAGAGATTGTTAAAAATATGAAAACTTTTTATCACACAGGAGTATGTCCCGTGCGCGATATTCTTTCGCACATCGGGAACAAATGGTCGGTACTGGTACTCATCTCATTGAATGCCAATGGTAAAATGCGATTCTCGGACATACAACGAAGCCTGGGCGATATTTCACAACGGATGCTGACCGTCACCTTGCGGGCTCTCGAAAAAGACAGCCTGATAAGCCGGCAGGTCTTTCCCGAAATTCCGCCAAGGGTAGAATACGAGCTGACCGAGAAAGGAGATAGTCTCATACCCTTATTGAGCGAATTGATAAACTGGATTACGACAAATTACAACATCGCCTCTTCACAAGGCGAATAAATCCGTCCCCCAAGTTACCGCCATCGCCTCTTCGACATCGACACGCCATTTTCTTTCACAAAAAAGTCCCGCAGGAAGATGTTTCTTCCTGCGGGACTTGCTTATCGTTTGCTATCCTACGGCAATTACAAGATACCTTGTGCCAGCATAGCTTTGGCCACTTTCATGAAGCCGGCAATATTGGCCCCCTTCATATAGTTGATATAGCCATCGGGGTCGGTTCCATATTTTACACATTGGGTGTGAATATCGCGCATGATGTCGTGCAGACGACGATCAACCTCTTCGGCACTCCAACTGATGTGCATGGCATTCTGCGTCATTTCAAGACCCGAAGTGGCCACACCGCCTGCATTGACAGCCTTGCCGGGACCATACATGATATGGTTCTGAATGAAAAGATCGATGGCTTCGGGACGACATCCCATGTTGGAAATCTCGCCCACACATATCACACCGTTGTCGATAAGGCGACGGGCATCGTCGGCATCGAGTTCGTTCTGCGTAGCGCAAGGCAGTGCAATGTCGACCTTCTGCTCCCACGGACGACGGTCGGGGAAGAACTGTACACCATACTTCTCGGCATAGGGTGCGACAATATCATTGCCCGAGGCACGCAGTTCGAGCATATAGTCGATTTTTTCACCGCTCACGCCATCGGGGTCGTAAACATACCCGTCGGGACCCGACAAGGTAACCACTTTGGCACCAAGCTGGGTGGCCTTGGTCACAGCACCCCAAGCCACATTTCCGAATCCGCTGACAGCTATGGTCTTTCCTTGCAGTGAAAGGCCCTTGGTTTCCAACATCTGTTTTACGAAATAGAGGCCGCCAAATCCGGTTGCTTCGGGACGAATGAGCGAACCGCCAAATTCGATGCCTTTGCCGGTGAATGTTCCGGTATGTTCCTGTGCCAGCTTTTTATACATTCCAAACATATAGCCCACTTCGCGACCACCTACACCGATATCGCCGGCCGGCACATCGGTATCGGGCCCGAGATGACGCCACAATTCCAGCATGAAGGCCTGGCAGAAACGCATGATTTCGGCATCGGACTTACCGCGCGGACTGAAATCGGAACCGCCTTTGCCGCCACCCATAGGCAAGGTGGTAAGAGCATTCTTGAATGTCTGCTCAAAGCCAAGGAATTTCAAGATGGAGAGATTGACCGAGGCATGGAAACGTATTCCGCCCTTGTACGGGCCAATGGCGTTGTTGAACTGCACACGGTAACCCAGGTTTACCTGCACCTCGCCCTTGTCGTCGACCCAAGGTACCTTGAAGGTAAAGATGCGGTCGGGCTCGACCATGCGCTCTATGAGCTTGGCTTTCTCAAACTCGGGGTGCTGGTTGTAAATATCTTCTATCGAAAGCAAAACTTCGTGTACGGCCTGCAAATACTCCGATTCGCCGGGGTGCTTGGCCGAAAGGTTATTCATGATTGCCTGAATGTTCATAGCCATAGATTTTAAGGGGTTATTTTCATACAACAAAAATACAAAATTCTATGAGACATGCAAGAAAAAGAAGAATTATTTTTTGACATTTTGCCAAAAACAAAACCGCAGAACACGAAAAACAATGTATTAAAAAAAGAAAAAAGAACAGACAAAAGACATTATTATATCATAATGACACAATACCAACATTTCTATCTATAAAATAGCAGATAAAGAAGTGCTTTCATACCATTTTCAAGCCAACAATCGACACGATGAGGGTGGTCGTAAAGAAGAGGCGAGCCACTGTTACAGGTTCATGAAAAAACAGAATACCCAGAACCACCGTACCCACAGCTCCGATACCGGTCCACACGGGGTAGGCCGTACCTATAGGCAATGTCTGCACGGCCTTGGTCAGAAGCAACATACTGACCGCTAAACAGAAAACAAATCCGGCACCCCAAAGATAATAGATAAGGCCGGCCTCACCTCTCATTTTTCCGAGACAGAATGCAAATCCCGACTCAAAAAGTCCGGCAACAATCAATACAATCCAATTCATCACTTATATACTTTGTTTAACAGGCACAAATATAGCCCGACGGGAGAGGAAAAATACTTATCATTTGATAAAAAGCTATTTATCAAATGATAAGAAAGAAAACGATTCCACATATTTTATATACTTTTGCAGCATGCCAGACGAGAAACAGCATGGAGATAAAAGATTTCATCAACAATATTTATCCACTGCCGGAGACTTCGATACAAAAATTGCTTTCGCACACCTCGAAACAGTCCCGCCCCAAAGGCAGCCGGCTCATCGAGGCTGGGAGCATCGAGAGTCATATTTTTTTTGTAACGCAAGGTATCGTGAGGGCCTACATCTCGGTCGATGGACGCAAGATAACTTTCTGGATAGGAGCGGAAGGGTCGACGGTCGTTTCGCTGAGAAGCTATGTTGACAATATGCCCGGATACGAAACCGTCGAATGTATGGAAGATTGTGTTGTCTATATGCTCGAACGCAGCATGCTGGAAACTCTTTTCCTGCAAGACATACATATAGCCAACTGGGGCCGGAAATTTGCCGAGACGGAATTTCTGCAAACGGAAGAACGATTTATCCCACTGCTGTTCACCACAGCGTCGGAGCGCTACGAAGAGCTGCTGAAAAAACAGCCACACCTTTTCTCCCGCATCTCACTGGAACATCTCGCCTCCTATCTGGGCATTACCCCCGTGAGTCTAAGCCGCATAAGGGCCAACCTGTCAAAAAACCGCTCTCATCAGAACGGCTCGACCCCGTCTCTTCCATAAAAAAGAGGAGAGACAACCCTACGCCTCCTGCCACCGGCAAAAGGAAAGAACCTGAACCACAACCACCATTAGGGTAGACCTTTTTCGGAGAAAGAGGCATATCTATTTATCAAGAGCCGAGTGGAGAATCATATCTCCACGCCCAACCTGGAAAGAGCTGCTATCGCACCGCGATTTCCTTTTTCGGCTGCCATTCGATAGAATTTTATGGCTTTGTCGATATTTTTCTCAACACCTCTACCATAATAATAACAGTCGCCCAAATTCTTGGCGGCATGGATGTACCCCTGTTCCATCGCACGGCCATACCATTGGAAAGCCAAAGTATCGTTCTTTTCACATCCACGCCCCCGTCTATAACAGTCGGCTAACGCATAGAATGAATAATCGTCGCCCATTTGGGCAGCCCGATAATAATATGCAAAAGCTTTTTGGTAGTTACGCGGCAGATATTTTCCGGTCGTATAGGACACCCCTAATTGACACCAAGCCGACGCATAGCCATTTTCACCCGAACGGGAAAGCCATTTTATCGCCAGTGAGGTATCGGCCGGCACAATGTCACCCATGAGGTAACGCCGCCCCAAAAGATATTGGGCGGAGCGGTCTCCCGCCTCTGCCCCAAGCGTGTACCACTTCATGGCCTCGTCATTATCGACAGCCACCCCCAATCCTTGCTCATACAGTACCGCTATGCGACAGGCTGCATTTTTCCTCCCCCGCTCATAGGCCTCCTTATAGCAGTCGAAAGCCCGGTCGTAGGCTTCGGTCGCTTTATAACAGTCGCCCAAATTCACCAGCGCCGTTTTATTCGCATGGCTCACCCGGCTCAGATATTCAATGGCCTTGCCATAGTCCTGTTCCACACCACGGCCCAATTGATAGAAACGGCCCAATCGCCAAGTGGCATAAGACGAGCCCTTGTCCGCCGCCAACATATACCAGTCGAAAGATTCCTTGTCGTTACGGAATCCGGTACTGTCGCTCTCATAAAAACGGCCCAGTTCTTCATAAGCGGCCGTCACTCCCGCACCTGCGGCCCGATGAAGG
>ERZ824600.5169-NODE-5169-length-10879-cov-3.235772_pt1 | contig 10879 bp, 7 predicted proteins | sample MGYA00519933_ERZ824600 | MGnify/ENA primary metagenome ERZ824600 (study PRJEB31778, sample SAMEA3449178) | human gut metagenome | biome: human gut; feature: human-associated habitat; material: faeces | place: United Kingdom | collected 2010/2012 ... | reverse complement strand
CGGCACCGCCGCAAATGACAGGGAAGTCAGTACATTCAGCACATGCCATTCGGCGTCGACGCCCGCGCGCAGCCTGTCGGCTGCCGTGTGCATAAAAACAACTCCCAGCGCGGCAATGATGCGCAGTCCGTCAAAATATTGTATGTGAGGCCGTTCGTTCAAAAAGCTGTCCTCCGATGTTTATTTGCCCGCAGGTGTCCATTTCGGATCGCGGCGGATATATTTTAAATACCGATAATATTTGTATTATTGTATCATATTTTTTCCTTTGAAATCAAAAAACTACGCTTGTAAAACATTTTTATATTACTTTATTTATTGCTTATTTCCAAGACCTCTGCTATAATAAACTATACTTTTATATAACTTTCGTAATTTTTTATTTCAAAAGAACTACGGCAAATTTAAGAAAGGATGTTGAGGAACAAATGAAAAAAAGAATCTACAAAAATCTTTTAGCACTGACTCTTGCTTGCTCCGTTGCATTAAGCACCGCACCAGTTTCTTCATTCGCAAGAGACGTTGCTGCAGTATCTGAGAGCGAAGCTACTACAGAAGCTCCTAAGGAGAAAGCAACTGAAGTTGAAAAGAAGACAGAAGTTTCTAAAGACGCAACAACTGTAACTGAAAAAACAGAGGCTTCCGAAGAGAAGACTACTGCCGCTGAGAAGACAGAAGCTCCTGAGGAGAAGACTATTGCTGCTGAAAAGACAGAAGCAGAGACTTCTGAAGAGAAGACTACTTCTAAAAAGACAAAGACTTCTGAGAAAAAGGCTACAGACCCAGAATGTGTTAAACCTGACAAGCCAGTAGTTGATGGTCCTACTCCAGAAGGAAAGAAGGATACAGATGAGGCTACAAAGCCTTCTACTGTAACATTACACTTCAATCAGTCTATGCCAGGACATGTTTTATCTGTCAGCAAAGCAAGCAGCTTTAACTTTGGTGGATATGCAAGCGACAAAAAAGCTACTGTAAAGGCTTCTTACGTTGGAATAGCTTGGAATGGTAAAGGATACTCTTCCAGCACACCTTCCTACAAAGCAGGAACTTATACAGAAACTTTATATGTTACTGACGCAGCTTACTCTGCTACACCAATTTCAAGAACATATACAATCACAAGAGCTAACACTCATATTATCATCAACAATCCAGTAGATTGTACATATGATGGTTCTGCATTTGCTGTAGATGCAACTGTATACGATGATAATAACAATGAAGTTACTAAAGCTAACGTAACTTACATCAGAGTTGATGGCGGCAAGTATATTTACCTCGGATTCACTGCTCCTGTTGAGGCAGGTGCATACATTGCAATCGCAACGTATCCTGGAGATGCAACACACCGTCCATCTGCTGCAAAATCATTCTTTATTATTCATCCAAAGGCTGTTAAGGTTAACATCGACTATAAAGAAAAATACGTTGGTGACAAAGATCCTGAACTTACTTATAAAGCTGAGGGTGTATTAGATGGTGATTCTCTTGGACTTAAGCTTACACGTGAAGCTGGCGAAGAAGCTGGTTACTATGATATCTACCCAGATACATCTTCTCTCAATCCTAACTATAAGTTAGCTGAGACTCCTGATGGAACAGATCATTTCCATATCCTTAAGAGAGATTCTGGAGAAACTCCTAACCCAGGTACAACAGAAACTCCTAACCCAGGTACAACAGAAACTCCTGCTGATGACTCATCCGCCACTACAACTGAAACTCCAGCAGACGACTCATCCGCTACTACAACTGAAACTCCAAGTGTAGATCCATCTGAAAATACAGATCCTACTACAAAAACTACTAAGAAAACAACTACACAGAAAAAAGCAAACACTAAAAAAGCAACTACTAAAAAGAACAAAAAATCCAAATCATCCAAAACTGGTGATGCTTCAAACCCTGTTCTTTACATGGTTGTAAGTGTATTTGCACTTGTTATGTGTGCATTTATCGTTCTTCGTCGTAGAACTGACAGATAGTTCTGACAACTGAACTAATTAAACAAACTAACTAAACAAAACCCTCAGGATTTTCTAATCCTGAGGGTTTTAAAACATCATTCATAAAATTGGAGGAAACATATGGAAACAGCTCAGAACAAAATTGTAAAAGCCGCTTTATTAGGTGCCGGTACTGTCGGCAGTGGTGTATATCAACTTGTCCAGGAACGTCAGGAAGATTTTTCTCATATTTGTGGTACACAAATTCAAATCACTAAAATTCTTGTGCGTGATGCCTCGAAAGAACGAGAAGGTATCCCTTCTCCCCTTCTTACAGATAACTGGAATGAAATTATTGAAGATGACAGTATTTCTATTATTATTGAAGTTATGGGTGGTATTGAACCTGCAAAGTCTTATTTGCTTGAAGCAATGAAAGCTGGAAAACAGATTGTTACAGCAAATAAAGATTTAATTGCTGAACATGGGCATGAACTTTTAGATTCTGCCGAAAAATATGGCTGTGATTTCAAGTTTGAAGCTGCCGTTGCAGGATGTGTCCCAATCATTCAAGTATTAAAACAAAGTATGTCCAGTGAAAATATTACTGAAGTTATGGGGATCGTAAATGGTACAACAAACTATATTCTTACCCGTATGACACAGAGTGGTATGAGCTATGACGAAGCGTTAAAAGAAGCTACAGATTTAGGATATGCTGAAGCCGATCCTACTGCTGATGTTGACGGTCTTGATGCCGGTCGTAAAATCGCTATTATGGCATCCATCGCATTCCATTCTCGCGTTACCTTCTCTGATGTCTATATTGAGGGAATCCGCAATATTACCGCAAAAGACATTTTCTATGCAAAAGAATTTAATTCTGTCATCAAACTTGTCGGCATTGCAAGAAAAGATGAGGACGGCATCGAAGTAAAAGTTCTTCCAATTTTAATCCCACAGGATCATCCTCTGGCAACAGTAAATGATTCCTTTAACGCTGTATTTGTTCACGGAACTGCATCCGATGATACAATGTACTATGGCCGTGGTGCAGGCAAACGTCCGACTGCCAGTGCGGTAACCGGGGATTTATGTACAGTTGCAAGACATATCGTTGAAAAACATTCTAATCTTCATGTCTGCTCCTGCTACAAAGAACTTCCAGTGAAAAATATTCAGGATACTTATTCCCGTTTCTTCCTCCGTCTGCAGGTAGCTGACCGACCAGGTGTTCTTGCGAATATCACAAGCGTATTCGGAACAAGTCAGGTAAGTATCGCCCAGATTATTCAAAAGTCCCGCCAAAATGGCAATGCCGAACTGGTTATTATTACCGATGAAGTAAAAGAACTGTATTTTACCGATGCCTTGAACATTTTGAAAAGACTTTCCATAGTTAACAGTATTTCCAGTCTGATTCGTGTATATTAAGAAGATTTTACGTTCATTTCTCATAAATACCTTGAAATACCCGTTGACAAATCAATCGAAATTATTAAAATAGAATGGTAATACTAATTTTAACCCAAGGAAATAGGAGGACTTATTACTATGCGAAAAACCAAGATTATCTGTACCCTTGGACCATCAACGGATAAAGGTGATGTTTTAGAGCAGTTAATGCTCTCTGGTATGAACGTTGCCCGTCTTAATTTTTCTCATGATACTTACGAGAATCAGAAGAAAAGAATAGATAAAGTAAAAGCTTTACGCACAAAGCATAACCTTCCGGTTGCATGTCTGTTAGATACAAAAGGACCAGAAATTCGTCTTAAAACATTTAAAGACGAAAGAGTTACTCTTGAGATGGGACAGGACTTCTGTCTTACTACAAGAGATGTAGAAGGAACAAAGGATATTGTCAGTGTTACTCACAAAGATTTACACAAAGATATCCATGTTGGTTCCAGCATCTTAATTGATGACGGTCTTGTAGGATTAAAAGTAGTGGCTATCAAGGGGCAGGATATCCACTGTAAAGTAGAGAATGGCGGAACTATTTCTAACCGTAAAGGTGTTAACATCCCTGGTGTTGAACTCTCCATCCCATTCATGAGTGAAAAAGATAAAGAAGACCTTTTATTCGGTATCAAACAGGACGTTGACTTCGTTGCAGCTTCTTTCACAAGAACAGCAGACGATATCAAAGAAATGAAAGCGTTCTTAAAGGCAAACGGTGGCGAAGATATCCGTATCATCGCTAAAATCGAAAACTCTCAGGGTGTTGATAACATCGACTCTATCATCGAGGCCTGCGAAGGTATCATGGTTGCCCGTGGTGACATGGGTGTAGAAATCCCTGAAGAAGAAGTTCCAATCATCCAGAAGATGATTATCAAAAAAGTAATCGCAGCAGGTAAAGTAGTTATCACAGCTACACAGATGCTCGATTCCATGATGAAGAACCCTCGTCCTACTCGTGCCGAGACTACTGACGTAGCTAACGCTATCTACGACGGAACAAGTGCTACTATGCTTTCTGGTGAGACAGCAGCAGGTGCTTATCCTGTAGAAGCTGTTAAGATGATGGCAAGAATCGCTGAACGTACAGAGAAGGAAATCAACTACCGCAAACGTTTCAATGATATGGCTAAATACACTGACCCAGGTATCACAGACGCTATCTGCCATGCTACCTGCAGCACAGCTTACGACCTCGACGCAAAGGCAATCATCACTGTAACTAAGAGTGGTTTCTCTGCAAGAATGATTTCCAAATACCGTCCAGGATGCGACATCATCGGATGCGCTATGGATGAGAAAGTATGCCGTCAGTTAAACCTTTCCTGGGGTGTTCGCCCAATCCTTCTTGGAGAAGAATGGGAAGTATTCGTACTCTTCGAACGTGCAATCAATGCATGTAAGAGAGATGGACTCCTTGAAAAAGGTGACGTTACTGTTATTACTTCTGGTGTACCAATCGGACGTTCTGGAACAACAAATATGTTAAAAGTTCAGGTTGTAGACGATTAAATACTAATTTGATGGGGAGACAGACGCCGCTTTAGCAAAAGATATTGAGCTAAAGCGGCGTCTGTCTCCCCGGCAATTAGTATTTAAATTTCTGAAGATTTACAGCTCCTCTATCATACAGGTATGATGTTTTTCTGAGTCATAATTGATTCCAACTAAGAGAATCTTTCCCTGATATCCGGACAAAGCTCCCTGGTAGCGTTTTTCTTTAATCTGCTTGAGCGCTGTTTCTGCGGATTGATTATACTTTAATTCTATAATCATCGCAGGACGGTTTCCTGCATTTGCTCTTGGAAGAAAGACAAAATCAGCGAAACCTTTTCCTGATGGCATCTCCCTAATTACATTGTAGTAAGCGGGTGCAGTAAAGTATGCCATTGTGAGGACACAGCTCAATACATTCTCATCATTGTATTTCAATATGGATGTATATGTTTCATGCGCAAGTTCAATAAGTTCAGCCACTCTTTCGGCATTACCATCAATTGTTTCATCTAATAGTTCATCACACTTAGAAATTGATTCTGCAATTTCTTTCCATGAACCTGTCTGCAATGCTAATTCAAATGCCGTTGCCACCTCATAATTTGGAATAAATGATTTCTTTCTATCTGCATCATATCCAAGATATTCCAAATGAATTAAAGCTGTTAATGCATCATCTTTTGACGTTATTATAGAAAAATCATTTTGGAATGTATTTGTATTTATGCGAACTTTACCACCAGTTAACATTTTCATAACATCATCTTTTAACCCAGCATAATTCATGGTGATAAAGGTATTTATTGTATCAAAAGCAGAGGTATTTCTCCAGTAAGAATCTATTTTATGCCTTTCTAATGCCTGTGATACAGAATTAGGATTATACATATGCTCTCCATCAATCAGATACCCATTATACCATGCTTTCACTGTTTCAAAATCCATACTATAATCTTTACATAAATCTTTAACTTCTTTTTCAGTAAAACCATAGTATTCTGTAATTGGATAGGAATCTAACATCGTATATTCCTGAAAATTATTTAAAGCAGATTCATCTTTTATCTTCTTAATTGGTAATATTCCCGTGATATATCCAAGTGCTAAAAAGCTTTTCGATTCTTCTGACTTAAACAAAGAATGTAGAAATTGCAAATATTTGTGGACTAAAGCCTGATCGTGGCTATTTCGGATAACACAATCCCATTCATCAATGATAATAACAAATGGAATTCCTGTCAGCGAATAAATATCCTGTATCAGCAAATAAAAATCTCTCTTATAGTTTAATAAATCCCCATATATTTTTTGAAAGTCCTCACAAACACGTTCTTCTATCGATTCTATTAAATCTTCTTTATGATAATCCCAAACTGATGAAATATCCAAATGGATCACATTATATTTATTTCGATATTTTTCATAGTCTGGATCTGATGCAATCTTAGTATTTTCAAATAATTTTGAGGAATCACTACCCAGACTATAGTAAGCATCGATCATTCCGGCAGCATGGGACTTACCAAAACGTCTGGCATGACTAACAGCGATACATTTTCCATTCGTTCCTAATTTTTTGTTTAAAAATTTTAAAAGTTCTGTTTTATCAATATAAATTTCACTATTCTTATCCTGTGTAAAACTTCCATTCCCCGGATTAAAAAATGTACCCATTTTCTCCCTCCTGTTCTTTATAAATACTTCTATTCATAGAGTATCACATTTTTGTAAATCTAAATACTAATTTGCTATTTGTTATTAAAAACAGACAGCCGCTGAAACAAAATTTTATGCTGAATTGTATGGAGTATTCTAAAGAAAAAAGAATGCTTAGCGCAACGGAACAAAATCAAACTTATAACCATTCTTTTTTCTTTAGAAGACTCCATACAATTCAGCTCAATATCTTCTAGCAGAGCGGTGTCTGTGTCCCCATCAAATTAGTAGTTATCTTTTCTTTGTTTAGTTTTTCTCCTATTACTATGAAGATTTCCTGTCCTTTTTTTATCGATTGTATAGTAATATTTTGATGTGTGGCATTAAGTTCGATCCACTGATCTGGTTTTGTCTGCATAAAGCCTTTTATTCGGAAGATATTCCCACATTCTTTGTCGTTAAATATTTGTTTTACTTTTTCTTCAAGTTTCTCTACCGGCATAGTTAAATTCATAAAATATAATGACTGAAATGCATCTTCTTCTGCAATGTCTTTTTTCTCATAATCTGCACCAACATAGCCTGCTGACTGAATTTTTTTAAAATCTGCATCAGAAAGTTTATTCCAATCTTTGGCAAAGATTTCTTTTTCAAATTGGCGGTCGCAATGGACAGATTCCATTGCTTTATTAAGGTGTGCTTTTGTGCGCTCTATATCGGTCTCTGCTGCCTCCTGCGCTTTACTTAATAAAACAATGCCTGCATTGGCTACTTCCGATGCAAGGATGAATTCTGCGTCTTCTGAGAGGTTCTCTTCAAGCATTGCATCTACAACTGTAATTACATTTCCTATTTCATACCATCTGTCAAGCGGAGATTCATGAAGGGCATCGAAGAATTCGTCCATATCGAAAATTCCAGACGGCTCAATCAACACTCTGTCATATCCGCACATTCCCATTGCAATAAGTTTTGTGCGAAATCTTCTTCTATGACAATCTTTATCGCATCCACCTGCTACCATTTCCAATGTACATTTTTCTCCTGCAATGTCCTGAAGTAACATCATATCGACATTTACTGCCCCAAAATCATTCTCTAATATACCGATATTTAATCCCTGATCTATAAGATACTTTGCATATTTTTTTATAAATGTGGTCTTACCCGAACCTAAGAACCCTGTAATTAAATCTATTTTTACCATTTTATTTTTCCTCCTGTTTTGGCAAAGATATTATAACAAAAAAATGATTTTGATTCTATGCCAAAATACATAGATCAAAATCATTTTTATAATTCTGAACTTTTATAGGATTTTACTTGATTGCCATAAGATAAATATTGAAATTTCCGCGAACTCTAGTGTATAATTATAAAGTTTAATAATGCTATGTACTTCGGGAGTCTTCACATCCTTACTTTTGTGAGAAGAGTCTGTGAGTACATTATGAAAAACAGGAGGTTTTACAACATGCTTCGTGATGATTTTGACTTACGCTTAACAAATGAATTAATAGAAACTTATCTTAAAATTGCCTATGGAATCAAACCGGGATGCTGGCTTGATGCTGAAAAAGGTCTTCTTCAGGAAAATACGCTCTATCCTAAGTTAAAGCAAATGATCAACGATGGCAATATTAATGATGCAGAAGATATTCTCTATGAATATGCTAATCCAATTAATCCGGACATATTAAAAGTCGGTCTGTTCTTCTATTATAATCTAAACCGTATGGCTGATGCTGAACTTGAAGCAGCAGATTTTACTCGTGATGAAGTAAAAGAAGGCGTACAGGAATTACTTAAAATTTACGATCAGGAAAACTTTGGAACAATTTTTCGTTAGAAACCCGATTCTTTCAGGATTAATCCTGCATTTCTGACATGTGCTTTCTATACCAGAGCGGTATAAGATTGCGCTGACATACTGGATTCTTACGTTCTTTAATCCCAATCGTCTGAAAGAATGTTTTCCACAGTGCAGTCATACTATCGGTATCCTTTGCTGCAGATTCTCTTGCCAGGAATTCTGACATTTCTTCTTCGGAAAGAGATGTCAGATAATATGGCTGATCTGCCGGATGTACTACTGCTGTTCTTCTGCTATCATCTATGATCATCCAGTCTTCGGAAGGTAATCTATCCACAAAATGTGGTGCAAGTAAGGTAATAACATCACATTTGGGAGAAATTATCCCCACAAGTATGTGATGATTCATCTCGGTAAACCGAATACATTCCCGAAATATATGTGCTTCATTACTTGCTTTTCGTTCTAACTCAAATATTTTCATTACGATCGGATTCTGTAGCGAATCGAGAATCTTCCTGCCATAATGGAATCCCAATATTAAAAAACGATAAATACTATCAAGCTTCTCCTCTTCATCTGCTGCCATCGCTGCATGATATACCATCTGATATGCACGAAAGGAAATCTTTTGCTGAATCGTTCTTATCACACTCTCTGTTTTCTCTTTATCTGCCTCCACATGACGGTATTCACAAAAAAGTTCCATTGTTCCAAGCGGCTCTGTTCTTAACTTTATATTGTTATGTCCAAGATGGGATGCCCACGCTTCGTAAATACAGGTCATCATATCATCAAATCTATCTTTACATGTAAAAACTACCATATCATTTCTGCTTTCTTTAGGTGATGGGGAGTTCACGTCAAATTAAAATCATCAAATAAAGATAACTGTCTGTATGTTGTTGGATGCTCTATCTTCCAGTTATCTTTCTGATTCGTCCCAATAAGCTGGCGGGTAATAAAGTCTTCTTCTATCGGTGTATGATACTTCATCTTACCTCTGCAGGTTATAAAATAAACTGCCCGCTTTAATACCACTCCCATCTTCTTGATATCTTCAAAATCAAGTGCCGCCTGTCTTCTTGCCCTGACAATTCGCCCTGCGGACTTATTCCCTATTCCCGGAACACGAAGCAGCTGTTCATAGCTTGCCTGATTAATCTCTACAGGAAAATATTCTAAATGTCGCAATGCCCAGTCGCACTTCGGATCTATAAATGTATTAAAATTCGGCCGGTCCGAACTTAGGAGTTCATCCGCCTGAAATCCATAATACCGAAGCAGCCAATCTGCCTGATATAAACGGTGTTCCCTCAAAAGAGGTGGTGCGGTTCCAATTGCTGGAAGTTCCGGATCATCATTCAGCGGCACATAGGCAGAATAGAACACTCTTTTTAAATCATACTGCTGATAAAGCCGCTGAGTCAGTGAAAGCAGATGAAAATCACTCTCTCCAGAAGCTCCGATAATCATCTGCGTACTCTGCCCTGCTGGTACAAACTGTGCCCCTTCTCGCTTTCCTGTAGTCTGCAAAAAATGGGATGGGAGTGTTATTTTACTTTCTACTCCACCACTCATTCCATTTCCCATCTGCGATGTATTATCAGACATTGCCGCATTTTCTCTGCCTCTTCTTCCTATATTGCTATTCAAACTATTTTCTATACTACTATTTGTAGCGACACTCATACTATTTTCTGTATCTATATTACTACCTATATCTCTTTCTAACCTAGTTTCTTTGAAAAAGGCCGCATCATTTTGTCGCCTATTTACATTATCATTCTTCTTAACAGATTTCTGCGCATCTTCCATTATAGAAAACACAGACTTGTCCTCAACAAAGGAAGTATTCTTCTCATTAAATATACTATTCGACAAATATTGATTTCCCTTCGCCCGCTCCATTCGGCTATCCTTACCAAGTGCTACTCTCTGCGTCTGTATTCCTCTCTGAATCTGCTGAATCGGCCGAATCAGATTCTTTGGCTTCTTATTCGGTGCCAGTCTCTTCAAGCCTTCGGCAGTAGGTAATTCCAGATTCACACTCATTCTGTCTACTAAAAATCCAAGTGCATATATAATATCATCCGGTGCCCCTGGTATCGCCTTCACGTGAATATAACCATTAAAATGATACTTATTCCGAAGCATATAAATCGCCTCATACATTCGCTCCATCGTATATGCCGGACTCTTCACCACCGCAGAACTTAAAAACAGCCCCTCAATATAATTCCGACGATAAAACTCCACCACAAGCCTGCAAATCTCTTCCGGGGTAAATGTTGCTCTTTCCTTCTCGTTCGCAGCACGACTCGGACAATACTTGCAGTCAAAAACACAATCATTACTAAAAAGAATCTTCAAAAGAGAAACACACCGTCCATCGGAAGAAAATGTATGACAGATACCCGCAGATACCGTATTCCCGAGATGCCCCTTCTTCCCTCTTCGACTTGACCCACTCGAAGTACACGCAACATCATACTTCGCC
>ERZ824600.5168-NODE-5168-length-10879-cov-5.403086_pt1 | contig 10879 bp, 10 predicted proteins | sample MGYA00519933_ERZ824600 | MGnify/ENA primary metagenome ERZ824600 (study PRJEB31778, sample SAMEA3449178) | human gut metagenome | biome: human gut; feature: human-associated habitat; material: faeces | place: United Kingdom | collected 2010/2012 ... | reverse complement strand
CGACCACCGCCTTGCCGCCATCAAGACCTACCTGGATGCCGGGTTCCGTCCCGTGCTCCGGTATGATCCCGAAAGCGATATGCGTGCGCGCTGGGATGCTGTCATCGCGGCGCTCGGGTATGAGCCGGTCGCGTACTTGCAGGAGACGTAAGGCAGCAGTAACAGCGTGCGATGCGCGGCATTGCCGTCAGGTCGGTCTGTACCGACCGCTTCCCCGGATCCGGGCGGTTCGGGGAATTTTTGCGGGAAAACGCAGAAAGAGCCTCCGCATGAGGCTGTGAAAAAATAAAAGCAAGAGGGAAAAGAAATGGAAAACAAACAGACGACACAGAACGGGACGGCTGGTGCCGTCCGCACCGCACGCGCGCGTGCATTGGATGTTGCATACGTCGGTATGGCTGCCGCCGTGCTGGCGGTGTGCTCCTGGATATCGGTGCCGATGCCCAAGCCGCTGGTCTCCTTTACCATGCAGACCTTCGCCGTGGCACTGATCGCCGGGCTCCTCGGCGTGCGCCGCGGCACTGCCGCCGCTCACTATGTGCTGGGCGGCCCCCAGGGCAACGACAACAACGCCTTCTCCATCGGCACCGCCACCACCGAGATCTACGTCATGCACGGCGAGACCGCTGCGGCCGCCATGTATGCCCGCCGTCTCGTGAAGGAAGAGAAGGCCGGCGAGGATCTGCAGCCCACCATCGACAAGATGAACGCGCTGATCCAGGACTACGCCAAGAAGTCCAGCCCGAAGTTCTGCGCCAAGGCAGGCCTGACCGACGAGATCGTCGACATGAACGACATCCGTCCCTACATCCAGGCCTTCGCCAACGCCTGCTATCAGAACCCCGAGAGCATCTGCCCGGTCCATCAGATGCTGCTGCCGCGCGTCATCCGCGACTACGACGCCCTGAACGCGCAGTAAACTATCACAACAATGCTTTTCTCGGCGCTGCGCGGAGGCAAGAACCGCGCAGCGCATGGGAAGGCAAACGGAGAGTACAATGAGCATTTATACCATGGGTATCGACGTCGGCTCCACCGCGTCGAAATGTGTGATCTTAAAAGACGGCAGCGAGATCGTTGCCAAGTCCCTCGTCGCTGTCGGCACGGGCACGTCGGGCCCGTCCCGCGCGATCGCTCAGGTGTTGGAAAACGCGGGCATGACGCGCGAGCAGATGGACTTCGTCCTCGCCACGGGCTACGGGCGCAACAGCCTTGACGGCCTTGCCGACATGCAGATGAGCGAGCTTTCCTGCCACGCCAAGGGCGCGGCGTTCCTGTTCCCGAACGTGCGCACGGTCGTCGATATCGGCGGGCAGGACGTGAAGGTCATCGAGATCGAGAACGGCATGATGAAAAATTTCGTCATGAACGACAAGTGCGCAGCCGGTACCGGCCGCTTCCTCGATGTCATGGCCCGCGTGCTTGAGGTGAAGGTCGAAGAACTGGGCGACCTTGGCGACAAGTCGACCAAGGAGGTCGGTATCAGCTCGACCTGCACGGTCTTTGCCGAGAGCGAGGTTATCTCGCAGCTCGCCATGGGCACAAACAAGTGCGACATCATCCACGGCATCCACAAGTCCGTCGCGGGCCGCGTTTCCGGCCTCTGCCACCGCATCGGTGTGCGCGACGACGTGGTGATGACCGGCGGTGTCGCACAGAACCACGGCATCGTGAAAGCCCTTCAGGAGCAGCTCGGCCATGAGATCCACACCACGCCCCTCACGCAGTATAACGGTGCGCTCGGCGCGGCTCTCTTTGCCTACCAGAAGGCTTTGAAGAACAAATAATTCCCATCATTCGTTATCAAATTTTTCTATATCGCATTAGGAGGAATCAATCATGGCTAAACAAGTCAGTCCCGGCGTGCTTGCTCTGCGCAAGGTCGTCGATGACGTCTATGCCGACGCCCGTGAAGCGAAGAAGCAGGGTAAGCTGGTCGGTTGGTCCAGCTCCAAGTTCCCCTGTGAGCTTGCTGAGGCCTTTGACCTCAACGTGATGTATCCCGAGAACCAGGCTGCCGGTATCGCCGCCCAGCGCGACGGTGAGATCATGTGCCAGGCTGCCGAGGATCTCGGCTTCGACAACGATATCTGCGGTTACGCACGTATTTCTCTGGCCTATGCCGCCGGTAAGCGCGCCAGCCGCAAGTTTGACCCCGAAACGCTCGAGTTCATCATCGACCCCAACAGCGGCAAGCCCCTCAAGGACGAAAACGGCAAGGTCGTCATCGACCCCGAAACCGGCAAGCCCAAGAAGGACCCCAAGACGCAGGTTCCCTACACCGTTCTGGACGATATCCACGAGATCGAGGCTCTGCCCGAGACCACTGAGAAGGAGATCGCCTACAAGAACTTCCGCCGCGAGGCCATCAAGCCCTACAAGCAGATGCGCATCCCCCAGCCCGACTTCGTGCTGTGCTGCAACAACATCTGCAACTGCATGACCAAGTGGTACGAGAATATCGCCCGTATGTGCAACATCCCCCTCATCATGGTCGATATCCCCTACAACAACACCGTGGAAGTCAGCGATTCCGCTGTCAAGTACGTCCGCGCCCAGTTCGACAACGCCATCCATCAGCTCGAGGAGCTGACCGGCAAGAAGTTCGACGAGGCCAAGTTCGAGGCGGCCTGCAAGCACGCGAACCGCACCGCCCAGAACTGGCTGAAGGTCTGCGACTACCTGCAGTACAAGCCCGCCCCGATGAGCGGCTTCGACCTGTTCAACCACATGGCCGACGTCGTCACCGCCCGCGGCAAGGAAGCCGCTGCCGACGCCTTCGATCTGCTCGCGCAGGACCTGGAGCAGAACATCAAGGAAGGCACCTCCACGCTGCCCTTCCCCGAGAAGTACCGCGTCATGTTCGAGGGCATCCCCTGCTGGCCGAAGCTCCCGAACCTGTTCAAGCCCCTCAAGGAAAACGGCGTGAACGTCACCGCCGTCGTGTACGCGCCCGCTTTCGGCTTCGTCTACAACAACATGGACGAGATGGCCCGCGCCTACTACAAGGCGCCCAACTCCGTCTGCATCGAGCAGGGCGTTGCTTGGCGTGAGGGCATCTGCCGCGACAATAAGGTCGACGGCGTGCTCGTCCACTACAACCGCTCCTGCAAGCCGTGGTCCGGTTATATGGCCGAGATGCAGCGCCGCTTCACCAAGGACCTCGGTGTGCCGTGCGCCGGCTTCGACGGCGACCAGGCCGACCCGCGCAACTTCAACGAAGCGCAGTACGCCACCCGCGTGCAGGGCCTTGTCGAAGCCATGGAAGCCAACAAGAAAGACTAAGGAGGGCGTGAAAAAATGAGTATCGAAGCTATCGTGAAGGAATTTTCCGCCGTCGCCGCGAACCCCAAGGGTCAGCTCAAGGCCTATAAGGACGCCGGCAAGAAGTGCATCGGTGTGATGCCCTACTACGCCCCTGAGGAGCTGGTCTACGCCGCCGGCATGATGCCGTTCGGCATGTGGGGCAGCAACAGCAAGACCATCCAGCGCGCCAAGGAATATTGCGCGACCTTCTACTGCACCATCGCCCAGCTCGACCTCGAGATGCTGCTCGACGGCACGATGGACCTGCTCGACGGCGTCATCACCCCGACCATCTGTGATACGCTGCGTCCCATGAGCCAGAACATCCGCGTCGCCATGAGCGAGAAGCTGCCCTGCATCTTCCTCGCCCATCCCCAGAACCGCTTCGCCGACTTCGGCAAGCAGTTCTGCATGGATCAGTATGACCATGTCAAGGGCGAGCTGGAGAAGATCGCCGGCCACGAGATCAAGAGCGAGGACATTGCCAAGGCCATCAAGGTCTACAACAAGTCCCGTGCCGCCCGCCGCGAGTTCGTCAAGCTCGCCAGCGACCACTGCGATGTCATCGACCCCATCATGCGCTCCGCCGTCCTCAAGGCCGCGTGGTTCATGGATAAGGCCGAGTACACCGAGAAGCTCAACGCCCTCAACGCCGAGCTCAAGGCGCTGCCCGCGGCGAAGTGGAACGGCGTGAAGGTCGTCACCTCCGGCATCATCTGCGACAATCCCGTCCTGCTCAAGGTCTTCAAGGACAACAACGTTGCCATCGCCGCCGACGACGTGGCGCATGAGTCCCGCGCCTTCCGCACCGACGCGAGCGAGGAGGGCGATCCCATGATGGCCCTCGTCGAGCAGTTCACCAACACCGACTACGACGTGCTGCTCTACGATCCGCAGTCCAGCAAGAACCGCCGCGGCGAGTTCGTGGCGAACCTCGTCAAGGAGTCCGGCGCGCAGGGCCTGGTGCTCTTCATGCAGCAGTTCTGCGACCCCGAGGAGATGGAGTTCCCGTACCTCAAGAAGGCGCTCGACGCCGCCGGCATCCCCTTCATCAAGCTCGGTGTGGACCAGCAGATGCGCGACTTCGGTCAGGCCGCGACCGCCATTCAGGCGTTCGCCGACGTTCTGTCCGTTCAGTAAGGTATCCCGACGGCGGCGGGGAGAGAGGGAGAAGCTCTCCCCGCGCCGCGCCGGCTGTTCAGACGGCGTAAAAATTGCAGGACCGCTGTTGCAAAGCTCAACGGCGATTTGCTATAATCCACTCTAACGAAAGGGATAAGAAGAATCTATGTACAGCCCGCTTTTCGTCACCCTGATGGGCATCGGCACGGTGTTCTTCGGTCTGATCTGCATCATCGTCCTCACGACGGTCATGGGATCGGTCCTCAAGAGCAAGTCCAAGCCCGCCGCCCCCGCGCCCGCTGCGGCTCCCAAGGCTGCGGTTCCCGCCGCTCCTGCGGTCAACACCGCCAAGGAGCAGGAGATCCTTGCAGCCGTCATCGCGGCGGTCACCGAGGACCTCGGCCCCAGCGCTTCCCGTATGCAGATCACCGGCATCAACAAAATTTGATTATTTTAGGAGAGAAAACATCATGACTAAGCAGTACACTGTCACCGTTAACGGCACCGCCTACGAAGTTACCGTCGAGTCCGTCTCCGGCGGCCGCATGGCTTCCGCCCCCGTCGCCCGCACCGCTTCCGCCCCCGTGGCCCGCGCTGCCGCTCCCGTCGCCGCTCCCGCTCCTGCCGCGGCTCCCGCTGCCCCCAAGGCCGCTCCCGCCGCTTCCGGCTCCGGTGAGACCGTTTCCAGCCCGATGCCCGGCACCATCCTCGACGTGAAGGTCGCGGCCGGTCAGGCGGTCAAGTCCGGCGACATCCTCTTCATCCTCGAGGCCATGAAGATGGAGAACGAGATCTTTGCTCCCTGCGACGGCACCGTTTCCTCCGTCGCGGTTTCCAAGGGCGCTGCCGTCAACCCCGGCGACGTTCTGTGCGTCATCGGCTGAGACATTTCCGCACACCCCTGAAATAAACTGTGAAAGGAAACCAGAAATAAATGCCTGCTATTATCAATTTCCTGCAGCAGACCGGCTTCTATATGTTTGGTCAGGACGGTAATGGGAAATGCCTCATCATGATCGCCATTTCCTTTATCCTCATGTATCTGGCCATTGTGAAGGGCTTTGAGCCGCTGCTGCTCCTGCCCATTTCCTTCGGTATGCTGTGTACCAACCTGCCCGGCGCGGATATGTTCCATGAGATCCTGTTTGCCGGCGGTCACGTCCATTGGGACCTTTTCGGCGGCACGCCCGTCACGGCCTCCTTCATTGCGGAGATGAGCGAGTCCGGCGTTTCGGACGCCGTGCTTGCTCCGTACTTCCAGCAGCTGCTCGCCAGCGCGCAGGAGGCCTTCGGAGCGGATACGATCCAGCAGGTCGCCAGTGAGGTCATGGCTGCTGCCGGCGGCACCATCAGCGAGTTCACCGCGCAGGCACAGGCGGTCGCACAGGCCGAACAGGCTGCCGCGGTGTACGGCATGGAGCTTGCCGGCCCGACGGTCAACCTCGGCCTGCTCGACGTCCTCTACCTCGGCGTCAAGCTCGGCATCTATCCCTGCCTGATCTTCATGGGCGTCGGCTCCATGACCGACTTCGGTCCCCTGATCGCCAACCCCAAGTCCCTGCTGCTCGGTGCGGCTGCCCAGCTCGGTATCTTCATGACCTATGTGGGCACCCAGCTCCTCGGCTTCACCTCGCAGGAATCCTCCTCCATCGGTATCATCGGCGGCGCGGACGGCCCGACGGCGATCTTCGTCACGACCCGTCTCGCTCCCCATCTGCTCGGCCCCATCGCCGTTGCGGCGTATTCCTACATGGCGCTCGTTCCGGTCATTCAGCCGCCCATCATGAAGGCGCTGACCACCAAGGAAGAGCGCAAGATCGTGATGAAGCCGCTGCGTCAGGTCAGCAAGAAGGAGAAGATCATCTTCCCCATCATGATCACCGTGTTCGTGGCGCTGCTCGTTCCCTCCGCCGCTCCTCTGATCGCTTGCCTCATGCTCGGCAACCTCTTCAAGGAGTCCGGTGTGGTTGAGCGTCTGACCAAGACCGCCGGCAACGAGCTGATGAACATCGTCACCATCTTCCTCGGCTTCACCGTCGGCGCGACGGCGACGGCCACCACCTTCCTGTCCCTCCAGACCATCGAGATCATGTGCATGGGCGTCGTGGCGTTCGGCTTCGGCACTGCGGGCGGCGTCCTGCTCGCCAAGCTCATGAACCTGTTCCTGAAGGAGAAGATCAACCCGCTGATCGGTTCCGCCGGCGTTTCTGCCGTCCCGATGGCGGCGCGTGTCTCCCAGGTCGTGGGCCAGAAGGAGAATCCCGCGAACTTCCTGCTGATGCACGCTATGGGCCCGAACGTGGCCGGCGTCATCGGCTCCGCGATCGCCGCGGGCGTCCTCATGGCGCTCTTCGGCTAAGAGAACAAAAGAAAGAAAAAGAGGGCTTTGCCCTCTTTTTCTTTTGCACATTGTGTTTTGGAAAAGGGTATGCTATAATTTCTCCAACATTTGAAATAGGAGGTCCGTTCCGATGAAATACAGGGAAATGACGGCTGAACAGCGCAAGGCCGAATTTGAAAAGGTGTCCGCTGAATTTGAAGCGTGGAAGGCCAAGGGCCTGAAGCTCAACATGGCGCGCGGGCGTCCGGGCAAGGAGCAGCTCGATCTGGTGTCCGACATCCTCTCGGTGATGACCGATCCTGCGGACTGCGTGGACGGCGACGTGAATGTGCGCAACTACGGCCAGCTCTCCGGCCTGCCGAGCGCCAAGGCGCTCTTTGCCGAGATCCTCGGCTGCAAGCCGGAGCAGGTGTTCGTCGGCGGTAACGCCAGCCTGCAGCTCATGTACGACACCATCGCCAAGGCGTACACCAACGGTCTGCTGCACAGCGAAAAGCCGTGGTGCCGCGAGGAGCATATCAAGTGGCTCTGCCCCGCACCGGGCTATGACCGCCACTTCAAGGTCACGGAGAGCTTCGGCTTCGAGCTCATCACCATTCCCATGACCGAGACCGGCCCGAATATGGATCTGGTCGAGCAGCTCGTCAAGGACCCGGCGGTCAAGGGTATGTGGAACGTACCGAAGTATTCCAATCCCGACGGCATCATCTACTCCGACGAGACCATCGAGCGCATCGCCAAGCTGAAGCCTGCGGCTCCCGACTTCCTGCTCATGTGGGACAATGCCTACTGCATCCATGAGTTCGAGGGCGAGTTCGTGCCCTTCCCGGATATCCTGAGCCTGTGCGAGAAGTACGGCAACGCCGACATGGTGTTTGAGTTTGCCTCCACCAGCAAGATCACGCTGCCCGGCGCGGGCGTGGCGTGCTTCGCGTGCAGCGAGGCGAACATGGAGTACATGGAGAAGCTCATCAACGTCCAGATCATCAGCTACGATAAGATCAATCAGCTGCGTCATGTGAAGTACCTCAAGGACAAGGCGCACACGCTGGAGCTGATGAAGAAGCACGCGGCCATCATGGGGCCGAAGTTCAAGGCGGTGACCGAGACCCTCGCGCGCGAGGTCGGTCCGCTCGGTTTGGCCACCTGGCACGACCCCAAGGGAGGCTACTTCGTGTCCGTCAACACGCTGCCGGGCCTTGCCAAGCGCACGCTGGCGCTGTGTAAGGAGGCGGGCGTCATTATGACGAGCGCGGGCGCGACCTTCCCCTATGGCGTCGACCCGAAGGACAGCAACATCCGCGTCGCTCCGTCCCTCCCGCCGGTGGAGGAGCTGCAGCAGGCGATGGAGGTCTTCTGCTGCTGCCTGAAGCTCGCCGCGCTTGAGCAGTTAAAGTAAAGACAAAAAGAGAAGAGACGGAGCGCCGCTCCGTCTCTTTTTTGGACGGTTTTTATTTACATAACGCCAAATTCCTACTGGAATTTTCTGCCCGTCCATGTTATACTTATACGGTATCTGTATTTTTGTGTAAAGGAGCGTGAATGCTATGACCTGGCTTTCCGCCATCATCATGGGACTGGTGCAGGGCATCGCCGAATTTCTGCCCATCTCGTCCTCGGGTCATCTGGCCATTGCCGAGCATCTGCTGAATATGCAGGGGGCCTCGGAGATCCCGCAGTTTTACGACGTGCTGCTGCACCTCGGCACGTTGGTGGCTGTGTTCATCGCCTACTGGGATGAGATCTACGATATGATCGTGGAATTCTTTGCGGGCGTCGGCGATCTCGTCCACCACACGACGCCCAGGGTCGTGCCGCCCGCGCGGCGCATGATATTGCTCGTCATCGTCGGCACGCTGCCGCTTTTCGTCATGGTGCCGTTCCGTCGTTTTTTTGAAGGCCTGAGCGATAATATGTATTTCATCGGCGGCGCGCTCCTCTTCACCGGCGTTCTCCTTTTCGTAAGCGACCGCGTGCGCCGCGGCAGCAAGACGGAAAAGACCGCCAGACTGAGCGACGCGCTCGTGGTCGGCATCGGGCAGGCCATCGCGCTCTGCCCGGGCGTCTCCCGCTCCGGCATGACCATCACCACCGGCTGCTTTGTGGGCTTTGAGCGGAAATTCGCCGTGCGCTTTTCCTTCATCCTCTCCATTCCCGCCATCCTCGGCGCGAATATCCTGAGCATCAAGGACGCTGTCGACGCGGGGATCAATTGGTCGGAAATGCCGATGTATCTCATCGGCGTAGCCGTTGCCGCGGTCACGGGCTATCTCTGCATCCGGCTGCTGAAAATGATCGCCGACCGCGGCCGCTTCGGCGCGTTCGCCTACTACTGCTGGACCGTCGGCGCGCTGGTGCTCATCTTTACGATCGTATAAAGGGGTAAGCTATGGCAACGCAGAAAAGATCCTCGTCCGGCAAGCGGACGACGACAGGCAAAAAGACGACGGTGGGCGGCAAGCGCACCGCCGCGCCGAAGAAGCGTCCCATCCGCCGCGAGGTCGGCGGCGTGGTGTGCCTTGTGCTGGCACTGTGCATCGCGTTCAGCTACTTCCAGCAGGGCGGCTGGCTGCTCGACCGCCCCGCGGTGCTGTGCCGCGGACTCGTCGGCTACGGCTATTATACGGTCGCGCCCGTGCTGCTGCTCGTGAGCTATATCCTGCTCTTCCACCGCGGGCGGAACGTCACCGCCTGCGTGGTGGGCGCGGCGCTGCTGCCGGTGCTGCTCGGCGCGATGCTCCACCTCGTACTGTGCAAGACGGACTACAACAGCGTGGACGGCATTGCAAAGCTCCTCTGGCAGAGCGGCCTTTCGATGGAATCCGGCGGCGTCCTCTCCGCGACGCTTGCCATCATGCTTGTCAAGCTGGTGAAAAAGACGCTCGCGATGATCCTGCTCGCGGTGCTGCTCGTCACCTGCCTGATGCTGGCCTTCCGCCTGACGCCCGCCGCCGTGCTCGAGGCGGTGCGCTCGCATGAGCGCGTGCCCTATGAGCCGGAGGACGACGAGGAGGAAGCACCGCCCACTCGCGCCGCCGCGACGAAGAGCGCGGAGAAGTCCAAGGCGTGCATCGACATTCCGCTCGACGGCGAGACGCGTGAGCCGCCGAAAAAGGAGGGCAAGCTCTCCGGGTTCTTCACCCATAAATCCGACGCCGTCCGCACGCCGGACGAGCTGCTGACCGCCAAGGCTCCGGCGGGCGGGAGCGCTCCCGCTCCCGCGCCGGAGCCGACCTACACGGTGGTCGCCGGCGCGCCTCTCACCGAGACGGTTCCCGCGCCCGCTCGCACACCTGCCGCGCCGGCCGTATCCGCCGCGCCCACGGCAGCGCCTGCAGCACCCGCGGTCAATGCGCCCGCAAAGTCCTCCGCGCCGGAGGAGGTCGCCGCCGAGGCCGAGAAGGTCGCCGGTGAGATCGAATCCGAGCTGGAGCAGGACATTCCCGAGTACACCTTCCCGCCCATCACATTGCTCGACGAGGGCGGCGCGGGCAACGCCGTGGAGGCGGGCGCGGATATAGTGACCGTGCTCGGCGCTTCTAACGACACCACCATCCGCGTATCCGCCGAAGCGGCCCATAAGGCCGGTAAAAAGATCATGGTGGATATGATCGACGTGCCCGACGTGGAGGCGCGCGCCGCTGAGATCGACAAGCTCGGCGTGGATTACATATGCGTGCATACGGCCTTCGACGTGCAGAGCACCGGACTCAACCCGCTGGAAGAGCTGCAGAAGGTGAACCGCGTCGTCAAAAACGCGCGCAGCGCGGTCGCCGGCGGCATTAAGCTCGCAACGATTGAGGGCATAGCCGCGGAGAAACCGGCGATCCTGATCGTCGGCGGCGGCATCACCGGCCAGGCGGACAAGCGCGCAACCGCTCTGGAAATGAAGAAAATTATGAATCAATACGCCTGAGGAGGAAATGAGAATGAATACCACCGAATATTCTAAGGAAGTTCTGGCGGAACTGAATCGTACCCTTACCAACGTATCCGCCGAAGAGGGAGAAAAGCTTGCGCAGCTCGTGCTGAACGCGGGTAAAATCCTTGTCGCCGGCGCAGGCCGTTCCGGCTTTGCCGTCAAAGCGTTCGCCATGCGCCTGATGCACA
>ERZ824600.5163-NODE-5163-length-10884-cov-3.455536_pt1 | contig 10884 bp, 5 predicted proteins | sample MGYA00519933_ERZ824600 | MGnify/ENA primary metagenome ERZ824600 (study PRJEB31778, sample SAMEA3449178) | human gut metagenome | biome: human gut; feature: human-associated habitat; material: faeces | place: United Kingdom | collected 2010/2012 ... | reverse complement strand
GGTGGATCCGGCGGTTCTGCTGCTGGATGAGCCGCTTTCCAATCTGGATGCCCGTCTGCGGGATTCGATGCGTCTGGAGATCCGGCGGATCTGCAAGGAGCGCGGAGTCACGGCCATCTATGTGACGCACGACCGTCGGGAGGCGCTCAGCATGGCGGACCGGATCGCGGTGCTCGACAAGGGGGTTCTGGTCCAGCTGGGAACGCCGCGGCAGCTGTACCGCAGGCCGGTCAACAACTTTGTCGCGGGATTTCTCGGCGATGCAAATTTCCTGCGCGGAACCGTGATGGCGTTCGAAAACGGAATTGCGGAACTCGACTGTTCCTGCGGCCGTCTCCGGGCATCGGCATTCGGGAAGCTGGCGATCGGAACGGAGGTCGAGCTGATGATGCGTCCGGAACACCTGCACTTTGAGAAACAGACCAACGATTCCAATGAACTTGTCTGCGTATTGAAAGACGGCGCCTACCTCGGCGACCGGACCGAATGGCACCTCTTCTCCGGGAACGATCCGGTGACCGTCTTTGAAACCGATCCGCCGCACCGTGTCCCCGGAACGGAATACCATCTTTTCATTGATCCGGCCCGCGTCATTGTGCTCAACAGCTGAAGAGCGCGGAAACAGAGAGAAAAGAAAAAGCTCTCTTTTCCTCACGGAGAGCCTCCTGAAAAAGAGGACCCCGAACCGGAAAGAGAGCCTGTCTGCGGACAAAAAAATCTGTCCGCGGAATCGATGCGGTTTGTCTTATGCGCGGGTGTCGAGCGCGTCGCGCTGTTCGTCGGGCAGGCCGACGAACTTCGGATTGCCCGGCATAATTCCCCGTTTCGACTCCTTGATGAACTCGCAGAACATCCGGATCTCGGGCAGGTCCTTGATCTTGGGATCGGATTCGATCGCCGCGATTGCGTTCTTTGCATTGAGGCCTTCAAAGAAGAAGGTCTTGATCGCATGGCGGATTGCCAGACGGGTCTCATTGGAGAATCCGGCGCGGCGCAGACCGATCGTATTCGGCCCGGTGATGTAATTGGTTTCCCGGAGCATGCAGAACGGGGGAATGTCCTGTCCGATCATGCAGGTCGGCCCGATCATCGCCAGAGAGCCGATGCGCGAGAACTGGTGAATCAGCACATAACCGGAAATCACCGCGCCGGGACCGACCTGACAATGTCCGCTGAGCGCCGTATGATTGGAAATGGTCACCCGGTCCGCCAGCACGCAGTCGTGCGCCACATGCACAAACGCCTGCAGAAGGACATGATCGCCGATGATGGTCTTCAGGAATTCAAACGGCGGCCGGTGCACCGTCACATACTCGCGCAGCACGGTATCGGATCCGATCTCCACGAACGAGCGGATTCCCCGGTAGAACCGGTGATCCTGCGGTTCGCCGATATACACGCCGAAATAGATCCGGCAGCGGGGACCGATCGTCGTATACTGTCCGATTTTCACATGGGCGTCAATATAGCAGTCGTCTCCGATTTTCACATCATCTTCGATCACGGTATAGGGGCCGATTTCCACATTATTCCCGATTTCCGCTTTCGGGGAAACGATCGCAGTAGGATGAATTGCCATCTCTTCTTCTCCGTTTTTATGTTCAATAGTCCATCTTCTTATGGAAGTATAGCACGGTTTTGGAAAAATTCTATTCGCTTTCGGCCGACAACGTGAAAAAGTCGAATTTTCCGCGATTTGCCGCGTAAAACCGGCGGAACAGCGCATGGGACGGCAGATCGTTCCGGATCTGCAGGGCAACCAGTGCGCAGATCTGCCGGTCCGGTGTCGCCTGCTGTGCGGCATTCACGAAAAACGCGTTCAGAATCAGGAGCTTCTTCACAAACGAACTCTGCGCGAGCGCCTGGATCAAATCGGCATAATACCGGGGCGGAATCCCTTCCAGACGAAGAAGGATGCAGTCCGGAACCTCGCCTCCATTCCAGACGGTGAATCGGAAGGAGTAAAGATGCATTCCCGCTTTTTCGTCGAATCGGCCGGCGACGCGGGAAAGCGGGATCGTATCCTCGCCTCCCTGCGGATTCATTCCGTTGATCACACCCTTCTGATCCATCTGCACGAACCGGGAGCCGTCGGCCACGGCCCGGAAGCGGACCAGATAATCCTGAACGGCGTCGGAGCCGTTGTTCCAGAGTGCCGGATAGCCGCCGGTCGCCGGAATGCAGAGAAAACGGTCCGCCGGAATCTCCCGAATCGCATCAAACCGGTCGATCCAGTCGATCCGTGTCCACTCGTCCCGGCTCATGCGGAACGAGAGGAGAGCCAGAAGAAGGGCCGCGATCACCACCAGACAGCGGCAGAAGCGAATCGAGATTCTCCTCCGCCCGATTTTCCGGATCATGGCCGCCGCGGACGCGATCATACTTCCCGCCGCGAGCGCGATCAGCGGAATCGACGGCAGATACACCCGTGCCGGTCCCGCAAGCGTCACCACCGCCGCCAGAAACGGGAAAAAGATTCCGCCCAGCACCATCCCCATCCGGATCCGACACTTCCTCCGGACAAACACCATCCAGAGAGCGACAAGCAGGAGAAACACGCCGCAGCCGCAGATTGTCCATCCGCACAGCGACGACAACACAGGGAACAGGAAATCCCGGAAAAACGACATCACCCCCGTGATCGCCGTTCCGAAACTCTGTCCCGCCTTGAAATCCCGATAGTGATACAGAATCCATGCAAGCAGAATCACCGCAAGAATCGAATAACTCGTCCCGAGCGGAATCAGGATTCTCCAGTTCCGCCTCTTCGTCCGCGCCAGCTCCGCCAGACAGTGCGCCAGCGAGATCGGAAACAGCCACAGAATCGACGTCGGCAGCGCCAGCTCCGCAAGCACGCCGAAAACCGGAATGGCCCAGAGCCCCCACCCTCCGCGTTTCCGGCAGCAGCAGACCACCGAAACCGCATACGCCAGAATCAGCATGGTCTGCACGGAATACCCGCGCGCGGTGACCGAATAGAGGATCAGCGCCGGATTCGCCGCGACCGGAATCATCGCCGCCAGTGCCGCCAGACGTGACCGGAACAGCAGAAACGCCAGATACCCCGTCAGCGCCACCGTCCCGATCCCGGCGAGAAATGACGGGAAGCGGATCGACCACGCCGTGCCGGAAATCCACAGCATCCCCTTCACAAACAGCGAATTGAGCGGATGGTTGTTCGGTGTGGCCAGATCGTTGAGAATCGTCCAGAGATCCCGGGCGGAGTAGTTCCGCATCGTCCAGATTTCGTCATACTCCAGTCCGGGCGAGAAGGCGAGGATGCGCAGAAGCGCGGCGGCGAGCAGGATCACCGCTCCGGCGATCAGGAAACCGGCTGTTTTCCTTCTCTCCGCCATCTTCCGCGTCCTTCCGCCGTGTCATCCCATCCGGGAGAGCGCCTCTTCCACGCGGGCGAGCTTCTCTTTCAGATCCGTCAGATACACCTTGGCCTCCTCCACCACTTTGGCGGGAGCCTTGGCCAGGAATTTCTCGTTCGAAAGTTTTGCTTCCGACGCCCGGATCCACCCCTGCAGTTCGGTCTGCTGTTTCCGAAGTTTCGCCTTTTCGGCCTCCACGTCGATCAGTCCCTTGAGCGGGAGGAAGATCGCTCCGGCGGCAACCAGAGTCGACGGGGCTCCGGAGGCGTCGTCACAGACATAATCCTCTCTGGAAATGGTCAGTTCCGCCGCGTTCAGCAGTCCTTTCAGGCACTCTAGATTCCCGTTCAGATATTTCTCATACGCCTCATCCGCCGCCTTGATGTGGAAATTCAGCTTCTTTCCGGGCGGAAGATTGTAGGAGACTCGCAGATTGCGTCCGGCCCGGACCAGCTCATATTTCGCCTCGCAGCGGGCGATCACATTTTCCGCATCGGGGATCGGCGTTTCGCGGACCGCCATCGGCAGCGGGAACTCCGCGTACATGATGCTCTCCTCTTCGGTCAGGAAGCCCATCTGATGCGCCAGCTCCTCCGTGATGAACGGCATGAACGGGTGCAGAAGGCGGAGCAGTTTCCACAGAGCATAGTCGAGAACGCGGAGCGCCTGGGCCCTGGCCTCGCCGCCCAGATTGAAGCGGACTTTCGACGCTTCGATGAACCAGTCGCAGAACGAACTCCAGACCAGTTCGTAGATGTCGTGGACCGCCTGGTGGAATTTGAATTCGTCGAGGGATTTTTTCATATCGACCGCGCAGGCGTCGAGTTTGGCGAGCATCCACTGTTCGTCGGAGGTGAGTTTTCCTTCGCGGACCAGATCGTCCACCGACGCGAAGTTTTCGGAAATCTCTCCCTGCATCCGGCGGAAGCGGCAGGCGTTCCAGAGCTTGTTGGCGAAATTGCGTCCGATCTCGCACTTCTCGTTGGAGTATTTGATGTCCATTCCGACCGGAGCAATGTAGATGATCGAGAAGCGGAGCGCATCGGCTCCGTACTTTGCGATCACATCCAGCGGATCGGGAGAATTGCCGAGCGATTTGCTGAGCTTGCGCCCGAGATCATCGCGGATGATGCTGGTGAAATAGACGTTCGAGAACGGAATCTTTCCCTTGAATTCGCATCCGGCCATAATCATGCGGGCGACCCAGAAGAAGATGATGTCCGGTCCGGTCACCAGATCGCTGGTCGGATAGAAGTAATCCTGTTCGGGGGTCTGGTCCGGCCAGCCCATGATGGAGAACGGCCAGAGCCAGGAGCTGAACCAGGTGTCGAGCACATCCTCTTCCTGGACCCAGCCTTCTCCCTGCGGGGGTTCCTCGCCGACGTATGTCTCGTCGCCGCGGTACCATGCGGGGATCCGGTGTCCCCACCAGATCTGCCGGCTGATGCACCAGTCCTTGATTCCCTCCATCCAGTGGAAATAGGTTTTGGTCCACCGTTCGGGATAGAATTTGATATCGCCGTTGCGCACGGCCGCGATCGCGGGCTTTGCCAGTTCGTCCATCTTCACGAACCACTGTTCGCTGAGCATCGGTTCGATGGGGACCCCTCCCCGTTCGGAGTAGCCGACCGCGTGGGTCAGATCCTCGACTTTGTCCAGCAGACCGAGTTCCTCCATCTTTTTGAGGATGAGTTTCCGGGCTTCGAAGCGGTCCATTCCCTCGAACTCTTTTCCGGCTTTTGCATTGAGATGAGCGGTCTTGTCCATCACATTGATGAACTCCAGATTGTGACGGAGACCGACCTGGAAGTCATTGGGGTCGTGCGCCGGAGTGATCTTGACGCATCCGGTTCCCTTTTCGGGATCGGCGTGTTCATCGGCGATGATCGGGATGTCGCGGTCGGTCAGCGGAAGATGAACGGTTTTGCCGATCAGGTGTTTGTAGCGTTCGTCGTTCGGGTTCACGGCCACAGCGGTGTCGCCGAACATGGTTTCCGGACGGGTGGTCGCGACCACCAGATAGCCGGAACCGTCGGTCAGCGGGTAGCGGAAGTGGTAGAATTTTCCGGCTTCGTCCTTGTAGATCACCTCTTCATCGGAAAGTGCAGTCTTGGAGACGGGGCACCAGTTGATCATCCGGCGTCCGCGGTAGATGTATCCTTTCCGGTAGAGTTCCACGAACACTTTCCGCACCGCCTTGCTGAGACCTTCATCCATTGTGAAGCGTTCGCGGTCCCAGTCGCAGGAAGCGCCGAGTTTGCGGAGCTGGCGGATGATGGTTCCGCCGTATTTCGCCTTCCAGTCCCAGACGCGGCGGATGAACTCTTCGCGACCGAGATCGTCCCGTCCGATTTTTTCCGTTTTCCGCAGTTCCTTGTCGACTCTTGCCTCGGTTGCGATTCCGGCGTGGTCGGTTCCGGGGAACCAGCAGCACTCATATCCCTCCATCCGGTGCCAGCGGATGAGAATATCCTGGAGGGTGTTGTTGAGCACATGGCCCATCGTCAGAATTCCGGTCACGTTCGGCGGCGGAATCACGATCGAGTACGGTTTCTTATTCGGATTCGGTTTCCCTTTGAAAAGACCTTTCTCCTCCCAATAGGAGTACCATTTCTGTTCGACTTCCGCCGATTCGTATGCTTTCGGCATTTCCTGACTGGCCATGCTGCCTCTCCTGATCTGTTGATTTTGTCAAAACTGCAATTCAGTTTGTAATATACATCCGTTTGATGGAATTTCACATCGCTTTTGCGATTTTTCCCGAAAAAACCCGCCTGCGGACCGCCTTCCGATCCCCCCTGGAAAATCCGTACGCATCTCCGCCGCATCCGCTCTCCGGAAACGGCCTCATTCTTATATCCGACTATTTTCTCGATTCTCCGGATATAAGAATTCAAAAACAGGCCAAAATCTGCAAAAAACTAAAAAAACAACTTGAAAAATTAGACATAACTAATTATAGTATGATTCATTCTTCAGTCCAACCCATAAAAAGAGGAACGAAATGAAAAAACTGTTGATTGCCTGCGGGATTCTGCTGGGAAGTCTGGCATCTGCGGGCGGGATCGGGAATCTGCCGGAAACGGTCCGGCACTTTTCGGACGGCATGCGGAACATTCTGCCCGACGCGGCGGACGTCATCCCCAACGGACGGGGCAGATACACGGTCCGGAACGCGAAACAGCAAACGATCGGAACACTCTTCCTGGAACAAATCGCCGATGACGAGAGGCAGATGGGCTATGCCGGCACCATCGAAATCGCTCTTCTTTTCGACCGGGACGGCAAAGTGGCGGGAGTCCTGATCGGGAAGAATCAGGAGACCGTCTCGTTTCTGAACCGGGTCCGCGCCGCCCGCTTTCTCGAACGCTGGAACGGCCTGAGAATGGAGGAGATCCCCGGCCGGGAAATCGACGCCGTCTCCGGAGCGACCTACAGCTCCTCCGCCATCCGCACCGGAGTCCGCAAACTCGCCGAGAGCTATCTTGCGGACCGGAAAGACTCCGCACCAGCCCCCACCTCCCCCCCGGCGGAATCGGATCGGGCCGCTCTGGAACGGGAGCTTCTCCAGCTGGAACGCAAAGTCTCCATGCACCGGAAAATTCTGGCAGGCAGCGAACGCCTCCTGGAACAGCTCCGCACCCGGAAGGAGGAGGAACTCAAACTCGGATTCCTCGCAGCTGCGGAAGGGAAAGCCGCCGCACAGGAGTTCGCCCGGGAAAACCGGATGATCTATTTCAGCCACCCGCGGCGCGCAAATTCCGGAAAAAGCAGACTGGAACAGCTCGGAGAACAGTATCGGCGCACAAAATCCGAAACCGACCGGGCGAATCTGCAGAAAGCGGTCCTTGCGGAGTATGAACGGAAGCTCCGGGCGATTCCTCCCCACAACCGGGAACATGAAAAAGCGCTGAACGCCTCCCTTGCCCGGATCGCCGTCCTGAAGAAAAAACTGGAGGCCGCCCCCGCACAGGAGAAAGCCATCCCGGAGTTCCCCGTCAGCCGGGACCGGAAGCGGAAACTCCGGAAGATGGCGGAAGAGTACCGCGCCACACGGAATCCGGCTCTTCTTCCGGAAATCCGGAAAGAGGCGGCGCGTCAGCTGGCAGCCGGAATTGCCGAACTTTCCGCAAGAATCGCGACGGCGGAACGGGAAACGGAAGCGTGGAAACAACAGCTCTCACTCCTTCTGGACGATCCGGATGACCTGCTCCGCCGTCAGATCCGGAGTCTGACCGGGAACGAATGAACCTCACAGGGAGAAGTGCGACATCATGAAAAAAAATCTTCGAACGATTCTGTTTTCCGTTTCGGGAGTTCTTGTCCTTGCCGCCGCGGCGCTGCTCTGGCATCGTTATGCGTCGCCGACGCGCATTGCGTTTGTCAACTACCCGGAGTACGTTCTGGCCCCCCTTCTGGATCAGGAGATCAACGCCTCCGTGGAGGCCGTCCCGCTCCGCTGGAACGAGAAAAGCGGCGAGGAGCTCAAACACTTCGACTGCGTCATCTTCTTCGGCATGGGACTCCAATTCACCGAACGGCAGCAGCAGCTTCTTTCCCGCCTGAAACTTCCGGTCTACACCACCTCCTCCACGCGCCGGGAGACCGCGCTCAACACCCTGACCGCCGAACAGGAGAAAACTCTTCGCTCCTACCTCTCCGGCGGACGCAGAAACTTCCGGCGGATGCTCGACTACATCCGCTACGAAATCGACGGGAAACGATGGTATCATGCCCCGAAACCCGCTCCGCCGGAAAAACCGGAACACCGTCCGTTCTTCCACATTCAGGAGGAGGACTCGTTCAAAACCTTCGACGAGTATCTTTCCTGGTATCGGCGAACCGGCCGCTACCGGGAGAACGCCGCGCGGATCTGCCTTCTTTCCGGCAACGGCGGAGGCGCGCTGGGTGATCTGATCGCCGCTCTGGAGAAAAAAGGACTCAACGTGATCGGGATCAACGGGTTCTGGAATCTTCCGGCGCTGGAAAAGGCCCATCCGGATCTGGTGATCTATCAGCCGCATGGACGGCTCGGGGAAAAGGCGGTCGAAACGTTGAAGAAACTGAATGTCCCCCTGCTCTGTCCGATCAAGGTCGGCCAGGAGTATGAGGCGTATCTGCGCGACCAGCGCGGCATGACCGGCGGCATGCTCAGCCAGAGCATCACGATGCCGGAACTCGACGGCGGCACGGTTCCGTTTGTCCTCTCGGCACTGTACCGCAACAAACGGGGACTTCTGGAATTCCGCACGATCCCGGACCGTCTGGAACGGTTTGCGGAACTGGTCCGGAAGATGACCGATCTGAAGCGCAAAAAGAACGCGGAAAAGAGAATCGCCATCGTCTACTACTCCTCGATCGGGAAAGAGGCGGCGACCGCCGGACTCGGCATCTCCGAATCGGTTCTCAATGTCCTGAAACGCCTCCGTTCCGCCGGCTTCACCACCGGTCCGCTGCCCGAGACCGCGGAGGAGCTGAACAGGGAAATCGAAGCCGGGAAACGGGCGTTCGGGACCAATGCCGGAAGAACGGAGGCGGAAACCGGCATCCCGCGCATCCACACGGTCACAATCCGGCCGGACGAGTACCGCGCATGGGTGAAGCGGAGCATGCCGGACGATCTTTACCAGACCGTCACGGAACGCTACGGTGAATTTCCGGGGAAATCGTATCGCACGCCGGAAGGCAGTCTGGCACTGGGCTGCATCCGCTTCGGGAACATCATCCTGATGCCGCAGTCGCTTCCCGGCGAAGGGGACGACGAAAGCAAACTGATCCATGGAGTGAAGATGGCTCCTCCGCACACCTACATCGCCACCTATCTCTACATCCGACACGGTTTTCAGGCGGATGTGCTGATGCACTTCGGCACCCACGGCAGTCTGGAGTTCACGCCGTGGAAGCAGGTCGCGCTCTCCAGTTACGACTGGCCCGATGTCCTGATCGGAGAAATTCCCCATTTTTACCTCTACATCATCAACAACATCGGCGAGGCGCAGATCGCCAAGCGGCGCAGTTACGCGGTCATGCTCAGCCATCTGACTCCGCCCTTCATGACTGCGGAGGGCTACGGCGCGATCACGCAGCTTCAGGAGAAAATGGAACTCTACGAAAGTGCGGACAATCCGATGCTCAAGGCGGAGTACGCGAAATCCATTGTCAGCATCGCCTCCGCCGAGCATTACGACCGGGATCTCAAACTCTCCTCCGCCTTCCGCGCGGGGAAGCTGAACGAGGAAGACCTGACCCGTCTTCACAACTTTCTTCACGAGATCCGGGATTCGAAAGTCAACCGGGGTCTGTATGTTCTCGGCCGCCCCTACACGGACGCGGAAGCCGATGAGACCGCCATTCTCATGACCGTCGACTCCATCGCCGACGAACTCTTCCAAGCCGACCTCAAAGCCGGCAAAGTCCGGGAGGAACAGCGCAGGGATCTGCGTTTTTATTCGAAACACTATCTTTCCCCCGCCCGAGTCCGTGCGAAGGAGGCGCTTCTCCATCCGGAGAAATTCAAAGCGGCCGCGCAGCCCCCCTTCCCCCGCAGCGGAGACGGCATGAACGCCGGAGATGCCGAAATCCGGAAAATGATGCAGTCCGGCCGTCTCCCCGACGGACGGGAAATGCCGCCCGCCATGGCCGCCGCTCTCCGCTCCATGCGGGGAAAGAACCCCATGTCCGGCACTCCCGGCGGAAAGAGGAACGGAAGAATGCGCCGTCCCTCCCCGAAACCCGCCCCCCGTCCGGAAGAGGCGGTCTTCCGGGCGAAGCAGGATCTTCTGAATTCGACGGAGGCGGAACTCCGTTCGATCGTCAATGCGTTCAGCGGGGGCTACCTCTCCGCCTCCCCGGGGGGCGATCCGGTTCTGAATCCGGCGACCGTCCCGACGGGGAAAAATCTCTACGGCATTGATCCGGAGCGCACGCCGACCCGTGAGAGCTATGCGGTTGGAAAACAGCTTGCGGAGGAGCTGATTGCAGCCCGGCTCAAGGCGACCGGTTCGTATCCGAAGAAGGTGGGCTTTTCGCTGTGGGGCGGCGAGTTCATCCGGACGCAGGGAACGAACATCGCGGAGATCTTCCATCTTCTGGGAGTGGAACCGGTCTGGGACTCCCGCGGACGGGTGCAGGATGTGCGGCGGATTCCGCTGGCGGAACTGAAACGGCCGCGGATCGATGTTGTGATCCAGACCTCCGGTCAGTTCCGGGGAGCGGCGACCAGCCGGATGCGCCTGATCGACAAGGCGGTCCGTCTGGCCGCGACCGATCCGGACGGAGAATTCGGCAACTTCGTCCGCGAAGGCTCGCTTGAAATCATCAAGGCGCTGATCGCCGGCGGCATGTCCGCCGAACAGGCCAAGTCGCTCAGCAACGCCCGCCTTTTCGGCGGCGTCAACGGCAACTTCGGCACCGGCGTCACCGGCATGGTGCAGAACAGCGGCAACTGGGAAGATACGAAGGGAATCGCCGAAACCTACCTGAACAACATGGGCGCGCTCTATACCGA
>ERZ824600.5159-NODE-5159-length-10891-cov-9.565061_pt1 | contig 10891 bp, 10 predicted proteins | sample MGYA00519933_ERZ824600 | MGnify/ENA primary metagenome ERZ824600 (study PRJEB31778, sample SAMEA3449178) | human gut metagenome | biome: human gut; feature: human-associated habitat; material: faeces | place: United Kingdom | collected 2010/2012 ... | reverse complement strand
GCACGTCCAGCCCGTCGATGGTGATGCTGCCGGACGAGACGTTGTAAAAGCGCGGGATGAGCTGGCAGAGCGTGCTCTTGCCGCCGCCGGACGGACCGACGATGGCGACGGTCTGCCCGGCCGGGATCTGCAGCGACACATCGTGCAGCACGGCCAGATCGCCTTCGTAGCTGAAGCTCACGTCGTTCACGCCGATCTCGCCGCGCGGACGGCCGAGGTCGACGGCGTCCGGTGCGTCGCGAAGCTCCGGCTCCGTGCGCATGATCTCCAGAAAGCGCTCAAAGCCCGCCGTGCCGTTAGCGTACAGCTCGGAGAAGTTGGCGAGCTTGCGGATGGGCGTGACGAAGGAGGCAATATAGAGCGTGAACGTCAGCAGGTCGACGGTGTCCATCTGCCCCTGCATGATGAGCAGACCGCCCACCGCGACGACCGCGACGGACAGCGAGGTCGTAAAGAACTCCATCGTGCCCATAAAAATGCCCATTTCCTTGTGGAACTGCTTCTTGGAGGTCTTGTAGGTGTCGTTCGAGCGGGTGAATTTCTCGGCCTCCACCGGCTCGTTGGCGAAGGCCTTGGCCGTGCGGATGCCGGAAAGCGCGGATTCGATGTCGGCGTTGATGACCGCCGTCTTTTTCTTGACGCGGCGGGAGGCCGTCCGCATGGCCTTGCGGCGCGAGAAGCTCACAAGGATGAACACCGGGATCATCACGGCCACGACCAGCGTCAGCCGCCATTCGATCGTCGCCATGACGGCCAGCGCGCCGACGATGGTCACGAACGAGATGAACAGATCCTCCGGCCCGTGGTGGGCAAGCTCGGTGATCTCAAAGAGGTCGGTCGTCATGCGGCTCATCAGCTGGCCGGTGCGGTTGCGGTCGTAGAAGTCGAAGCCCAGCTCCTGAATGTGGCGGTACAGATCGCGGCGGATATCCGCCTCCACGCGGATGCCGAAGGTGTGGCCCCAGTAGGCCACCACGAAGTACAGCGCCGAGCGCAGCACATAGGCGGCCACCACCACCGCCATGACGATGAAGAATACCCGGAACTGCCGCTGGGGCAGCCAGGTATACATGGCGGCGCGGGACACCAGCGGGAACGCCAGGTCGATGCAGGCGATGAGGAACGCGCAGGACAGGTCCAGGGCGAAGAGCCGCCGGTGGGGTTTGAAGTAGGAGAGGAATATCCGCAGGGGGCTGCGGGTCTGATAATCTTTCGTGGTCATGCTATGCCTCGCTTGGTGTTTTTTTGAACATATAGTATAGCACATCGGCACGGCGTTCGCAATAGCACGCAGCGCCCCGGCTTGCGTGTCGGGGCGCTGCGTGTTATAATTGGGCCATGACCTGGCCGATAGGGCCGTCGATGGTGACAGCGGCGCCAAGACCGCTGCCGGCCCCGCCCTTGTTGATGACCGCCAGCTTATGGCCGCGGTAGTACTGTATCAACCCGGCGGCGGGATAGACCACCAGCGACGTGCCGCCGATGATGAGCACGTCTGCCTGCCGGATATAGTGGATGGCGCGGGCCATCACGTCCTCATCCAGGGACTCCTCATACAGCACCACGTCCGGCTTAATGATGCCGCCGCAGGTGCAGCGGGGAATGCCGCGGCTCTCCGCGATGCGCTCCACACCGTAGAATTTCCCGCAGCGGGTACAGTGGTTCCGCAGCACGCTGCCGTGGAGCTCCAGCACCTTGCGGCTGCCGGCCTTCTGGTGCAGGCCGTCGATGTTCTGGGTGATGACGGCCTTCAGCTTCCCCTGCCGCTCCCATTCCGCCAGCTTGCGGTGGGCGGCGTTGGGCTGGGCGTCCAGGGCCAGCATTTTGGCCCGGTAGAAGTCGTAGAATTCCTCGGTGTGCGTCTCGTAAAATGTGTGGCTGAGCATGGTCTCCGGCGGGTATTTGAATTTCTGGCGGTACAGGCCGTCCACACTGCGGAAGTCCGGTATCCCGGATTCGGTGGATACGCCGGCGCCGCCGAAAAACACGATGTTGTCACTGGCGTCTGTCAGTTCTTTCAGTCTGCGGATGGTGTCGTCCATACTGTCCCTCCATTTCTTTTGTAAGGAGCATACGCTATGAATATTCAGATCTTCGGAAAAAGCAAGTCCTTCGACACGAAGAAGGCGGAGCGCTGGTTCAAGGAGCGCCGCATCAAGTACCAGTACATCGACCTTGTGAGCAAGGGTGTATCGCCGGGGGAGTACCGTTCCATCCGGGCGGCCGTGGGCAGCTTCGACGCGCTGGTGGACAAGGACTGCCGGGCGTATGAGGCGCTGTACATGGCCTACATCACGCCTCAGGCGGCGGAGGAAAAGCTGCTGGAATACCCGGAGCTGTTCGCCGCACCCATTGTCCGCAACGGGAAGCAGGCCACCGTGGGCTATTGCCCGGAGATATGGCAGACGTGGGAATAGGAATAAGGGCTCTCATCCGTGCGCCGCAGGCGCACGGTTTTTTTCGGGCAGCACCGCGGCTTTCACTGTGCGGTGTTGCCCTTAGTCCGTGTAGCTGTGCTCCACCGTGACCACGGCGTAGTAATTGCCGTCCATGGCGCGCACCCGGTCGCGGATGGCCTGCGCCGCCTGCGCCGGGGTCATGGTGCTGGAAAAGGGCAGCACCGCGTCGAAGATCAGGTTATCGTGTGTGGTGCCCCGCACCACGCGGAAGTCGTGGATGGTCAGGGACGGCTCCACCTGCTTCACCAGCTCCGCCACCTGCTCCCGCAGGCGGGCGATGGACGCGTCGTCCGTGTCCACGGGATCCATGTGGATGACGGCGTGGCAGTGGAGCTTCTCCATCAGTTCCTTTTCAATATTGTCGATCACATCGTGCATGGCCATGATGTCCCCGTGGGCGGGGACCTCCGCGTGGAGGGTGATCATCAGACGGCCGGGGCCGTAGTCGTGGACCACCAGATCGTGTACGCCCAGCACTGTGTCGTTGGAGAGGACGATATCCCGTATCTGCTGCACCAGCGCCGGGTCGGGCGCCTGCCCCAGCAGGGGGGACAGGGTCTCTTTTGCGGCCTTGTAGGCGGAGAACAGGATGAACAGCGCCACCACCAGGCCCACATAGCCGTCCACCGCCAGACCGGTCCATTTGCCGATGAGCATGGCAAGGAGCACCGCCAGGGTGGAGACGGTGTCGGAAAGGCTGTCCGTGGCGGTGGCCTCCATGGCGGCGGACTTGATCTTCCGGCCGACGGCCCGGTTGTACAGCCACATATAGACCTTCACGCACACGGAGGCGGCCATGATGGCGATAGCCATCAGGGAAAAGGTGACGGCCTCCGGATGGAGGATCTTGTCAAAGGAGGACTTGGCCAGCTCCACGCCCATCAGCAGGATCAGGCCCGCTACGATCAGGCCGGATATGTACTCGATGCGGCCGTGGCCAAAGGGGTGGTCGGTGTCCGGCTTTTTGCCCGCCAGACGGAAGCCCAGCAGCGTCACCGCCGAGGAGCCGGCGTCGGACAGGTTGTTGAAGGCATCCGCCGTGACGGCGATGGAACCGGACAGCTGTCCGGCGAAGAATTTGCCGATGAACAGCAGAATATTCAGTGCGATGCCCACAGCGCCGCACAGGGTGCCGTAGGCGCGGCGGACGGCGGGGGAGGACACGTTGTCCCGGTCAGGAATGAGCCAGCGGCTCAGCAATCGTATCATAGCAGTCGTCTCCTTTCGGCGGGTAGACCCAGCGCTTTGTCAGCCAATAGCACAGAGGGATGGCGTACAGCAGTATCTCGTAGGGGATGGCGGACATGTCCGCGCCCAGCATGGCCAGCGGGATGGACACGGAGATGTTCCAGGGGATCAGCGGCGAGAGGACGATGCCGGAGTTCTCGATGTCAAGGGCCATCTCGCCCCTGCCGTGGCCGCGCTTGGTGTAGTCGTCCTCCAGCAGCTGGTTGCACACCACCGCGCAGGTGGACTGGTTGCAGAACACCATGCTGCACACCACGGAGATCGCCGCGCAGGCGGGGAACCGCCCGGCTCTCCGGGCCAGGCGCTGGGCCAGATGCGCCGCGCCGTTCAGCACGCCCATGCCGCCCAGCAGCCCGGCGTACAGCCCGGCGCTGACGGCCATGATGGTGGCCGAGACCATGGACATCATGCCGCCGCCGGAGAGCACGTCGTGCAGCGCGCCGGGGGCGGGGAGGTAGCCCAGCACCGCATCCCGCAGGGCGGGCAGCAGAGCGCGGCCCTGGGCGAACACCGTCACCAGCAGCGCCGTCAGCGCACTGACGGCCATGGTGGGCCGGATGGGGACCTTGCACAGCGGCAGGATCAGGATCAGCAGCGCCGGGATGGCCGTCCACCAGCTGAGGCTGAAGGTGCCGGACAGCTGGTCCAGCACACCGCTGTCCACCATGGCCAGCGGGTGCGTTACGGACAGGGCGGCGTAGGCCGCGAGGCTGACCAGATAGGGCAGCCAGCCGGTGCGGTGCATCATGTGCAGGTTGTCATAGAGCTTGGTATCGGTGGCGGCGGCCACCAGCGTGGCGCTGGAGGAGGCCGGCGAGCAGCGGTCGCCGAAGTAGGCGCCGGCCACGATGGTCCCCGCCGTGATGGCCACGCTGACGCCGCCGGAGCGGGCCAAGGCCATCAGGATCACGCCCAGGGTGCCCACCACGCCGAAGGACGTGCCCAGGGCGTAGGAGATGAAGCTGGTCAGCAGGAACGTCACCAGCAGGAACAGCTGCGGCGTGATGATGCGCAGCCCGTGATAGATGAAGAAGGCGATGGTCCCGGCGCTGCGCCACAGGGCGGTGATGGCGCCGATGAGCATGTAAATCACGATCACGCAGCACATTTTGCGGCCCTGCGCCCAGGCGGCGTCCCACATGGCCCGCACGGTCATCCCGCGGCGCAGGCCCAGGGCGGCGAAGGCTGCTATGCCCACCCATATCGCAAGGATCAGGGACTGGCCCAAAAGGATGCAGAGACCCACTGCAGCCAGAAACAGCAGAAAACAGAAGACAGCGCCCATGTTACCTCCCCGGGATGGTCAGCGTCATGCGGCAGCACAGATCATCCAGGTCGCTGTCGGTGGCGGCGGGAAGGCGCAGGCGTCCCCCGCATTTGGCACAGGTCAGGTCCACCGCGCCGCGGCGCACCTGCATGGTATATTCGCGGCTACCGCAGGCGCAGGCGATACCGCCCCGGGCGGCGATATCCTTCAGCTCGGACAGCACCTCGTACATGATGACGTTGTCGGTGAAGGCCTCATCGGGGGACGCTTTTTCCTTGGCCACCCGCAGGGCCAGACCCTCCATGGCCTTTCGCACCTGGGTCTCCTCACCGATGTAGCAGCACAGCTCCTGCTTCACCGGGCAGGCCAGGCCGATGCCCCGGCCATGCAGCACCGCACCGGCGTCGCACTCCGCCTGGTGGTGCCCGCCGCACACGCCGCAGGGCACGTTCAGCCGGAAGCGCAGGCCGTCCGTCTCAGCGGTCAGAGCTTCTTTGCCGCATTCGCATTCCAACCGCGCCGCGGCGGCGTTCAGGGCGAAAACGCTGCGGCTGTGCAGCACGGCCTTGCCGCAGGCCGGACAGATATATCCAAAGCTACGCATTTCTTCCATGACATACGCTCCTTTGTCAACCAAAAGTCACAACAAGTTCCTGTATTATATACCATTTATTCGCTGTTTTCCAGTATTGCGGGAAAAAGAGTTTTACATTATAATGGCGCCATTATCCCACGCTTCAAAGGATGTGATACCGTGCAGAACAGGAGCTTTGCCGCGGCGGTGAAGGCGGCGTTTCCCCATACCATCCCCATTATGACCGGCTATCTGGCCGTAGGCATGGCCTACGGCGTGCTGATGGCCTCCAAGGGCTACAGCTTTCTGTGGGCGGGCTTTGTCAGTGCCTTTGCCTTCTGTGGCAGTATGCAGTATGTGGCGATCACACTGCTGACCACGGCTTTTGATCCACTGCAGGCCTTTGTGCTGAGCCTGATGGTCAACGCCCGGCACCTGTTTTTCTCGCTGGCACTGCTGCCCAAGTACCGGGGACTGGGCAGGCTGCGGTATTTTATGATCTATACCCTCAGTGACGAGAACTTTTCCCTCTCCTCCTCGGTGGAGCCGCCGGAGGACACGGACCCCACGCTGTTCTACTTTGCCATGAGCTTCCTGACTTGGCTGTACTGGGTGGCGTTCTCCATGCTGGGTGGTCTGCTGGGCGGGCTGATCACCTTTGACATCACCGGCATCGACTTTGCCCTGACGGCGCTGTTCGTGGTGCTGTTCATCGAGCAGGTCGTCAAGAAAGAGAACCGTGCCCCCGGCGCTGCCGGTCTGGTGTGCGCTGTGGCGGGTCTGGCCGTTTTCGGCGCGGACAACATGGTCATCCCGGCCATGGTGCTGACCCTGGCGGTCCTGCTGCTGGGAAGGAGGAAGCTATGCGCCTAGACACGATACATTCCCTGATCATCGTGGCGATGGTGGCGCTGGCCACCCAGATCACCCGATGGACGCCGTTCCTGCTGTTCTCTGGGGACAAGAAGCTGCCGAAGGTGGTGGAGGACCTGGGCAGGCTGCTGCCGCCGGCCATGATGGGCCTGCTGGTGGTGTACAGCCTGCGGAGCATTGATCTGCTTGGCGGAAGTCACGGCATTCCGGAGGCCATCGCTGTGGCGGTGACAGCCGGGCTGCATCTGTGGCGGCGGAACACGCTGCTGTCCATCCTGGCGGGCACCGCCTGCTATATGTTGCTGGTACAGCTGGTGTTTTGAAGATCTGCGAAAGCGCCGTCCCTCGGGACGGCGCTTTCATATTTTCCCGTAAATGGTGCACACTACGGTCAATGCTATGTTTGCGAGGTGCGTATTATGGATGTGAAGCGCTTGAGCCGGCAGACCTGCCGGTTTTTGCAGCCGCCGGGAGTGGTCAGCTTTGCGGCGGTGGCGGGAAAGCTGGAGGGCGAGGGGCCGCTGGGCGGCTGCTTCGACGCTGTGGGGACGGACGCCTTCTGTGGGAAAAAGACCTGGGAACAGGGCGAGGCACAGATGCAGGCGGATGCCCTGCGTCTGGCCCTGCAAAAGGGCGGGTTGGCGGCGGAGGACGTGGACTGCGCCTTCGCCGGGGATCTGCTGAACCAGAACATTGGGGCCACGTTTGCCCTGCGGGATTTCAATATTCCCTTCTATGGGGTATATGGGGCCTGCTCTACTATGGGGGAGACACTGTCGCTGGCCGCTATGGCCGTGGCCTCCGGCGCGGTCCGTATGGCGGCGGCGCAGACCTCCTCCCACTTCTGCACGGCGGAGAGGCAGTATCGGATGCCTCTGCCCTACGGCAGCCAGCGTTCTCCTACTGCCCAGTGGACGGCCACGGCGGCGGGGTGCTGCATTCTGGGGGCCCAGGCGGAGGGACCGTATATCACCCATGTGACCCGGGGACGCATCGTGGATCTGGGTGTGACGGACATGACCAACATGGGCGCGGCCATGGCACCGGCGGCCTTCGACACCCTGCAGGCAGTGTTCCGGGACACCGGCACCGTACCCGGGGACTATGACCTGATCCTCACCGGCGACCTGGGCGATGTGGGCAGCCGCATCGTGCTGGAGCTGTTCGCCCGGGAAGGCGTGACGCTGGAGAATTACACCGACTGCGGACTGGTGCTCTATGACCGGAAGAGACAGGATATGCACGCCGGCGGCAGCGGATGCGGCTGCTCTGCGGCGGTGCTCTGCGGCTATCTGCTGCCGGAGATGCGCCGGGGCCGGTGGCGGCGGGTGCTGTTCGCCCCCACCGGGGCGCTGCTGAGCCCCACCAGTTCATTTCAAGGGGAGAGCATACCGGGCATCTGCCACGCGGTGGTGCTGGACCGGACGAAGGAGGATGCGTGATGGAGTATCTCAATGCCTTTCTCTGCGGCGGGCTGCTGTGCGCCGTTGGCCAGATCATTCTGGACAAGACAAGCCTGACCCCGGCCCGTATTCTGACGGGCTATGTGGTGGCAGGTGTGCTGCTGCAGGCTGTGGGTGTGTATCAGTATATCGTGGACTGGGGCGGCGCCGGGGCCACCGTGCCGCTGACGGGCTTTGGCTACTCCCTGGCGAAGGGCGTGGCCAAAGCGGTGGCGGAGGACGGCCTGCTGGGGGTGCTCACCGGCGGGTTGACCGCCACCTCCGGCGGTATTGCCGCGGCGGTGGTGTTTTCCCTGTTGGCGGCGCTGCTGGTGCGGCCCAAAGAAAAACGTTGACAAATACCCAGTGGGGGTATATAATACGACCGTGATCAAAAATACCCCCAGGAGGTATACGACTGTGGAAAATACTTGTTGCTGCTGCCAGGGAAAGACCAAGCACCGCACGCCAGAGGAGCAGAAGAAGCTCCTGAACCGCCTGTGCCGCATTGAGGGACAGGTGCGTGGCCTGCAGGAGATGCTGCAGAAGGACGCCTACTGTCCCGACATTCTGATACAGGTATCCGCCGTGGGCGCGGCACTGAACAGCTTTAGTAAAGAGCTGCTGGCTACCCACATCCGCACCTGCGTGGCGGACGGTATCCGACAGGGGGACGACGAGGTCATCGACGAACTGGTGACCACGCTGCAAAAGCTGATGAAATAAGGAGATGGCAGTATGACAGAGAAATTCGTCATCACCGGCATGACCTGCGCCGCCTGCGCCGCCCATGTGGAAAGGGCCGCGGCTTCGGTGCCCGGCGTACACAGCGCGTCGGTAAATCTGATGCTGGGCTCCCTGGTGTGCGACAGGGACGAAAATGTGGACCCCGCCGCCATTGTGGCCGCCGTGACGGCGGCGGGCTACGGCGCGGCGCCGGAGAGCGAGGCCCGGCGGGACCTGCACGCGGAGCAGGACGCGGCGGTAAAGGCCATGGGCCGCCGGCTGCTGTGGTCGGTGGTGTGTCTGGTGCCGCTGTTTTACCTGAGCATGGGGCACATGATGGGACTGCCGGTGCCCATGTTCATGCACACACAGCCCTTGCTGTCGGCCTTTGTGCTGCTGGCGCTGACGGTGCCCATACTGATTTTGAACCGCAGTTATTTCACCGTGGGATTTTCCCGGCTGTTCAAGGGTGCGCCCAATATGGACTCGCTGGTGGCGCTGGGCGCGGCGGCGGGGCTGGTGTACAGCCTGATCGAGATGGGCCTGCTGGCGGCGGGAAAGGTCACGGGTATGCCGGACCTGTACTTCGAGTCGGCGGGCATGATATTGGCGCTGGTGACGGTAGGTAAGTACCTGGAGGAGCGCTCCAAGGGCAAGACGACCGGAGCCATCACCGCCCTGCTGGCGCTGGCGCCGGAGTCCGCCGTGGTGCGCCGGGACGGCAAGGAGGTCACCGTCCCCACCGAGGACATCAAGGCCGGTGAGACGGTCATCGTCCGGCAGGGGGGGCGTATCCCCGTGGACGGCACCGTGACGGCGGGCAGCGGCACCGTGGACGAGTCCGCCCTTACCGGCGAGAGTATGCCGGTGGAGAAGACTGTGGGCGGCAAGGCGGTGTCCGCCACCATCCTCACCGGCGGCTATCTGGAGCTGACGGCGGACCGGGTAGGTGCGGATACCACTCTGTCCCAGATCATTCAGCTGATGGAGCAGGCCGCCAGCGGCAAGGCACCTATCAGCCGTCTGGCGGATAAGATCAGTGCCGTGTTCGTGCCGGTGGTCATTTCCATCGCGCTGCTGGCGGCTATCCTGTGGGCTGCGGTGGGCGGCATGGGTGTGCGCTTCTGCCTGTCCATCGCCATCGCCGTGCTGGTGATCTCCTGCCCCTGCGCTCTGGGCCTGGCCACGCCGGTGGCCATCACTGTGGCCACGGGCAAGGCGGCGGAGCAGGGCATTCTGGTAAAGTCCGCCGCCAGCCTGGAGCTGATGGGCCGGGTGGATACGGTGGTGCTGGACAAGACCGGTACCGTCACCGAAGGTAAGCCCCGGGTGACGGATCTGCTGTGCGCCGGCGGCATGACCGAGGATACGCTGCTGTCCGCCGCCGCGTCGCTGGAAAAGCCTTCCGAGCACCCGCTGGCCGGGGCCATTGTGGCCGAGGCGGAAAAGCGCGGACTGGCCCTGCGGCCGGTGTCCGACTTTACCGCCGTGGCCGGCGGCGGTGTTGCCGCCCGGGCGGAGGGTATCGTGCTGCTGGCGGGCAATGAGGCATTTATGGAGACGTCCGGCGTGGCCGTCAGCGAGGAGATGAAGTCCGGCGCGGCCAGACTGGCGGAGGACGGTAAAACGCCGCTGTTTATCGCCGCAGGTACATCGCTGCTGGGGGTCATCGCTGTGGCGGACGTGGTCAAGGCGGACAGCGCCGCCGCGTCCGACGGCACGGAAGAAGCCGTCGCCGAGGAAGAGAGCGCCGACAACGCGCAGATCAAGGCCGACTACGTCGCCGGGCTCTATAAGCAGAACGTCCTGCGCTATCTGTTCGTTCCGGAAGGAACGGAGCTCCCCGCGGGCCTTGAAAAGCAGCTCATCATCGTGACGCTGCCGGCGAAGAGCATCTATCTGATGGACGAAACGCCCGTCGATACCTTTGAGATCTTTGAAGCGCTGAACCTTGTCAAGGTGTTCGGTGCGGAGACGAGCGAGAACGAGATCCTCAGCAAGGGTCTTGCCGACGGCAGCGTGCTGTACGGCGGCAGCTGGGATAAGCCCGAGTACAAGAAGCTCGTGCAGAACAAGACCGATCTCGCGATCACGTCCGGCAAGCTCCTGCCGCTGAGCGGGGAAACGCTCAGCGAGCGCAAGCAGACCGCCCCCGCCGACGCGGAGAGCCTGACGGCGGTGGAATATCGCGACCGTCTGTACGATTTGGCCGACCGCTTCGCCGTGCTCGACATCCCGATGCTCATCGACCGCTCCGCCGACGAGGCCGAAGCCTCGCGCGACGATCGACCCGACGAGGGCG
>ERZ824600.5153-NODE-5153-length-10902-cov-10.346640_pt1 | contig 10902 bp, 12 predicted proteins | sample MGYA00519933_ERZ824600 | MGnify/ENA primary metagenome ERZ824600 (study PRJEB31778, sample SAMEA3449178) | human gut metagenome | biome: human gut; feature: human-associated habitat; material: faeces | place: United Kingdom | collected 2010/2012 ... | reverse complement strand
ATTTTTGTAATTATTCATCTTTTGTACCCACAATAATTGATTTTTTTCTTTTAGGTTCTCATTTAAATTTTTATCTTTTTCAGCAAGTTTATTTATTAAAGATTTTACTTTTTCTTCTGCTTCTTTACCGACTGAAAAAAGAAAAGTATTTAGTTTGTCCTCAATAATTAGTCTTTGATATAAAACTTTATTATTCTTTTTCAGATAGTTAAGTTTTATTAATCCGTATTTGTTAAGATTTATATTTTCATCCTTTGTAATAATTTTTTTCGTTTTTTATCTCTCCATTTCTTTACTTTTGTTATAATTATCTATAAAATCTATATTTTTGGTTTTAATATTATATTTAAAATAGCCAATATCATTATTTGTATCTATAACTTTAATTGTATATCTATCAATTAAATAAATAGCAATAGCATCAGTATTAAAAGTATCTTTTAAGTAGTTTAAAACTTTATATTGTTCTATTGTATTAACCTGATTTTTAATAATATTATTTTTATTTAACAATTTCATAATTGGTAAGTCCATTCTTTAACATACTTCAGTTTTAGGTATTAACATTACTTGGTCTATAATAGTTTCATTACTATACAAAGGGCAATGAATAATACCATCATAATAGAAATGTTCTGATGCTAGTGTAAGTAATATCTTTCTTTCATCATTTGAATATTCATTCTTTTCTAACTTTTGAAGTGATAAAACATAGTAGTTTTTAGAATAATCATTAAGTTCATCAGTAGTTATTAACTCTTGATATTTGATACCAATATTATTGTTCTTTAAAATATCATTTAGATATTCTAAATACTCTTTACAACTTCTAGATATAAATTCATCAGTAAACTTAATATTTTTGATTTCAATGTTGTAGTTTTTATCTCTTGTAATTTCTATTTGTGATACAAGTTTATTTAATATATCTCTTTTTGCTTTACGATTTAAGCTATCCCACATAAAGGAAAAGCCAAGTTTATTAAATAACAAATAATCTTCTTCTTTTTTGTAATCAAGTTTTTTAAGTAGTTCCACTGTATATTCTTTGAAGTCATCATTAGGATCTAGTAATTGCTTTTTCTTATTTAATTTCTCAATTTCTTTTTTGATAACTTCGTTTTTATGATTGATAGCATCTACATTTAAGTTTGATGATAGGTATAAATCTACTAACTTCTTTTCTTGAATTTTTAGTTTTTCTATGGCTTTATCAATATCACTTATGTCTTTTGATTTAGTTGAATTTGATACAATTATTTCATTATTCATATCATACATATATCTAGTTAGTTCATTTAAAACTCTTCCTAATTTCTTTTCAATCTTATCAGAGCTATAATGAAGTCCTTTTGCTTTACAATTAACATTCTTACAAGTTAAATGGTAGTATTCTTTTTTGTTTGGTGTTCCACTATATTTATAAGAAATAGTAGAAGATAAAATATTACCACATTCAGGGCATTTAATTAGTGAAGTAAATAAATGTATATGTTCTCCGTAATTAGGATGTTTATTTTTCTCTAAATTCTTTCTAGTAATGTTCCAAGTCTTTAAATCAATAATTGGTTCACAGTAATTTTCAACTTTTAGTATATCTTCAGGTTTTCTTTTATATTTGCCATATTCAAATATTCCAATATAAATAGAATTAGTTAGTATTTTATAAACTCTATCAGCTTTCCATTTACCATGACTTAAATAAGCATTATTATTTTTCATAATAGTAGCAATATTTCTTGTTGAATGTCTTTCTTTACATAGTTCAAATATTTCTTTAACAACTTCAGCTTCAATAGGTTCAATTTCTAAATGACCTGTTTCTTTGTTTCTTGTATATCCATAAGGTGCTTTACTAGGGTGGATATGTTCCATAGCCATTTCTTCCATAGCTCTTTTTGTTCTTGCTCCAATTTCTTTTCTTTCTCTTTGACCAAACACTAAATTCATTCCATAAATCATTTCACCATTAGCAGTACTTACATCAAATGGCTCAAGTATTAGTTCTAATTTAACATCGTGTTCTTCTAAATAATTAAGTAGCCAAAATCCATCATAATTACTTCTTGTAAGTCTATCTACTTTAATAGCAACTAATTTATCAATCTTCTTTGATTTAATGTCTTTTAATAATCTTTGCATTTCTGGTCTCATTAAATCTTTTCCTGAATGACCGGCATCATTATAAACATCAATGATGTCATAGTTTTTCTTTTCACAGTATTCTTTAATCATTCTAAGTTGTGAATCAATAGAATATCCATTATCTTTTTGGTCGTCAGTTGAAACTCTAACATAAACTCCACATCTCACAAAATCATCTCCTTTCTTTTATATTTGAGAGAAGTTATCCTCTCACTCGTTTGGCACTTTATAAGCAAAAAGTTAAGTGTAAAATTACAATTTCTTCAAAATTTTACATATTTCTTGCAACGTATATTTTTCATTATGTTCTTTTACATAAAATTGTTTATTAGATATTTCATTAACTTTGTACTCATAAATAGTGAGTTTTTTAGGAGATAATATTAAGTATTCAGTAGGTTCGATAAACTTTAAATTTGTGTTTTCAAGAATTTTAACCTTGCCATTTCTCGTTTTAAAGTCATAGCATTTAATAATATCAATAATAGTTGAGTTAGGTTTTAATCTTTCTATTGTTTTAAAATTAAGCATTAAAAAATGTCCTCCTTCCTAGAAAGAGAACATCTATATATGTCTTCCAAGCTAACAGTGAGTTAGATTTTAGACATTAAAAAACTTACAACACCATAATAGGTTCGTAAGTTGTATTCAATTGGAGCAATGGCATGGGTCATTTGCGAAAAATAGAAACAAGTAATTGATTAAATCAATCTATTGATAGTATAGCACATATTATATATTTTAATATAAATATTTATACTAATTTAAATATATTTATATTCTTTTATATTAAATGTTTATATTATATTATTATATTATGTGTGACATTTTCATCATACCCTGATGGACATTTTTGTCATACTATGATGAAATCATCATACCCTGATGGACATTTTTGTCTAGGGTAGACACATATTTATTGTGAAGTATAGTTATACTGATATTGGCAATATTCCGATCCAAGTAAGTAATAACAAAATTAACCAGTATAAAAATAATAAAATACAATATACAAAGAAATATATTATTACACCAATGCTAGATGGCATATCATTTTTTGAATATAATTTACCAGTAATAAAATAACTTATAAGCATTAGTATGGTATAAACAGAAATCACTTCACCCCAAAAGTAATTAATAATTTCACTTTTAAATATAGATACTTTTTCAATTGTGATATATGCTAGCCAAAATCTTAGTATATAACTTGTTGTGCTTAATATTTTATACATATTTTTTTCCTTTCATTGTTTCTTCGAATAATAAATGGTGTTAGGTTTCCATTTTAAATTAATTAAGTTTGTATTGGTATCACCAACAGCACTTATTATATTTTCTTTATTTAATTCAATTATAGTATTGAATATGTCTTTTTTAGTAAATATTAAATTTTTTAATTCCTCTTCAATTTGTTTTGTACATGGTAATTGCGTAACTATATATGTTGGTGCATAGAATTGATATACATAGCCCATTACTCTTTTCCTTAATAGTCTATCTTTTATCTGTAAAAATAAGATGATTATAGAAATAATTAACGATGCAACTGAAATCAAACTAGAAATAATTGTACAAGCAAGAACAATATTATTTGTAGTATAACTATTCTTTATAACATCAATAAGTTCCATTATTTTAGTTTCCAATTGTTAAGCCTTCTTTTAATTTAGTATTTCAATTATCTCCTCAATAAATTTAATAATTGAAGAGAGAACATACTTTCTAACTTTATCTATTTTTTTAAGTTCTTTTAATGATTTGTTTAATATTATAAGTGTTTCTTTATCGTCTTTATAATATTCTTTAATGTTCGAAGAATTACCTATTTTTTGTAATGCATAACGGAACTGATAAATTTCTTTAATTTCTTTTTCTTCAATATTTTTAATAATTAAATCTTTTTTTAAAATATATGCAAAAGATTTTTTATCAAGAAAATTTGAGATATTTGTTTCACAATATAATTTTAGCTTTGTCCCCCAATCTGGACTATTATATATATTATTAATTTCTTTTTCAGTATCCTTAATTTCTTTTTCTTTAATTAACTTCCTAATATTTTTAATATTTTTTTCATAAATTTTGGATACAGTTGGATTACCATCATAAATTCTGTCCTCATAATATTTTCCACTTGTCAAATCATTTTTTATGTTTTTTTCCATTTCTAAAATAATATTTTTTATTTTATTACTAGATATTTCCATTTCTTCTATGTGAGATAAGTAACTTATGATTTTGGAATATATATCCAAATGATAATCATTATTTTTAATATTTATAAATAATTTATCTAAAATTGAATCTAATTCTTTTTCTGGAATTATCCACCAATTTTTAAGTTGATACAATGGGTCAGATGGATTTGAGATTTCATTCATTGCATTTAATTTGTATTCTTCTAATGTTTCTTTAATATATTTTTTATTTAAATAAGCATTTTCTAAATAGTCATCTACAAATTTAAAACCAGTAGCAAAATTTTTGAATATGTATTCATTTTCATTTCCTAAATAAACTGTTCCAAAGTTTTGATTTTTATCCCAGTTGTATGATTTGATTCCTTGTTTTAATTTTATTGATTTAATAATACAATAATTAAACAAATCATTGAGATAAATTTCTTTTATGTCGTCTAGGTTCGCTAAATTTAGCGTTTCATTTACAAGTCTATTGAATGAAGATAATATAAATTGAATAGTTCTAAGGTTATGATAATTATTAATTTCTAGTTGTTGTAAAAATGATTTTTTATTATTTATAGCTGTATATTTTGCAGATTTGTTATCAATTATTTCATCTACAAATTTATCATATACTAAATCAATATTTGCTTTATAGGATATAACACGACCTATTAATTTTTCTTTTATTTCGTTATATATTATATCTTCAGAAAATATTTCATTAGCATTGTTAATTAATTCTTCTTTAGATATAGTTTTAGTATTTTGGTTGTCGCTATCACTGACATTTTTTTTAAATTGTGAACTATTTAAAAATCCAAGTATATATTTTAATTCCACATTTCTATTAAAGTTAATTCTTCCTATTTTCTCTTCGTCAGCTATTAATACAGTTTTTACATCATTATGTTCAACAAGTTCATTTATATATCCTAATATAGAATTAATATCTATGTCGCATCGTTCAATATCATCAATAAAAATTACTAAGTTATCTATTTTATAAATCTGATTTATAATACTTTTTATTTTTTCATCTGCATTTTTGACATTTGTAATGCCAGAAACAATATCGCTAATTGTACTTAGTCCTATATTAAGATATGGTATAATTTTTTGTGCTTTTTTGTTTTTTATAGAGCATAATACAATTTTATCTTTGATTTCGGATATATCATGTAAACCATATAGAGAAATGTAGATTGCATTTATTTTACTAAATTTATTTTCTTGTTCTAATTCTTTTATGAAATCTTTAACGAAAAAAGTTTTTCCGCATCCCCATGTACCACTTATTAGCAATGCATAATTTATTTTTGTGCTACATATATAATCTATTAGTTCTTCTTTTGCTTCAGTGTCATTCAGGTATTTTTTCATAGTTTTCACCTCTATAGTTATTATACACTATTTTTTAATTAAATTAAATATTTTTTGCTTGATACCTAGCATTTTTAGAAAATAAGTGTTATAATTATATTGTCGTAGTTGGAGGTAAGAAAAATGAAAGTAAATAATGAAAATTATTTTGATATAAATAAAATTAAAAATACAATAATTGAGGGAGACACAATTGAAAATCTTAAAAAAATACCTGATGAGAGTGTCGATTTAATATTTGCTGATCCACCTTATTTTATGCAAACAGAAGGTGAACTACATAGAACTGATGGAACAAAGTTTCAAGGCGTAGAAGATGAATGGGATAAATTTTCAAGTTATAATGAGTACGATAAATTTTGCTTTGAGTGGTTAAAAGAATGCAAAAGAGTATTAAAAAAGGACGGTTCTATATGGGTAATTGGTTCATTTCAAAATATATATAGACTTGGTTATATAATGCAAAATTTAGATTATTGGATTTTAAATGATGTTATATGGTCTAAACCCAATGCTGCACCGAATTTTGCTGGTACTAGATTTCAAAATTCTCACGAAACCTTAATATGGTGTACAAAATCTAAAAAATCCAAATATACATTTAATTATAAAACTATGAAGTATTTAAATAATGAAAAGCAAGATAAAAGTGTATGGGATATCGGAATATGTATTGGAAATGAAAGACTTAAGGGTGAAGATGGTAAAAAGATACATTCAACTCAAAAACCAGAAAAACTTTTGTATAAAGTTATATTATCTACTTCTAAGCCAAATGACATTGTGCTAGATCCATTTTTTGGAACAGGAACAACTGGTGCTATTGCTAAATTGTTAGGAAGAAATTATATTGGTATTGAAAGAGAGCATAGCTATAATAAAGCTGCTGAAGAACGAATCAATAAAATAGTTCCAATAAATGATGACATTGTTAATTTAAAACTTGAAGTAAAACCACCAAAAGTCCCTATGAAAAAGCTTGTTGAATCTGGAATGGTAAAAGAAAACCAATCTTTATACAATAAAGATGGAGTTGAGATATGCAAAGTAAATATTGATGGAAATGTTTATGATAATGACGAAGTATTATCTATACATAAAATGTCTGCAAAATATTTAAATAGAACAAATAATAACGGGTGGGATTATTTTTATGTAAAAGAAAATGAGCTTATTTCAATTGATGAATTAAGATATAGATATAATAATATGGAGGTAAAACATGGTTAATATTTTAGATTATAATGAATTTGTAGATGAGTTAAAAAAGACGGTGTATAAAAATGCAAAGGCAGATTTAATTAATAAAGTTGCAAGCAATCCTGATAGGTATATTGGAATATTTAGACCAACTACACCAGAACTAAAATTGATACAAAATATAACTCAATCACACGAAATTAGTTTTGGAGATTTTGTTGAAGATATTATTACCGTATATTTGGGTAAGTATTACAAGAATTTACCAAAGAGAGCCACTTATAAAAGTGAAACGATTTTATTTGATCAATTATTTGAATATAAAAATAAAATCTTTATGATTGAACAAAAAATGAGGGATGATCATGATTCGACTAAAAAGAGAGGACAGTTTGAAAATTTTATAAAAAAAGTTGAATATTTAAAAGAAACATATCCAAATAAAGAAATAGAAGCTGGTATGTGGTTCGTTGATCAAACTTTAGTGAAAAACAAAAGATACTATTCTAATCAAATGCAACAATTTCATGAAGATAAAGTCAAATTACATTTGTTCTATGGTGATGAGTTTACATCATATCTTGATAAAGTTGCAATTTGGGATGAAATGACTGAATATTTATTTAAATGGAAATTATCTGAAGATAATAAAATTGAATTAAATTTTGAAGAAAATTGGGAAGAAACAAAAAAAGAATTAAAAGAAAACGTTTCAAAAAATTCGTGGAAAAAAATCATAAATAATAAACAAGTTGTAGAAGAAATATTACCAATTCTATTTCCTACAGAAAAATATAAGGAAATATTAGAAGAACTTAATATTAATTATTAACATCCAAGTGTTGGCCATAATTTTGGTATCACATCCAAGTTATGGCTTTTTTATTTTGCTAAAAATATCCTTTATTTATAAGCCTTTAAAAAGGAGCATGGTAGAAATCTTCCATATTTTTAACCCGATTTTGCAAGTGCAAAATAAGAAATGATAGCACTATAGAACCTTTATTTATATCGCATTAAATATAGTAGTGCTATCATTTCCTTTATCCTGCTTATTTTTTTAACTTTTCAAAGTCAGTTAAAAGATTATCACTTCACAGATCTATCAACTTTTTCAACATTTTCCACGAACTCATAATTGCCATTTTTTCTTTTACAATATTCAATATATTCTTCTTCAATAAATCTTTTTCTTTCAGGTTCTAAATCATCGTAATCATATCTTTCCTTTATAACTTCCCATTCATCACTTTGAAATATATTAGTAGGAACCACATATAAATTAAACAAACGATTAATATCAGTATTAGAACTAGATAATCCGTTATTATTAATAAATATTTTTTGTTGTGGAACAAATTCTTTCATACTATGTTGAGAATTGTATTCTATAATTTTTTTCTTATTTACTACAACAATAGGTATTTTAAATTGTTCAGCAGCATTAATAGAATTTTTCCATACAATATCATTTGGATTTATATCACCATCAGAAAAATAAACAATATAATTAGGCATAATCCTATTTCCATTTTCGTCAAATCTTCTATATCCTATTTCATTCCACTTATAACCATCTTCACTAACTTCTTGAGATTTGTTACTTTCACTCAAAAATTCTTGTGGCATAAAATATTTAACTTTATTTATGTTTATATTTTTGTGATTAGATTGCGGATTTAATGGACTTATAACATCAGAAATTTGCAAATTAGTTGGTCCTGCATCAAGTATGTCATTTGACAAAAAGGAAGAAAAACCATAACAAACATTTTTAATAGGACATGTATTCATATTTCTATTTCCAATATAACTTGTCGAAATAAATAAATCATTTCTTTCTTGCCAATCTTTTAAATAATTTTGTGTTTGTGTTTCAAAAACACCACCTAAAGAATAAACATTCATGAAAAACTCTGAATCAATTTCAAATAATGGTATTTCATTTTGCATATACCCCTTAAACGTTTTTTCTGATGGTTTATACTGTGTTTGAGAATATATACTTTGAAAACTTGCTGATAAACTTTGATCAATAATTGAATAATTAAAGTCTAAATCGCTTAATCTAACATTGTCAAACATATCTTTCAATATGTTTATATTATTAATAGAGTTAATTTTATTTAAATTTTCCAACATTTCTATTAAATTTGAATCAATACCTTTTATTGCCTTAATGTTATTCCCATAAGTGCTAAGTAGCATATAAACTTGCTCATAATTCATATTGTATGTTTTTTGAAAAATTAAATCTTTTAAAAGTTCTAAATTACTTGTAACATTCCTTGAAACGCAAGAATTATTTTGCTTTATTTCATTAAGGCTTTTCCCAAATTTAAAATCTTGTAAAACTGTTTTTAGTGAGTTATATTTGATTTGTGAAAATGACTCAAAATCATAAAGATCTTCTAAATTATATGTATTATTCTTATTAGAAATTAAAATTCCCAAACGTTCTATATCTACTTCCGATAATTCTTTTTCTTTTAAATTATTTAATAATTCAACATACTCACCGTTTACAAAACCATTTAAAATTAATTCAAACGATTTTTCCCATCTCATAGTTTCTTTATTATTTTCTTTAAAGATTTGATAACACTTTAAAAAAAGAGAATAATTATCATTTTGAATTAAATAATTAATATTATTTATTAGATCATCATACAAATACGAATTATATTTCTTTATTAATTCAAGTTCCTTATCTAAATTTTCCATATATACCTCTTTCTTAATTTTTTAGTTTAAGTTACTAATGTTAATAACTTTTTTATTATTATCAAACTCAATTTTATAAATACTCGGATTTTTAGGTGCTCCATTTAAAATGGTATGATTATTGAATTTGATGTTAAAACTTTTTCCATCAAATTCAAAATAATCACATATAGTTTTTAAATATGATAATAAAATAATTCCATGCATTACTATTACAATTTTTTTAATATCTTTATTTAATAAATCATTTATAAAAGATTTAAATCTATTATCTACATCATTTAAAGATTCACCATTTCCTACTTTAAATGTTTTGTCATCAAATGATAATTTATTAAAATTAGTAAATAAATCTTTTAAATATTTAACCCCAAATTTTCTTTCGTTTATTCTATCATCTAGCTTTATTTTTAAATCATTACTTTCTTGCAGTTGCAATTGCTCTCGACGAATTGCTTGCATAAATCTCATTAATAGTTTTTAACTCCTCAATATTACACAACAATTTTGCTTTTTCTTCTCCTTGCGATGACAGTATCATATTTTTATTATACTCAGACCATAGTATATCTTGATAATTTTGATAATTATCTATTTCCACAAAAGGAGCAGAATGTCTAATTAAATAAATAGTTTTCATTACTATTTTCACCTCTTTACCAGTAATTGGAATTTTATCTACTTTTAAATATTATCAAATTTGCTATTTAATTTATAATTTAAATTTTTTCCTTAAATTAGAATTTTACTATTGTTTCTATATAATATTATACCATCTAATAATGTGTTTTTTTGAATTTTTACAATTATTTTACATTCTTAATGTCAAAATTATGTGTTTTTGTGATATATCTACATCATTTAGTAGCTTATTACTACATATATTTTAGATAATTAAAGAGCAAAGTTTCAATTTATATTTCAACAGTAATTTTTTCCATTGAATTGCTATCTAGGATCATTAGTTTTCCATCTAAATTAGGATTTTTATCAGTTTCATTTGTTCTAACTTTTATCTTGTTATTTTTCCATAAACCATTTTATAATAGTTGTTAATTTACTTTCTTTAAAATTATTTTCTGTATCTTTACCTAAATTAATAGTATTTAATATTTTCAACATAATAATCACTTCTATATATTATTTTGTCATGAAATTTACAAATTCTTGGTATAGATAAGAAAATTTGTGTTAAAATATTATTAGTGGTTGATATTTGTATATCAATTCGTATATTGGAAAAAAGTTGTAGATACCTACGACA
>ERZ824600.5147-NODE-5147-length-10913-cov-3.042549_pt1 | contig 10913 bp, 8 predicted proteins | sample MGYA00519933_ERZ824600 | MGnify/ENA primary metagenome ERZ824600 (study PRJEB31778, sample SAMEA3449178) | human gut metagenome | biome: human gut; feature: human-associated habitat; material: faeces | place: United Kingdom | collected 2010/2012 ... | reverse complement strand
GTTGCACACGTGCATAGACACTATATTCTTGAATATGAAGGGTTAATTCTTCATCGCTCATATCATTTAATTCAGCACCTGTAATGGCTTGCTTTTCATTAGTTAAAATGCCTAATTGAGTAGCAATAGCAACTGCGGTATCCCGGTGATCACCGGTAATCATTACTACCCGAATGCCTGCTTCTTTACATTCTTGGATAGCGGCTTTAACTTCAGGACGGATAGGATCAATCATACCTGTTAACCCTATGTAACATAAATCATGTTCAAGGTCCTTCGCTTCAAAAGATGTTGGTAAAGTATCAACTTTACGCATCGCGGCGCAAAGAACCCGCAAAGCTTTGGAGGCCATCTCTTTATTTCTATTTAAAATTTCATTTCTTTTTTCTTCATCTAAAGTAACGATAGCTTTTCCGTCCCAATAAGAGGTACATAATTTTAATACTTCATCGGGTGCCCCCTTTGTGAATTGCACATAACCATCTTCAAAACGATGTACAGTAGACATCATTTTACGCATGGAATCAAAAGGTGCTTCACCCATACGTTTATATTTTTCTTTTTCATCATTTTTATTTAAACCTAAAGTAAAAGCATAGTTGACTAAAGCACACTCCGTTGGTTCACCCACTGCGCCACCTTCTTCAAGTTCGGCATCCGAAGACATTGCTTCGGCTAAAAGTTTCTCATCTTCACCATGATGTTCAACCACTGTCATTTTATTTTGGGTTAAAGTCCCCGTTTTATCCGAACAAATCACTTGGGTACAACCTAAAGTTTCTACAGCCGTTAACTTACGAATCGTGGCGTTTCTTCTTGACATTTTCGTTACACCAATCGATAAAACAATGGTAACGACCGCTGCTAAACCTTCAGGAATTGCCGCCACTGCTAAAGAAATAGCAATCATGAATGTGTTTAAAATGGTCTCACCCGTAATCCCACCATTTAAACCATTTCGTAATAAATCAACCACAAAGATTACAACGCAGATAATTAACACTAAAATCGTTAGAATTTTACTTAATTGGTTGAGTTTCTTTTGTAAAGGTGTTTCTCCGTCTTTGGCTTTAGATAAGGCATCAGCAATTTTTCCCATTTCTGTATCCATACCAGTAGAGATGACTACTGCTTTAGCTCGTCCATAAACAATATTGCTGCCCATATAAAGCATATTTTTACGATCACCTAATAAAGGTTCTTTGTCGTTTTCAATTTCAATTTTTTCTTCTTGTTTTAATACTGGTACTGATTCACCCGTTAAAGCGGCTTCTTCCACTTTTAAACTTGCGCATTCAATAATTCGTGCATCACTTGGAACGGCATCTCCGGCTTCTAATAAAATCACATCACCGGGAACAATATCTTCGGAATTTGTAATTAATACGTGGCCATCACGAATAACTCTTGTTGTCGCTTTCGACATTTCTTGTAAAGCTTCAATGGCTTTTTCCGCTTTACTTTCTTGATAGACACCAAGAATTGCGTTCACTAAGACGACCACCATAATAATGATGACATCCGCTGGTGATTCGTGACTAATAATCGAAGTAATTAACGAAACAATCGCCGCCGCAATTAAGACTAACACCATTGGATCTTTTAATTCACCTAAGAATCTAAGGATTAAGGGTGTCTTTTTTCCTTCTTTTAGTTTGTTTTTTCCAAATGTAACTTGGCGCTTTTCTACTTCTTTTATTGAAAGACCAAGGTCTCTTGAAGTCTCTTGCTCTTGAATAACTTCTTCAACATTTTTTAAGTACTCTTTCATATTTTCCTCCCGTCGAGTCATAAAAAAACTCAGGTATTCGTTATACCTGAGTAGAATTTCTAGTTTACACATGTATAGCGAATGCTTTACATGAGTCTCACTTATTAAGGCTAGCCAGACAAATGTGCCGTGTGTTGACTTCGCCGCGTATGGAAAACACGCTAATTACTCCCTCACGAGTCTATTGACTTCAATGAGTATCATAAAGAAAACCCTCTCATTTGTCAATATCTCTAACGTAAATATTTATATGCCTGTTTTTAGAAATTATTCCGTTAAAGGTGACTCATTTTTTTCGTCATAGAAAGTCATTTCGTAGTTTCCATTTGTTGTTTTACGAATGCGAATGGAATGATTCGTTTCTTCTTTTGTCATTCCTTTTAACAAATAATATTCGCCAATTTCATCTTGCTCTTTAGAGAAGACATATTCATATTCAATATCTTTGGCTTCATTTTCATACTCGACTTTGGTTTCAATTTTGCCTTTTTTCTCTTCTATTTCAATAGAAACTTCAAATACATCTTCGCCATTTTCTTTGACTTTATAACTGAATTCTTCTTCACCATTTTCAATTTCCCTACTTGTGATAATCGCACTTTCTTTTCCTACACCCGTATATAAAGTAAAGGTACTTTCTTTTTCAACTTCATTATCCTCTTCTTCAATTTCGCCTTTCATCTCAAAGCGATAAGTTTCGGTATCAAAAACCATTTCACCTTCATAGAAGGTTTTGACTTCTTTCTCGCTTTCATCGACTTCGGTTTCCTCGGTCTTATTGTAATAAAGATAGTAGATTTCTTCTTGATTTTCTAAAGTAATTGTAACTTTATCACAATATGCATAACCTTCTTTTTTATTTTCATCTGTTTCAATTTTAATACCATCTTCTACTAAAAGCGTGCTTTCTAATAATGGTAAAATTTTAGAAACTTCTTGACGAATTTGATTTTGCATATCTAACGTCATGTCAGCGTTTTTTCTTCTCATCATTTGACGAGTGATTTGTTGATTTGACACAAAGGTTAGCGATGAGAAAGATTCAAACGCAAAGACTTCTTTGTTGGAAGTTAAAACAGGGGTAGTTCCAGGATTGGAAGAACCATTATGACTTATCGCATAAATTGTACCTCCAACGAGAACAAGAGATGCAAATGCACATCCAAATTTTAAAAACAATCCATGTTTTTTGGCTTGATTTTTTCTTGCATAGACTCTTTCATCATATTCAATCATCACGGATGAAGAAACATTAGGAGTCTCTAAAGTATCTAATTCTTTTTCCATTTCGACTTTCAATTGTTTGTTATTCATTTTCGTTACCCACCTTTTCTTTTAGTTTTTTAAGCGCCACTTGGTATTTATACGTAATTGTACCTAGTGGTCGATGTAATAATTTAGCAATTTCTTTATGTGTCCATTCTTCAACAACATAAAGATAAACAATTAACATTTCATCCTTTTTTAAAGTAACGGACATCATATCTAATAACGGCGTTTCTTCTTTTTTATCGTGAGAATGGAAATAATAGGATTCATCTTCACCTGATATCATTTCTTCGCGTTGGTGCTTTTTCAAATAATTAAAGGCTAAGTTTTTAGCAATGGTAATAAAATACGCTAAAACATTTCCTCTTTTATCTTTTAACCAATCATGTTCCAAAACACGAATATAAGTCTCTTGCATCAAATCTTCCGCTACTTCTTTTGAATGAACTAAAAGGTAAATGGTTTGATAAAGAATTCGATCGGTATTTACATACACTTCATGAAATGCTTCTTTATTCCTTTTTTGAAATTCTTGCAAGTTTTTTAATAATTCCTTTGACTCAACCATAAATTTACCTCTCACCTAAGTAACAAATAAAAACTCATTTTTGTTGGAAAAATTTTTTATTTCTTTTTTTATTGTAAACAATAAGTTGGAATAAATTAATAATAATTGAAAAAATAGGAGATTTTTCTCCTACTTTTTCCTCTTCTATATTTTCTTTTAAAAATGATTTGTATTCATACGATGCTCTTGATACGTTTCAATTTTTAAATAATCATGGGCATGCATTTTAAGACGTGTAAGTAAATTATCATAGTCTTCCAATACCTCTGTAGCGGCATGTAGGAAATTCGTATTCATGTTGGCATGATCATATAAGAAGGTTAAAGCGCCTTCAATCCCCATTTCCATCGCGTCAATTCCTAAAAGAATAATATGGAAATCATCTTTTGTTCTCGCTTTCATTTTGGCCATCCAAATCGCCATTTTTCCACCACAAGTTAAGCGAACATTATAATCTACTGATAAATCTTGCATGACGGACTGAAGATTCTCTTCATGGTTTTTAAAAACGTGAAGAATATCTACAAATATTTTTTTAGAAGCAATATCTTTGGCATTTTTTTCTAAAACGCGCATAACTGCACTTCCCATATGAACCGAAGAAAGAAACTTTTGCATAGCTTTTGCATCATTCATTATTATCACCCAATAGTAGTATGTGCATAACGAATGAAATTAACAAAAACTATTTTACCTCATTTAAAAATGTAATTTTGGCAGAGCTTAAATTCATTTTTCCTTCTATTTGATAAAGTTCTTGATTCACTTCAGTATTCTTAACATTAATAGAACTTAAGAAATTCTTTTTAACCTGTATAGCGTATTCTTCTTTTGCTGATGCTAAAGAAACATTCAATTGGCTTAATGAGGCTTGGAAAGAAAGCTTTTTAGTAAACAATTGATTCATCGTTACTTTTCCTGAAGATTGCTTGATTTTAGTTAATTCGTCAAAAGTAGCATTTTGAATGGATACTGTACCTGCATAGGTTTTAATTTCTAGCCGATTACCTTTTAAAGTATCCATTTGTACTTTTCCACTATAGAGTTCTATTTTTTGATTATCTATCGTAAGATTTTGAGCAGTTATGGTACCTTTTCTAATATCAAGGCTTAAATCTGTTATGGTCCAAGAAGTTGGGATAACGATATCTAAAGTACCTTTTTTTTCAAAATAACCAAAAGGATTATACCAAGGATTAGGCATAGAGAGTAACCTACCTTTAGATATACTTAATAAGCCATTAGAAGATATTGTAAATTTTACATCATTTTCTTCATAAGCGGTATAAGATAAGCTTAAACTGCTAGCACTATCACTTGTTGAAATATTTAATTCACCATAATAATTAATAATTTTTAAAGATTGTATTTTGTCTTGATATTCTTCTTTAGATAGTTGAACATCAAAAGTTTGAAGTTCTCCTCGCTTATAATAAGAAAAATTAAACTTCATGCCAATTGCGCCCGCTAAAGCTAAGGCAGTTCCAAGGGATGCAAAGACAATACAAGTTATCCATCTTTTCTTCATTTGCATTTTCCCCCTATAAATACAAAATGTGTGGCTTGCTTAAAGCCTTTCCATAGCACTTTTATAAAAGCATTCATACCTGCTACAGTTAAAATAGCTACAACCATTAAAAGAATGGCAATTCCACCTTGAAATAAAGCTGCAAAGAGTTGTGCGTTAATCCCTTGAAAAACCGCGCATACTAAGACAAATAAAGCATACAGTAATGCGGTAATCACGCCCAAAAAGAATGCTCCATATCCGACTGTAAATAAAAGAGCAACCAATAAGAAGAGACCTAAAAACAATATCCAAAGTGGCGTAGTTAAAATCAAGATAAAAGGATTTCTTTTTTTAGACTTTTTTTCTTCAACGTCTTGTTTATCTTCTTGTTTAACTTCTTGAACTATATTATTGTTCTGCTCTAAAGATTGAGTTGTTTCTGAATTATCTTTTTCATTATCACCTGTGGTTGTTTCATCTACTTGTAATGATTGATGAAACTCACAAGTTGTCGGTTTTCCAACTTCTTCATTGCGAAGAGCAAAATATTGTTGCGCAATTTCTTGAGGAGTTAAAAATGATTCCGCTTCTTTTTCACTTTGTATGGAAGCCCATTTTTCTTTCCAAGCGGAGATGATTTTTTCTTTATCTTTACTAGGAATATCCTTCAAAAGCAAATCTAATTCATCAAAAAATGCCTTTTCTTCCATTTTCAACCACTCCTTTGTTTCAATTATACAATATAATTTAAACTTATCCACAAAAATATAAGAATTGTACTATTTTTCCTATTGACTTACACTATAAAATTTTTGACGCATTTTGTAGCATTTTTCATGAAAGAAACGATTTCTTTCTTGACAACATATTTTATAAGAATTATATTTAAGTTATATAACATATATAAACATGAAAGGGAGTGTGTTAAATTATGTTTGGAAAAAAACCAAGTGGTGGTTCCTCTTCCGGAGGCTTTAAGTTTAAAGGTGTACAAGATGGCTTCTCAGCTCGTGAAGCATTTGCAAAAAAATTAGACGCTGAAAAAATTAAATACGATTTACATCAAGAAAAACCAATCGTCTATATTAGTTACAAAGGTGACAATTTTGATGGTTTAACCTTCACATTTATTTTCGATGATGATGGCAAATCCTTCGCATTACGTGTCTTCTCCATTGAAAAATTTACACCAGATCAACTTCCAGATGCTTATGAATTCTGCAACTCAATGTGCTATGCCTATCGTTGGTTACGTTTCTATGTAGATAGCGATAATGAATTCACTGCTGCTTTAGATGCAGTTATCAACGAAGATAACACTGGCGATGTCTGCTATGAATTATTAAGTCGTTCCGTTAGCATCGTTGATGATGTTTGCGGAAAAATGCACGAATAATCATAAATTCAACACAAGAGACTTCCTAAGGAAGTCTTTTTTTAATCTTTTTTTACTATATATTTCTTCTCATAGAATTAAGTAATAATTTAATTTATATATAATCCATATTCCACTCCACAAAAAAAGCCAACTCCTCATGAAGTTGGTTTTTTTATGGCTGGGGTATCTGGATTCGAACCAGAGCATAGAAGGTTCAGAGCCTACTGCCTTACCGCTTGGCCATACCCCAAAAAAGCATTCTCATCATAACACATTTTTAGATAAATGAGAATGCTAACTTATTTTATTTAGCGTCGTATCCGGCTTCTTTAATCTTTTGAATTAGTGCATCTTTGTTGATTTCTTCATTTGAATAAACCGTTAATTCTTTATTTTCTAAAGAAGCATCTGCTTTTAAAACATGCGCAACGCTTAAAGCGGCATCTTCTACATGTTTTTTACAGTGGGCACACATCATGCCTTCGACTTGAACTTTGGTTTCTATCATTTGCATTTCCTCTTTCCTTTCTATATTTTTCTTTTGATTTCCTTTAAAGCCATAAATGGTTAAAGCATTTAATACCACAAATAAACTAGAACAACTCATCGCTAATGAACCAATCATTGGGTTTAAGCGAATGCCTAAGGATGGATATAAAATACCTGACGCTAAAACTACACCAATACAGTTATAAATAAAAGCCCAGAATAAATTACCACGTATGGTATTTAACACTCTTTTACTTAAATCCATGATGGAAATTAAACCCGATAAGTCTTTCTTTAAAAGAACGATATCACTGGATTCTAAGGCGATATCACTACCACCACCGATAGCAATACCTAAATCAGCGGAAGATAAGGCTAATGCGTCATTTACCCCATCACCGACCATAGCGACAAGTCCTTTGGTTTCTTTTTTTAATTCTTCTACTACATCTTTTTTATCCGTTGGCAAGACTTCTGCACGCACATCTTCAATTCCCACTTCTTTAGCAATGGCTTGAGCGGTATAAAGATGGTCGCCGGTTAACATCACCACACGAACCCCACGATGACGTAAAGTCGCTATCGTTTCTTTTACATTTTCTTTGACTTGATCTTTAATCGCTACTAAGCCAACGACTTTTCCGTCTTTAGTAATATAAAGGGTGGTTTTCCCTTCTTTAGAAAGGCGTTCCCCTTCTTTTAAGATTTCTTTGTCTTCAAAAGTAACATCTTTTTCATTACCAATAAAGTAAGAATGTCCATCTACTGTAGCTCTTAACCCTTTTCCATTTTCCGCGGTAAAATCTTCTACCACTTTTTCTTTTGCACCTTCTTTTTCTAAGAAAGACACTAACGCTAACGCTAAGGGGTGTTCGGATTTTTTCTCTAAAGAATAAATAGCGTCTTTTTCATCTTCATTATGAAAGGTTAACCAGTCGGTCACTTGTGGTTTACCTTCGGTAATCGTACCTGTTTTATCTAAAACAATCGTAGAAATAGAATGTGCTTTTTCTAAAATCTCCGCATTTTTTACTAAAAGGCCGAGTTCTGCACCTTTTCCTGTGCCTACCATAATAGCGACCGGTGTCGCTAAACCTAAAGCACAAGGACACGCAATAACTAACATAGAAATTGCATAATTGAAAGCTTCTTCAAAAGGCGTTTTAATTAAAAGATAAATAATAAAGGTAAGGACAGATAATGAAATAATTACCGGAACAAAGATTCCTGAAATTTTATCGACTAATTTAGAAATTGGTGCTTTAGAATTACTCGCTTCTTCAACCAAACGAATCATCGTATGAATTGAAGTATCTTCACCCACTTTCGTTGCTCGAATTTGAATATAACCCGCATTAATAATGCTAGAAGATAATACAGAATCTCCTTCTTTTTTATAAACGGGTAAGCTTTCACCCGTCATGGTGGATTCATCAATAGAAGCACTTCCGCTTATAATAACGCCATCTACGGGAATAGATTCACCTTTTTTAATAATGACGACATCCTCTAATTTTACTTCTTCTACCGCAATTTCTTTTTCTTCTTGATCAACAAGAATACGCGCTTTTTTTGGCGCTAAATCCATCATTTTTTGAATCGCTTTGGTCGTTTTCTTTTTAGAAAGACCTTCTAAATATTTTCCTAAACTAACGAGCGTTAAAATCATCGCTGCGGATTCAAAATATAATTGATGGTGGTATTGATGCACTAAAGCCATATCATCATTTTGATAGCCTTGATAAATTCTAACTAAGGCAAAAATACCATAAACTAAAGACGCAGTAGCGCCTAAAGCAATTAAAGTGTCCATATTTGGAACGCCTTTAAATAACTTTTTATAACCCGATATAAAGAAATGAAAATAAATAATCACGGCAGGTAACGTTAAAAGTAATTGCGCTAAAGCGAAAGCAAAAACATGGTCCTCTCCATCTAAAAATGGTGGTAAAGGAAGTCCCACCATATGTCCCATAGAAACATACATGAGTAATAACAAAAAAACAAAGCTAATAATTAAGCGGATTAACGCTTTATCTTTTTTCTTGGTTTTACTATCATTTCCCTTTGGAATATAGGCTTTATAACCTGCTTTATGTACCGCTTTTTCGATTTCTTCTTGCGATAATATTTCTTCATTCCACTCCACTTCCATTGTATTAGTTAATAAGCTAACATTAACAGAAGTAATTCCATTTAAACTAGAAACGGCTTTTTGTACGTGACTTTGACAAGCAGCACAAGACATTCCTTCTACATTAAAAACTTTTTTCATGATTGGAACCTCTTGAATAAGTCTATGATTTCATCAATTCCATCATAATCTCCGTCTTGAATTTGCTCAATCAAACAACGATGCATATGGGCTTCTAACATGACTCTCGATAAGCTTTTGATAGCTTTATCCACTGCCGAAAGTTGAATTAAGATTTCATCGCAATAGCGATCTTCTTCAATCATTCTTTTAATGCCATTCATTTGTCCGATAATGCGATTCAATCGCGCAGTTAATTTTTTCTTTTCCTCTTCGGAACGTTCTGTTTTCTTTTGACACAAAGGACAACTCATAATTATCACCTCAGTCCGTATTATATACCTATGTGGGGTATATTAAAAGAAGAACGCTCACGAATTTTTAAAAACTTTTTTTAATGCCTCAATTCTTAGACGAACGGAGTCTTTAGCAATTTTACTTTTATATATTGCATCGTATCCATGTACAGTACCCTGGGTAGCATGATAGATAACTGAAATACCATTTTCTTCTAAACGTTGGGCAAATAAAGCGCCTTCATCATGTAAGCAATCGTAATCTGCGGTTTCTAAGTAGGTCGGAGGAAAGAAAGAAACATCTTTCTCTTCACTTGGAGAGACTATCTTTTGATTACCTAATAAAAATTTCCACATCTTTTGATTTAATTTGGAGTTCCATATCGGCGTATCCGTAAACTCTTTCATGGACAATGTTTCCATTCTTTGATCTAAGACTGGATAAATTAACATAACGAAAATTGGTAAAGGTTTATTTTCTTTGTGCAGTTTAAAAATCAGGCTTGCTGATAAAAAGCCACCTGCTGAATCGCCACCAATCGCGATACGCGATCCATCAATATGATATTCTTCTTCATGATTTAAAATATATTCATATGCATCTTGGCAGTCTAAAAGTGGAATCGGATAAGCATTTTTGGGGGCTAAGCGATAGTCGACAAAAAAGACTTTACATTTGGCTTTTAAAGCGTATTGATACGCATACATATAATGCGTGGGTGCCGCTTTATTGGTAAATCCTCCGCCATGAATATAGAGAAGCGCTGGCGTTTTCTTTTTAACATTTTTCGGTTCAAAAATAAAGAGACGAATCTTTTTTCCATCCCTTGTTTCTACTTTTACTTTTGACACTTTGCATTTCCCGTCTGAGCGGATTCCTTGTGATACTAAATCTAAAAAAGAATTTTCTAAGCGAAACATCAAAGATGTTGCGGGTGGATTCCAAATACCTAAAACTTTAAAATCGGGGTGAATATCATACTCTTTCATATTAATTACCTCATTCTTTTTCATTGTAACATAACAAAAAAAAGAGAAAAAGTACTTTTCTCTTCTGTTTGTTAATTATGCTCTTCTAAGCATAATTCATTTTCAATATAGCAACAATGTTCATTTTTAACATGCAATGTTACATAAGCAAAACTTGTCATCGTTTTAGTAAGTAAAATATCATTGACTTCATCAATGAAATCAGAATCTTCTATTTTCTCTGGCTCTTCATCTAAACTAATAACCGTTATTTCTACTGTGCTTCTTAACGCGATAACACTATGGATACGAATCGTCACATCCGCATTTTTCCCATCATGATGAAGAGATAAAGCTTTTTTGATCTCTTCTTCCGAAGCGCCCTTGGAAATACCCAGCACCTCGTAAT
>ERZ824600.5146-NODE-5146-length-10914-cov-2.963533_pt1 | contig 10914 bp, 6 predicted proteins | sample MGYA00519933_ERZ824600 | MGnify/ENA primary metagenome ERZ824600 (study PRJEB31778, sample SAMEA3449178) | human gut metagenome | biome: human gut; feature: human-associated habitat; material: faeces | place: United Kingdom | collected 2010/2012 ... | reverse complement strand
ATGCTCTACGACCGGCACATGATGCAGCCGCTTTTCAAGCTGTCGATAGGAAATCCGGGCAGTTCGTTTGCCATTGAAATAGCCCGCAAGATAGGGCTGCCCGAAGATGTCATCGCCGACGCCTCCGAAAAGGTGGGGTCGGACTACATCGACATGGACAAATACCTGCAAGATATCGTGCGGGATAAACGTTACTGGGAAAACAAACGTCAGAACATCAGGCAACGCGAAAAACAGTTGGAAGAGCTCACTCGTAAATATGCCGACGACTTGCAAGAGATAGAGAAAGAGCGGAAACGCATCTTGAAAGAGGCCAAGCAAAAAGCCGAACAACTCATTGCCGACTCCAACGCCCGCATCGAAAACACCATACGCGCCATTAAGGAGGCCGAAGCCGAAAAAGAAAAGACACGTACCGCCCGACAGGAACTGCAATCTTTCAAGAAAGGCCTTTCCGACAACGAGGAAAACCCCGATGCCATATCGAGAAAAATTGAGAAAATCAAAGAACGGGAAGCGAAAAAGAATCGTCGTAAAAACGAAGAGAAAAAGCCCGAAACCGAACCGACAGCCATTGCCGTAGGCGACGCTGTGTGCCTGAAAGGGCAACAGACGGTCGGCGAAGTAGAATCGATTCAAGGTAAAAAAGCGACCGTCATCTTCGGACAGATACGGTCGACCGTCAAAATCGAGCAACTCGAAAAGGTAAACCGCAGCCGGCTCAAACGGGAACAGGCCGTAAAAGCCACTTTCATAGGTGAGGAGACAACCAATGGCATGAGAGAGAAAAGCCTGAATTTCCGTCGGGAAATCGATATTCGCGGATTCAGGGCCGACGAAGCCCTGCAAGCCGTAGTCTACTTCATCGACGACGCCATACAGGTAGGGGCCGAGCAGGTACGTATCTTACACGGTACGGGAACAGGAGCCCTGCGCCAGCTGGTCAGAGAATACCTCAAAGGGGTGAGAGGCATACGCACTTTCCACGACGAGCATGTACAGTTCGGCGGCGCCGGCATTACGGTAGTCGAGCTGGAATAAACCGCCATTTATACCCACATCGCTCTTCTCTCCCCGACAACAAAACATGATGGCGATAATTCATGGCAATAGATGCATGACTTTAAGAAGAAAAATGTATCTTTGCGTGTTTATCACACCAAAATGACTACCGAGAAAAAGCCCATACTCCCCGACATATACACCCCCGACGACCTGCGCCGCCTCGACCTCGGACAACTTCCCCAGTTGTGCGACGAGTTGCGTCAGTTCATTATCGATGCCCTGTCCAAGAATCCGGGCCACTTTGCATCGAGCCTCGGGACAATAGAACTCACCGTCGCTCTGCACTACATTCTCAACACCCCCTACGATCGCATCGTGTGGGACGTAGGCCATCAGGCCTATGCTCACAAAATCCTCACCGGGCGGAGAGAACGTTTTTCTACCAACCGCAAACTGGGCGGGCTGAGCGGATTCCCCTCGCCCATGGAAAGTCCCTACGACACTTTCGTTGCCGGCCATGCCTCCAACTCGATATCGGCCGCGTTGGGTATGTCGGTCGCAGCCAGTCTGAAAGGCGAAAAAGACCGCAAGGTCGTTGCTGTAATCGGCGATGCCGCCATTGCCGGAGGATTGGCCTTTGAAGGGCTCAACAATGCGTCGACCAACCCCAACAACCTGCTGATTATCCTCAACGACAACAATATGGCCATCGACAACAACGTCGGTGCGTTCCATCATTACCTGTCGCACATCAATACCCTGCCGTTCTACAACAACATACGTTACCAACTATACCGGCTGTTAGTAAAAATGCGGCTCGTATCGGAACAGCAGAAAGGCGCCATACTCCGATTCAACAATAGCCTGAAAGCGCTGATATCAAGACACCAGAATATTTTTGAGGGATTGAATATCCGCTATTTCGGCCCGATTGACGGACACGATGTAAAACAATTGGTACGGGTGCTGAACAACATCAAGGAGATGTCGGGGCCCAAAATACTGCACATCAAGACCGTCAAGGGAAAAGGATATGCACCGGCCGAAGAAAATGCCGTCATATGGCACGCTCCGGGTCGGTTCAACAAAGAAACGGGCGAACGCATCAAGAACGATGCGTCCAACCAGCCGCCCCTCTTCCAAGATGTCTTCGGGCACACCCTCGTAGAACTGGCCGAGAAAAACGAAAAGATTGTAGGCATCACCCCGGCCATGCCCACCGGCTGCTCGATGACCTACCTGATGGAGAAATACCCCCACCGTACATTCGACGTAGGCATTGCCGAAGAGCATGCGGTAACCTTCTCCGGCGGCTTGGCCAAAGAGGGACTCCTGCCCTATTGCAACATCTATTCCTCATTTATGCAACGGGCATTCGACGAGGTAATACACGACGTGGCTATACAGAACCTGCCCGTAGTCTTCTGTCTCGACCGTGCCGGACTGGTAGGAGAAGACGGCATGACACACCACGGCGCCTTCGACTTGGCCTATATGCGCTGTATCCCCAACATGACAATCGCCTCGCCATTTGACGAGCATTATCTGCGACACCTCATGTTCACGGCCCAGTCGACAGGACACTGCTTCACCATACGATACCCGCGCGGACGAGGTTCCCGTGTCGACTGGCGTTGCCCCATGCAGAGACTCGAAATAGGCAAAGGCCGACAACTCTCCGAGGGAAAAGAGATAGCCGTACTATCTATCGGCCCCATCGGAACACAAGTACAGAAAGCCATTGCATCGGCCCGGGAAAAAGGAGTATCGGTAGCTCACTACGACATGATATTCCTGAAACCCATCGACACCGACATACTGCATCAGGTAGGTCAACAGTTCGACCGCATCGTAACCGTCGAAGACGGAACCATCGAAGGTGGACTGGGAAGCGCCGTTACGGAATTTATGGCCGACAACCACTACACGCCCCGTATCCGCCGCGTCGGTATCCCCGACCGTTTTATCGAGCAGGGAAGCGTGGCCGAGTTGTATGCCTTGTGCGGTATGGACGCGGAAAGCATCGAAAAGCTGTTGCTCGAAAAATGGTAAAACCACACATACAAACCGAAAATACACGTTGTTTCATACGATATATACAGAACAATGAAAATCATTATTGCAGGAGCAGGCGAAGTCGGCACCCATTTGGCCAAATTGCTGTCGAAAGAGAATCTGGACATCGTACTTATCGACACCGATATCGAAAAACTGCGCTGGCTCGACTCGAACTACAATCTGATGACAATCACTGGTTCTCCCACGTCGTTCAAGATTCTGAAACAGGCCGGTGCTGCCGAAGCCGACTTGTTCATCGCCGTCATGCCATTTGAAACACGCAATATTGTAGCCTGCCAGTATGCCAAGAAACTGGGTTCCCGCAAAACGGTCGCCCGCATCGACAACTACGAATTCATGCTACCCGAGAATAAGGCTTATTTCAAAGGCACAGGTGTCGACGAACTGATATATCCCGAAATGCTCGCCGCCGAAGAAATCGTTACGGCACTGAGCCACAACTGGGTACGAAACTGGTTTGAACTCTGTAACGGCGAACTTATCCTTATCGGTGCCAAGATAAGAGAAAACGCACGTATTCTGAACCAGACCCTCTCGGAACTGAACAAGTCGCACCTCCTGTACCACATTGCCGCCATCAAGCGCAAAGACCGCACCATCATACCTCGCGGTTCGGACGAGATACAGGTGGGCGACATCGTATACTTCACCACCACACCGGGACATATTCACGATATACAACAGCTCACGGGTAAAAAGGAGATCAACGTACACAAGGTCGTCATCATGGGAGGCAGCCGCATAGCGATAAGGCTCGCACGCATCTTGCCCGACTCCATGCGCATGAAAATTATCGAAATCGACAAAGACCGTTGCTACAAACTGGCCAACTCCATACCCGAAGTCATGATTGTCAATGGTGACGGCCGCGATACCGAATTTCTCAAAGAAGAAGGCATCAAAGGCACCGATGCATTCGTCGCACTAACCGACAGTGCCGAGACCAATATCCTGGCCTGCCTGTCGGCCAAGCGTTTCGGTGCCGTAAAGACTGTCGCCGAGGTAGAGAACCTGTCATTCATACCTACGGCAGAAAGTCTCGACATCGGGTCGGTAATTAACAAAAAGTTGCTCACGGCAAGCCGCATTTTCCAAATATTGCTCGACGAAGACTCTTCCAACGTCAAGTGCCTTGCCATGTCCGATGCAGAAGTGGCCGAACTCATCGTCAAGGAAAACGCCCCCATAACACAAAAAACCATCAAAGACCTCAATCTACCCCGTGACATCACGCTGGGCGGTCTTATCCGCGACGGCAAAGCAATGATCGTAAACGGTAACACGCAGATACAAGCCAATGACCATGTAATGGTTTTCTGCCTTGATACCGTCATTCACAAATTAGGCAAATTATTTGGATAAAATGGCTGATATCAATTACCGCATCATACTGAGAATCATAGGCGTACTGCTATGGTTAGAAGCCTTGTCGATGCTTCTGCCGTTGGCCGTCGCATTATACTACGGCGAGCACGACATCAATGCCTTTTTACTGACGATAGGTATAGCTGTCGCAAGCGGAAGCATACTCTTTTTCCAATATTCCAACAAAGAACGGAAAACACTGGGGAAACGCGATGGAATCATGGTCGTAACCCTATGTTGGATATTTTTCTCATTGGTAGGTTCCCTGCCATTTATCTTCTCCGGTTCCGTCGAAAATTTGGCCGGAGCTTTCTTTGAAACTGTTTCGGGAGTTACAGGAACCGGAGCAAGCATAATACCCGATGTGGAAAAACTTCCACACGGCATTCTCATGTGGCGCAGCCTCATACAATGGTTGGGAGGATTGGGAATCATTCTTTTCACCCTCGCCCTCCTGCCTTTGCTGAACAGTGGCGGCAGCATGCAGTTATTCAATGCCGAGACAACAGGTATCATGAACGACAAACTCGGTCCCCGCATAGGCCAAACCGCCAAGCTCCTATGGACGACTTATTTGGGAGTTACACTCGTGCTTACGGCACTTCTCTACATGGGTCCCATGAACCTTTTCGATGCGTTATGCCATGCTTTTACGACTTGTGCAACGGGGGGATTTTCCACTAAAAATGCCAGCGTTGCTTATTGGAACTCAGCATACATCGAATATGTCATCACAGCGTTCATGCTCATTTCGGGTATCAATTACGCACTTGTGTACCGTGCGATACGCGGCGAAGTAAAAAAAACATTCGGAAACGAAGAAGTGAAATGGTATCTGATTATAGTGGCCGTATTTACAATCCTCATCACAATCGGTTTGTTTTTCAACGGGGTTGCCGACAAATCAGGTATCGAAGCCACCATACGGGCGGCATTGTTCCAAGTAGCCTCAACCATCACCTCTACCGGCTACATAACGGCCGATTTCGTCGCATGGGGGCCATTCTTCTGCATACTCATCTGTCTGCTGATGTTTAGCGGAGGCTGCGCCGGTTCGACCAGTGGTGGGGCAAAAGTCATACGCATTGTTGTGCTACTCAAAAACACCATATACGAATTTTACCGGCAGGTACACCCCAATGCCATCGTCCCGGTGCGCATAAACCAACAGGCCATATCGCACGAGATCGTATCCAAAATACTGGCATTTCTTTTTACCTACGTATTCATCGTCATCATTGGCGCATTAGCTTTGGCAACGATGGGTCTCACTATTGACGAAGCATTTGGCTGTTCACTTTCCTGTATCGGGAACATAGGTACCGGATTGGGACGGACATTATATTCATTTGCCATCATACCCGATGCCGGGAAATGGATACTATCATTCATCATGCTGGTGGGACGACTCGAAATTTTCACCGTACTGATTCTTTTCACCCCATATTTCTGGAAAAAATAATCATAAAAAGAGCTATATTCTTCGATAAAACCGCACCTTTGCCTCAGAATTTATTACTTTTGTAGGAAAGATTTAACCTACTGAAACATGGCTACAAAAAAAACGGAAAAGAATACTCCCAAGAAAGATATTTCCAACCAACCGAACAAAGAGCCGCTGCGCCATAAAATAGCCCGGCTCTCCCGCGACGAACGCACCCGCTTCGTGGCAGGGCTTATATTGCTCTTCTTCGCCATATTCCTGACCATCTCGTTCATCTCCTTCTTTTTCGACGGAGCCGCCGACCAGAGTGTCATCGACTACCAGACCTCCCGAGAGATGAACAGCATCGGCAACGACATACAGAATTGGGGAGGCTCACAAGGGGCCATATGCGCCGACTTCTTCATCAACAGATGGGTAGGTATATCGGCCTTTTTCATCGCCATATTCATAGGCCGTGTAGGACTCAAACTGATGAACGTCATCAAGCTGTCGGTTGTCCGTTCACTGGCCTATACCTGTGCACTGATTATCATCTGCTCTCTCTCCTTCGGATTCTTATTCCGGCACATCTATGAAGATTCATTCCTTTTCCTGGGAGGATACCACGGCTACTACGCTACACTCTGGCTCGAAGCCAAAATAGGGTGGCCGGGCACTCTGCTCCTTATCCTCTCAGGCATACTGCTGCTGCTCATTGCATTCAGCCGCCGCACCATACCTCTTCTGCGCACCTTCTTCCGTTTGGACTTTATCCGTAAAAAAAAGACCGCTGCTCCCACTGCACCGGTATCTACCACCGAAAACGACAACCCGCTGCGCACCGAAATGGCAATCTCTGTTCCCGAAGAAGTGGTAGTCGCCAGTGTCGAGACAACACCCGTTGAGCCGGAGCCGGAAAGAGAAAATCCCTACGCAACGGAAGAAAATGCCGATGAATTGGCCGATGATTCTATCGACATAAACAACCATAGCGAAGAGATTCCCTATCAGACATATTCAGAAACAGAAGATAGTGTCATACCCGCAGAGACCCAGAACGACGACACCGAGCCCGACACCCACGAACCCGTCTTCACCATCGAACAAGGAGTCGAAGAGGTCGAAGCCCAAGAACAGAACGAACTCGACGAATACGACCCCACGCTCGACCTGTCGTACTATAAAGCGCCTACATTCGATCTGCTGCGCGAAGACAAATCAAGCACAAACACCATCGACATCAACGAACAGGAGGCCAACAAACAGCGCATCATCAATACGCTCGAAAACTATGGCATACGCATCAGCTCGATAAAAGCCACTGTCGGCCCCACGGTTACTCTGTACGAAATTGTGCCCGAAGCCGGTATCAAGATTTCCAAAATCAAGAACCTGGAAGACGACATCGCCCTGAGCCTCGCCGCCCTCGGCATTCGCATCATTGCCCCGATTCCCGGCAAAGGAACCGTAGGTATAGAGGTTCCTAACCGCAACCCACAGATGGTTCCGATGCGCCCCATCATCGCCTCCCGCAAATTTCAGGAATGCGATTACGAATTACCATTGGCTCTGGGCAAGACCATCACCAACGAAATATTCATGGTCGACCTCTGCAAAATGCCGCACATACTGGTGGCCGGAGCTACCGGACAGGGAAAGTCGGTCGGCCTGAATGCCATCATTACATCGCTTCTCTACAAGAAGCACCCCTCGCAACTGAAATTTGTGATGGTCGACCCCAAAAAAGTCGAGTTCAGCATATACAGCGTCATCGAGCGACATTTCCTGGCCAAACTTCCCGACAGCGAAGAGGCCATCATCACCGACACCGATAAAGTGGTACAGACCCTCAACTCGGTATGCGTAGAGATGGATAACCGTTACAAACTGCTGCAAATGGCCCGAATGCGCAATATCAAAGAGTACAATGCCAAATTCATCTCCCGCCAGCTCAATCCCGAAAAGGGCCACCGCTATATGCCCTACATCGTCGTCATCATCGACGAGTTTGGCGACCTGATCATGACCGCCGGCAAAGAGGTCGAACTGCCTATTGCCCGTATTGCCCAACTGGCCCGGGCCGTGGGCATACACATGATTATTGCCACACAACGCCCCTCGACCAACATCATCACCGGCAGTATCAAAGCCAACTTCCCCGCCCGCATCGCCTTCAAGGTGGCATCTATGATAGACTCCCGCACCATTCTCGATACCCCGGGAGCCAACCAGTTGATAGGAAAAGGCGATATGCTGGTCTCGTGCAACGGAGGTCTCACCCGCGTGCAGTGTGCCTTTGTCGACACGCCCGAAGTAGAAAAGATATGTCAGTACATCAGTTCGCAACAGGCCTATCCCACCGCCTACCTGTTGCCCGAATATGCCACCGACTCCAATGGAGGGAACAACAATGTCGTAGATATCAAAGACCGCGACCCCTTCTTCGAAGAGGCTGCCCGGCTGATTGTTGCCAACCAGCAAGGCTCGACATCGCTCATTCAACGAAAATTCTCCATCGGTTACAACCGGGCCGGACGCCTGATGGACCAACTCGAAGCTGCCGGTATCGTAGGTCCGTTTGAAGGCAGCAAGGCCCGCCAGGTACTTGTCGTCGATGAAATACAACTCAACCAGATATTAAATACCCTCCGATAAACCCGTTATGAAACGTATCTGCCTGCTCACACTCCTTCTCTGCGTGGTCTTGCCGTTTGCCGTTCAGGCCCAGAACAGAGCCACTCGTCTGCTCGACAAGGTGGTGAATCGCATCGATTCGCAAAAGGGCACAACACTGAGCTTTATTATCCGACAGAGCGGAGTCCCCGAAGCCGAAGGCAAAATCGAAATACAGGAGGGACGATTTACCATCGTTCTGCCCGAGATGTCGACATGGTTCGACGGCACCACCCAGTGGACCTACCTGCAATCGACCCAGGAGGTAAACATCAGCACCCCCACCCCCGAAGAGTTGGCGCAGACCAACCCTTGCCTCTTGCTGACCCGTTACAAAGACGACTTCGACTGCCGTTTCATCGGTGAAAGCAACCATATATGTGAACTGTTGCTCACCCCCCGGCAAGAATCGGAAATCTCGGAGATACGCCTTTTCATCGACGAAAAGAGTACTACCCTGTCGCGTCTTACGCTCTTGCAAAAGGGCGGACAAAGTGCCGAAATAGCCATAACCCGCTACGAGAGCAACAAGAACTTTCGTCCGGAGCACTTTGTTTTCAAGGAAGAACAATTTCCCCAAGCCACCATCATCGATTTGAGATAAACATTCATATTCACCCAAAAGAATACACCTATGGAAAGTAACGAAAGAATACGTTGTCTGATTATCGGGTCGGGTCCTGCCGGCTACACCGCAGCCATATATGCCGCACGCGCCAACCTCAGCCCCGTACTGTATGAAGGCATACAACCCGGTGGACAGCTTACGACCACAACCGACATCGAAAATTTCCCCGGATACCCCGAAGGAATCTCGGGCAGTGAAATGATGGAACAACTGCGTCAGCAGGCCGCCCGTTTCGGCACCGAAATCCGCACCGGTATCGTTACGGCCAGCGACTTTGCGCAAGCCCCCTATCGTCTCACCATCGACGGCGAAAAAATCGTAGAAGCCGATGCCGTCATCATAGCCACGGGAGCATCGGCCAAATACCTGGGACTTCCCGACGAGACAAAATACGCCGGACAGGGAGTATCGGCCTGTGCCACCTGCGACGGATTTTTCTACCGGAAAAAGGTTGTCGCTGTTGTCGGCGGCGGCGATACGGCCTGCGAAGAGGCTGTATACCTGTCGCATCTGGCCAGCAAAGTCTACATGATTGTGCGCAAAGACTATCTGCGGGCATCGAAAATCATGCAGGAGAGAGTCATGGGCAGCCCCAACATTGAAGTACTCTTCGAGACACAGACCGTAGGCCTCTTCGGCGAAAACGGTGTAGAAGGAGCCCACCTGGTAAAATACAAAGGTACCGACCACGAAGAGTATGTCGATATTGCCATCGACGGTTTCTTCCTGGCCATCGGACACACCCCCAACACCAAGGCTTTCCCGGCCATCACCACCGACGAAGCAGGGTATATCGTAACCAACGGCCGCACGACAGCCACCAACATTCCCGGCGTATTTGCCGCCGGCGACGTGGCCGACCCGCTCTACCGTCAGGCTGTAACAGCTGCTGCATCGGGCTGCCGGGCTGCCATCGATGCCGAAAAATACCTGCTGGAAAAAGGGTTGTAATACCACATATTCCGCTCCACATACCCTGTCGGGCCGCCGGTTGTAGAACCGGCGGCCCGACATCTTTTATACCACGGCGTTACCGCACACACCTCTGCACCGTAAAAGAACGATTATTTTCAAAACAAATCTTTTGTATTCCGGCGCTTTTCATTACATTTGTAACATATAACACTGTTATATAACAGCTATGGTGAAGAAAAACTCAATAGAGGCCCTCATAAACGAAGCTCTCGCCGGAATGCTCTCCATTCTTAACGACGAAGAGAAACGCCTTATTACCGAGAACTTTCATATTCAGACTTTCAAGAAAAACGAGATGATATACAACGAAGGCGAGAAGGCCGAGTTGTTGATGTGTCTCATCAAAGGAAAAGTAAAAATATTCAAGGCTGGAATAGGCGGGCGATGCCAAATCATGCGACTGATACGCCCCATTCAATACTTTGGATACCGTGCCTACTTCGCCGGCGAAGACTATATTACGGCGGCCTCGGCCTTTGAAAACGCCACCATAGGGTTTCTGCCCATGCCGCTCATTGAGAGTCTTGTGAAACAGAACAACCGTCTCGCCTACTTTTTCATCAAGGAGCTGGCCATGGACTTGGGAATGTCCGACACACGCACGGTCAACCTCACCCAGAAACACATTCGCGGCCGTCTTGCCGAGTCGCTGCTCATGCTTAAAGACAACTATGGCATGGAAGAAGACGGTATCACCCTCAGTATATATATGGGACGGGAAGACTTGGCCAACCTATCGAACATGACCACCTCGAATGCCATA
>ERZ824600.5144-NODE-5144-length-10924-cov-3.854908_pt1 | contig 10924 bp, 8 predicted proteins | sample MGYA00519933_ERZ824600 | MGnify/ENA primary metagenome ERZ824600 (study PRJEB31778, sample SAMEA3449178) | human gut metagenome | biome: human gut; feature: human-associated habitat; material: faeces | place: United Kingdom | collected 2010/2012 ... | reverse complement strand
CGCTTGTACGGCGACGTGACGATTTTCGACGATTCTGCATCTTTTTTATCTCTCCACGCGGCGATTCGGATAAAAAAGCGCAGACCTGAAAGTTCTTGTGGAACGGAAAAAAGATTTTAGTCTCAAACAATAGCGAGACGCTGAAAGAGACAGAATATAGTGAGTTTTCCGAGAGAGAAAGCGCAGACAGAAGCTTTCTCCGAGAGGTTGCGTGTACACTTTAAAATGAGAAAGCTCTCTGAAAGGAAAAGCGCGGTCTGAAAAATCATCAAGGACATTAAAAAAAGGATGTTTTAGTTTAAAAGGAGCGGACTTCATTGTTCCTTGAATACTATAAAACATCACCATATTGCCCGAGGCGGCATAGAAATAAAATAGAAGAACACATTGCTCCGATAGGAGCCGGACATATAAATTACATCGGAACACACACCACACCCACGGTTTAATATTTACATAGCACATACAGCGAATACACAGCGACTTCAAGACGATTTGTAACAGCATATAATCACTTATTTATTTTTTGTAAGGAGATTTCTGTCATGATGACACTCGATGAGCTTCGTGAGATCAGAGCAAAGCTGGATGCGGGCAAGATCCCGCCTCCGCCAAAGACCTCTTATGTTAACAACCACATTCATACAACGTATTCGTTCTCGCCCTACACGCCTACCGAGGCTGTCTACATCGCATGGAAGAACGGACTCGGCACGGCGGGAATAATGGATCATGATTCGACTGCGGGCGCACGCGAATTTCTCGAGGCAGCTGACATTCTCGACATGCCGGTGACCTGCGGTGTAGAGTGCCGGGTAGATATGTCGGATACGGTGCTGTGCGGCAGACGCATCAATAACCCCGATCAGGTCTCGGTAGCATATGTCGCAATGCACGGTATACCGCACTGCAATCTTGAGAAGGTAAACGACTTTTTCGCGCCCTATCGCGCGGCGAGAAATGTCCGCAACCGCGCCATGTGCGAGCGGATAAACGAGCTGATGGAGCCGTACGGGATAAGCGTCGATTTTGATACAGATGTTCTTCCGAGCTCAAACTATGCAAAGGGAGGAACGGTGACCGAGCGCCATCTGATGTTTGCCCTTGCTAAAAAGATAGTCGAGCGTTATCAGCTGCCCGAGCAGGTAGTTGCCTTTCTCGGAGACGAGATGGGCATGAAGCTCTCGGACAAAAATCGCCGCAAGCTGCTCGACGCTCATCCTGATTTTTATGTTTACGATCTTCTCGGCGTGCTGAAGAGCGACCTTATCGGAAAGGTGTACATACCCGCGACAGATGAACTTCCGGATGCTATGACCTTTGTCAAGATGGTGCACGACAACGGCGGTATCGCTGCGTATGCATATCTCGGAGATGTAGGCGATTCTGTAACCGGAGACAAAAAATCACAGCGCTTCGAGGATGAATATCTCGACGCGGTCGTCTGCGTGCTTCAGGGACTCGGCTTCGATGCCGTTACATATATGCCTACGCGCAACTCACCGGAGCAGCTTGCCCGTGTTATGAATATCTGCCGTCTGCATAACTTCTTCCAGATAAGCGGAGAGGATATAAACTCACCGCGCCAGTCGTTTGTATGCAGCGCTCTTGACGATCCGCATTTCCGTCATCTTATCATCAATACATACACGCTTATCGGCTACGAAAAAATCGCAAGCGAGAATATCAGCGCCGCGCGTGAACGTTTCTCCGAGATTTTCAATAAATAAGCGGGAGGAGAAATTAAGATGAATTTGCACGGCGCTTTCGCTGAACTGACTGTGACGAGCTTTTATGTTATCGCAATGACAGTAATGAGCGTTTTGGCATTGCTGGTCTTCATAATTGATAAGAACTTTGCTCGCCGGGGCACATGGCGTATTTCCGAGGCGGCATTGTGGTTTTTTACGGTTTTCTTCGGAGGCGTCGGCTCGTTTGTAGGAATGCATCTAATGCATCATAAGACTCGCCATACAAACTTTCGCATAGGTGTTCCGATATGTGCGCTGCTTCAGCTTGCCGCGCTCGCAGCTCTGATAGTGCTTACCTGATGTGTTACGTGTGTTGATCCCGATGCCTGACTCTTCGAGCGCAAGAAAATGCCGATTATTCGAGCCAACTGCATAATTATAAGATCCGCCGTCGAGCCTACGCGGCGGATTTTTTATATCGGCATCTTCTATGAAGCGTCAAGGCACAGCTGTATACCGTATGCGATGGCGCAATTATTGTCAGCACTATAGAGTATAATGCAGACGTTGTATGTGAGTTATAAGATACAATAGCAGGAAGATGACGGATGTGCGGCTGTATACACCCGACAGCGGATTTTTGCCACCCGACGTTGAAAACTTTCACGCATGCTATTGCAATTCCCGCCGATGTATGGTATATTATAGGGTGGTATGTTTGTCCGTGCGGTATAATTGCATCGCTGTGTCGATTTTGCCGTGCGCGGCACATAAATAACGAAAAAAGGTAACTTTTATGCTGACTATCAAGAAGAGATTATCGGAGAAGCTCGCCTCGGTCATGGAGGCGCAGTTCGGCAATGCTCCTGCGGCAGAGGAGCTCTGCGCCATGCTCGAGTACCCTCCCGACAACACAATGGGTGATATCGCACTGCCGTGCTTTAAGCTCTCGCGCACGCTCCGCAAGGCACCGCCCGTAATTGCTTCGTCGGTAGGCGAGGCGCTGGCAGCGGATCTGCCTAACGGCATATCCGAGGCGGTATGCGCCGGCGGATACCTTAATTTCAAGGTGTCAGACGGCTATCTGCGAGACGACCTTGTCGAGCGCATACTCCGACCGGGCGAGATCCCCTACGGTGGATCGGATGTCGGGCACGGCAAGACGATAGTCCTCGACTATTCCTCGCCGAATGTGGCTAAGCCCTTTCACATCGGACATCTCGGAACGACGGTTATCGGTCATTCTCTTAAAAAGCTGCATCAGTTCGCAGGCTATAATTGCGTCGGCATAAACTATCTCGGCGACTGGGGCACTCAGTTCGGTAAGCTAATAACCGCATATCGCCTCTGGGGTGACCGCGAGATGATAGAGCAGGGCGGCATAGACAAGCTCGTTGAGCTGTATGTCCGCTTCCACGAGGAGGCTGAATCCGACCCGACTCTGAACGACCGTGCTCGCGAGGAGTTTGCCAAGCTCGAGCACGGAGACGAGGAAAACCTTGCGCTCTGGCGTTGGTTCGTCGACCTGAGTCTGCGTGAGTATAAAAAGACCTATGCACAGCTTGATATCGAGTTTGATTCGTATAAGGGTGAGAGCTTTTATACCGACAAGATGCCGGCACAGGTACAGAAGCTGCGCGATATGGGATTGCTCAAGATCGACGACGGCGCATCCATTGTCGACCTTGAGGAGTACGGAATGCCTCCATGCCTGATACTGAAAAAGGACGGCTCCACCCTCTACCCTACCCGTGATATCGCGGCAGCGGTATACCGGAAGGAGACCTACGATTTCGATAAGTGTATCTATGTTACCTCTTCCGCTCAGTGCCTGCACTTTGCTCAGTGGTTCAAGGTGGTGGAGCTGATGGGATATCCGTGGTACGGCGGACTTGTTCATGTGCCGTACGGCACTGTAAGCATCAACGGCGAAAAGCTCGCTACCCGTACCGGAAACGTCATTTTGCTTCGTGACCTTTTTGCTCAATCGATAGAAAAGGTCCGCGAGATAATGACCGAGAAGGGCAGAGAGCTTGAGGATATGGACAGCGTAGCCGAGGCGGTCGGTGTCGGAGCTATCGTATACTACTACCTCTCCGGCAGCCGCATTAAGGATATCAGTTTTATGCTCGAGGATGCGCTTTCGTTTGACGGAAATACCGGACCGTATGCACAGTATACCTATGCGCGCACCTGCTCTATCCTCTCCCGTGCCGACAGTATTCCGGATGCGGCGGCAGCAGAGGGAGCACCTCTGTGCGATGCGGAGCGCGAGCTGCTGCGTACGCTTGCACTCTTCCCGGAAAAGGTCTCGGATGCGCTTGAAGCATATGAGCCGAGCATCGTCACACGCTATATCTATCAGCTCTGTGCTGCATTCAATAAGTTCTATCACGATTGCTCCATCGCGCATGCAGAATCGGATGCTGTCGGTGCTTCGCGTCTGCGCATGACCGCTGCGGTTCGCGATGTACTCGGAAATGCACTGCATCTCATCTGTATGAGAACGCCCGAGAAGATCTGACGGTCTGCCGTGGCGAATAAGCCGCCGGGGCGGCTGCCTATTCGCCGCTTTGAATCCGTCGGCTGAAACTAAAAATATTACACACAATAAGGAGAATATAAAATGTCAGGACATAGCAAATGGAAAAATATAATGCACAAGAAGGAAAAGACCGACGCACAGCGCGCGAGTGTCTTTACCAAGGTCGGTAAGGAGATTGCCGTTGCCGTTAAGGCGGGCGGTCCCGATCCCGTTTCAAACTCCAAGCTGCGCGACCTTATCTCCAAGGCTAAGTCGCTCAATGTCCCGAATGATAATATCGACCGCATTATCAAGAAGGCAAGCGGCGCAGATGGTGCGGTATACGAGGAGATCTCCTATGAAGGCTACGGTCCGTCCGGTGTTGCCGTTATAGTTGAGGCGGCAACGGATAATCGCAACCGTACTGCGGCAGAGGTTCGCCATTTCTTCGATAAGTTCGGCGGCAATCTCGGCCAGAGCGGCTGTGTAGGCTACCTCTTTACCGAAAAGGGCATTATCATTATAGACAACAGCGAGGGCGGTGTAGACGAGGATAAGCTCATGGAGGATGCACTTGAATCGGGCGCGGAGGATTTTGCTGCAGACGGTGATATCTTTGAGATAACCACCGAACCGAGCGATCTTGAAGCCGTTCGTGACGAGCTTGAGGCAATGGGATATGCGATCGCCTCTTGCGAAAAGGATAAGATACCCTCAAACTATGTCGATCTCACCGATGAGGATGATATCAAGAAGATGAACTCGCTCCTCGAGCACCTCGAGGAAAACGACGATGTTGTTAATATCTATCATAACTGGAACGACGGAGAGTAATCAGACGAAAGTCCGTATACCATTAAAAAAACGGAATAATATCTGAGCGTCACTCCGAGTGAATGCACAGAGGCGGCAGCCGATTATCGGCTGCCGCCTCTGTGCTTTGTCATATTCTGTTGTATGCGTGCTTTACCGCAGCTGCCGCATTTTGTAAGCATTTTTTATTCTGCAGCAGTCGTCTCTTCTGCGGGCGCTGCGCCGCTGATAAGCGCGTCGAGCACCGAGGAATCAGCCTTATAGACCACGCCGTCGTCGCCGTAGAGCAGATATCGCTGAGAGGTGGTGTCGCTGCCGTCCTCGGAGAGCACCTTGCCGCCTACGCGCAGCGAGTAGCTGCCGGTAGTTTTTACCGAGGTTGCAGAGGAGTCCTCATTGGTCTCGTCAAGCTTGACCTCCTTTGAGTAGCTGACGGTCACGGTGTACGCATCGTCGCCGAGTCCCATCTCGGACAGCTGCTCATCGCTCGGTGCGTATGCCGCCCATCCGGTCAGTTCGAGCTTTCCGAGCAGCTCTGTATAGCTGTCGGTGAGCATATCGCCGGTATAGTTATCTGCGCTGCCGTCGGGTGCGGTCACCGAATAGCCGGTGTAGGTAATATCGGTCGGGAGTGCGGCAAGCGATATAAGATCATCCTCCGAGACGGTAAACGTACGCATAATGGTACTGTCAACGGTATAGATCGTATTGCTGCCGTCGGTCATCATATAGTACACACTCGAGAACTCGTTGTAGTTTCCGATGCTGTAGCTGCGTGTCGTGCTGTCGGAATATCCGACGGTGACGGTCAGCGACGGATCGTCGAGACCGTATGTAGAGAGGTCTCCCGGCTCGGTTATCTCGCGCGAGGCACTGATCGAGGCTACCGCCGATGCGAGCTTTGAGAGCTTGGTATCGCTGAGCGGAAAGCCCGGGCGCTGAACATATTCCCAGTCTGCGGAGCTTGAGCCGCGCGAGAGGGTTATCGTGCCCTCGGATTCCTCACTGCTCGGAAATGTGAGCGAGAGTACCTCGGAGCTTTGGTGTGCGGAGACCGATACAGCCTCGGTCTCTGTCGTATCGGCTGCATTTCCGTCCTCGGAGAGAAGCGGCGCGACAATGAAGTATACTGCGATGAGCACCGCCGCGAATACAACGAGCAGAATACTCGTCACGAGCTGTCTCTGTCGTTTCTTTTTTCTGCGCAGCTCGCCCGCATCCGGTACTGATGCGGCATCCGTTTCGTCGCTCAGTACCGGGGTGATATTCTTTTTCTCATCCATGGCTCAGCCTCAGCGCTTTCTGCGTCTGTTCCATACATAGAGACCGCTTGCGGTGACCGCTACGGGAACGACAACGCACATTATTGCAAGCCAAAAGCTGCTCGATCCGTCGGGAACGGTAAGCGAATCGGACATCAGCGACTTAGCGGCAATTGTGACCGATGCTTCCTTCTCGCAGACGGTGTTCATGGTCGCGATGAGATACTGAAGATTAGCATAGTAATTCTCACCGAGGTATGGCGTGCCGAACCATATCAGCTGACCGCCGCTCTCGGAGAGGGTAGATCTTGCCGCAACCATAAACTGTCCCTCGATATCCTCATCGGTGACAGAGTAGATAGTTTCGTTTTTCAGCGTTTCGAGATTGGTCTTGCTGTACGCCTTGCCGGAGGTGGAGAGCAGAGCATCGACGGTAACGGTCTTGTCGGTGTCAACCTTCTGTATTCCGTGTGCCTCGGGCGCAATGATATATACATTGCTTGCGGAGAGCATAGAGGAGATATCAGTGCTCTCGATAGAGGGCAGCAGATAGTAGGGCTTTCCGCTTGCGTACATGCTGTCGCTGCCCTCAACGAGCAGACCGGGTACGCGGCTCAGACCGTAGCGCTCACCGAGCGCGTTAAGATTAGCAAGAGTATACGGGTAATAGGTTATCATAATAACCTTTCCGCCGCCGTCGATATACTCCTCAAGCGCTGACACCTCATCCTCCGAGAGGTCGTTCTGCGGAACGTTTATCAAAACGCAGGATGCGTCGCTCGGAACCTTTCCGTCGCCGGTTATCAGCGAGAGCTGCTCTGTGCGGAAGTTGTCGTCCGCAAGAATGGAGGAAAAGTCGGAGGAGAGACTGCTCTCACCGTTTCCGTTAAGCAGATAAACGACGGGAAGATTGTCACTCGTTACATATTCGATGGCACTTGTCATCTGCGCCTCGCCCGCAAACTCATAGGTTGTGTCGTAGGACATTGTCTGATAGTTGGGGGTCTGGGTGGTCACGACTATATCGGAGTAGTCGACAACCTTAGAGCGCAGCGAGGAGCTTACTATAACGCTGTTCTGTGAGGGTGCCTTATCGGTGTAGGACTGATAGAAGGTCGGGTTGAGCGTGATATCCACCTGCTCGACCTTTATGTGCGAGTTTATCGACGAATATCTGCTCAGCAGCTCCCATATCATATCACCGTAGGTAGAAGAGCTCGAACCGAGCAGCTGATACATGGTTATATCGGCATCTACGTCCGCAACGAGCTTTTCGGTATCCTCAGAGAGGGTATACAGGTCCTCAGCGCTCATATCGAATTTCGTCAGGCGTGAGGGGAGTGAGGACACGAGCAGGTTAACGACTATCACCGCAACGATAGCTACCGCAATGCCGATAAGGCTGAAGCTGCCGAGACGTGTACGGCGCTGCTCGCCCTCTGTTTTCTTGAAAATATTCTTCATTTTACTACCTCCTTACGCCCATCTTCTCTGCTGCATGGTCTTTGCAGTGAGATAGCAGAACAGGCAGATAACCGTCAGATAGTACACGACGGCGCTGAGATCGAATATTCCGCCGACAAAGCTGGCGAGGCGGTCGAATACGCCGAGACTTGCTATGACTGTGGGAAACAAATTTTCAAATATGCTCGATTTGATAAAGTAGAGAAGCGCAAGCAGCAGCTGCAGTACGATGTATACCGATCCGCCGACCGTCGTGTTCTTTGTCAGCATGTATGCAGCTATCGCAGCAACAGCCGCGAGAACCGAGAGTGCGATGAACGAGGCTATCGGTGTGGACGGAATGAGCCCCGAGATGCCCTTTGCGAGATAGCAGACAAGCAGCGCGCTGAACGAAAGAACGGCTGCGATTATCTGGCTCTCGGTGAGCGAGGAAAAGAACATTCCTATCGCGATGAGCGCGCAGCCCATAAGGAAGAACGCAAACAGCGTTCCGTATGCGGCGGCAAAATTGACCGTTCCGTAGATCGAGAGTATCGGCGGAATGAGTGCGAGCAGCAGGGTAGGCGCCGCGAGCACCGTGACCATCGCAAGATACTTACCCGCAACAACGTCGCGTATCTTCAGCGGCAGCGAATACAGCAGCTGATCGGTCTTGCGGTGACGCTCGTCCGAGAAGCTGCGCATGGTCAGTATAGGTACGATTATCATATAGATAAAGTAGGTCGAGCTGAGCATGTATTCAAAATTCGGATATCCGCTTCTTAGGTTGACTGCGACGGTAAATATTCCGCTGACGAGCAGCAGAAACGCCGCAAAGATGATGCCGGTCATGTTTGTATAGAACGACCGCAGCTCTTTTCTGAAAACAGCAATCATATCTTAGCCTTTCTTACCGGTTGTTTAAAATCTGTTTTTTTATCTGATAAAGCTTATCGGAAATTACCGGATAAAATGCGGTCGGTCATCCGAACAGCGGCTTGTAGCCGTCGTCTCCGTCGGTATCGCCTGCAGCGTCCGTACCGTGGACGCCGTTTGTATCGGTATCGACGTCGGCAGCGCCCGAATCTGCATCAGTGCCGGAATCTGTCTCGCCGTCGGTCTCAACGTCGTCGCCGTATGCATCCGCCGTGCCGTCTCCGTCTCCGTCGTCACCCTCAATGCTCTCATCGTCGGGCATATCCTCGTCTACCGCAGCGGCATCATTCTCCTGCGTCAGACGCAGGAACATCTCCTCGAGCGTTCCGGTTACCGGCTGAATTCTGTAAACGGTCATTCCCGCACCTGCAAGGGCGGAGAACAGCTGCTCGCGCAGCGTGCCCTCATCCTCCGTTGTCAGGCGGGCATTCAGTACACCCTCCTCATCGGTCGGGTCTATCTCGTAGCCGTCGACCGCATCGATGCTCTCGAGCAGTGCGCTGAGCTCTGTAACGCTGGCGCGGACGGTGATCTCGGTCGCCTTTTCCTCGCCGAGCGCGCTGCCGAGGTCGTCTATCGGCGAGCTTGCAACAAGCTTTCCGTGCGAGATTATCATAACGTAGTCGCACACGGCGGATATCTCAGAGAGAATGTGGCTCGAGAGAATTACCGTGTGCCGCTCGCCGAGCTTCTTAATCAGCGAACGGATGTAGATTATCTGTCTCGGGTCGAGTCCGACAGTCGGCTCGTCGAGGATGATTATCTCGGGCGAACCGAGCATCGCCTGCGCGATACCTACGCGCTGCTTGTAGCCCTTTGAGAGGTTCTTTATCAGACGGCTGCGCATGCCGCCGATGCAGGTCGCATCCATGACGTATTCGATCTCTTCATGCAGCTCCGCTCCGCGCAGTCCCTTTGCGCGACCGACGAACGTGAGATATTCCTCGGGGGTCATGTCGGGGTAGAGCGGCGGCTGCTCGGGCAGATAGCCTATCAGGCGCTTTGCCTCGTCCGGCTCCTCGCAGATGTCGTATCCGCCTATGAGTACCTGTCCCTCCGTCGGCGCGAGGCAGCCCGCGATGATGTTCATCGTCGTACTCTTGCCCGCACCGTTCGGCCCGATAACACCCCATTGTTGTCCCTCTTCTATTATCCAATTGAGAGGTTCTTCAAAACGCAGTTCCGGCAAACGGGTCACGACGTTCCGAATATTCACAACTATTTTCCTATTTTCCATCGCCTTTTTATTACACGAAGCAAAGGTAACAGAAAAGGGGAAACTCTCCCAAGCTCCCCCTTCTATTTTGTACAGGTATATTGTTATATATTCCTTCGCAAATTAGTTACCAAAAAACAGACCTGTACAGTATCCCAACGTTCGTCTTAAAAAATACACTTAAACTATTTACACCACAAATATACGAAACAATTTTACTTATTATCATTTTACAACCCAAATTTGTTGCAAAACATAATATTAGCAACAAATTTAGTAACACTTTAAAAGACACGTGTACCTTTCCCCAAATGAATATCCGAAGCCTGCGTGATAATCACCTGCTTAACCCCGGCATCGATCGCCTGAAACGAATTTTCGAGCTTAGGGATCATTCCCCCTTGAATCACACCCGCTTCCACATACTGCTCGAAAGCCGTACGGTCTATTTCGGGAATCACACTTTCATCATCGTTCTCATCTTTCAAGACACCTTTCTTTTCAAAGCAGAACATCAAAGTCACTTCAAAATGTTTCGCCAGAGCTTTTGCGGCTTCTCCTGCGATCGTATCAGCATTGGTATTCAACATATGTCCTTGTTTGTCGTGTGTAAGGGGAGCCAATACCGGAACAATACCTTGATGAATCAGGGATGCCAGCAGATCCGCATTCACCTCTTTCACATCACCGACAAAACCGTAGTCCACCTCTCCCACCGGACGTTTGTCCGACCGCATCAGATTCATATCCGCTCCGGTCAGTCCCAACGCATTTATACCTAAGGCCTGAAGGCCGGCGACAATATTCTTATTGACCAGTCCCCCGTAAACCATTGTAACCACCTTCAACATGTCAACATCCGTAATCCGGCGACCGCCCACCATCTTACTCTCGATACCCAATTGTGCAGCCAGCTTCGTAGCGGAACGTCCGCCCCCATGAACCAGCACTTTATATCCTTCTACCTGCGAGAAATCATTCAACAGATTGCGAAGTGTTTCCTCTTCTTCCACAATCTTTCCTCCCACCTTTATCAGCG
>ERZ824600.5142-NODE-5142-length-10926-cov-4.943795_pt1 | contig 10926 bp, 9 predicted proteins | sample MGYA00519933_ERZ824600 | MGnify/ENA primary metagenome ERZ824600 (study PRJEB31778, sample SAMEA3449178) | human gut metagenome | biome: human gut; feature: human-associated habitat; material: faeces | place: United Kingdom | collected 2010/2012 ... | reverse complement strand
GTTTTCTGGCATTTCTAATTTTTAAATACAATCTTTGTATTTTTAATTTTACTTTGTATCTATTCTTACTTCCAGGTTTACATCTTGATAACCATTTTTGTAATCCTTTTAGTCTTTTTTCATTTATCTTTACTTCATTTTTTAGTTTTTCTCCATTTGATGTTACTATAAAATCTTTGATGCCTAAATCTAATCCCACGATTGATGTTGGTTTTAATGAAATGTTAGTGTATGGCACTTCAACAAGGATGCTTACAAAATATTTGTTAGCATCTTTACTTATTGTTGCGGATTTTATTTTACCTACGATTTCTTTTGCCTTTCTATATCCTCGAAACTTTACTTCTTTTAATTTTGGTAATGTTATTACTCTTTTGTTAAAATCTATTCTTATGCTTTCGTAATTTTTATCTTTGTAAGTATTTAGTGTATTATTGGTTCTAAAACTTTCATGTACACCTTTTACTCTAAATCTTGGATAACCATTTCCTTTAAAAAACTTTTGAAATGCATCATCTAAATTATATACACATGCTTGTAAGGCACATGAGTCTATTTCTCTTAACCATTCTTTTTCTCTTTTTAAATCTGTTAGTTCTTTTAGTTGTTCATAAACATTTATTTTTATTTTACTTTCTTCATATTTATTTTTTCTTTCTGCAAGAAAATTATTATAAATATATCTAGTACAACCAAAAGTTTTTTCAATTAATTCTCTTTGTAAATTAGTAGGATATATTCTTAATTTATATGCCTTATAAGTGTTCATTAAACCATCCCCCTTGGATAATTAAATTATATCATATGTTCGGCCATATATCAAGATTTTATTTTGCAAAATTTGGATGACTTTCTTATTATATTAAAAACCTAACGTTCGTTAGGTTATTTATTTGGGTCAACAATTATTTTAACTGCAGAATCATTACCACTAGTTAAACGTTCATAAGCTTTTTGAACCCCTTCTAAAGGCACAATATCATCAACAAACTTCATAACATTAAGTTTTTTATCAGCAATTAAATCTATACAAGCTTTAAATTCATCATAAGTATAAGCAATAGCTCCTTGTAAAACCAATTCTTTCATAACAGCCAGCACTGTATATGTCGGAACTGCATCAGTTGCAACACCAACTAAAACTACAATACCTCCTGGTTTAACCATTGTAATTGCACTATTAACAGCAGCACTATTACCAACACATTCAATTACTACATCAAAACCACCATGAGTTTTTTCCATCATCTTAGGTACTAAATCTTTATCCAAGGCATTATACCATTCATCAGCAACCCCAAGTTTTACGCTTTTCTTACCTCTTTCTTCATTAGTTTCAGTAACAACTACTCTACTAGCACCTTCAAGTTTAGCAAACATAGCACTAACTAAACCAATAATACCTCCACCAATAACTAAAACATCATCACCAACAGCAATTCTACCTAAATGAGCTGCATGAAGTCCAACTGCAGTTGGTTCAACCATTGCAACTTCTTCATCTTTCATATCTTCAGGAACTTTAATAACCATATCACTTCTAACAGCAATGCGACTTGTAAGACCTCCTGGATTATCAATTGATAAACCAACAGCTTCACTCCATGTTGCACTACAAAATTGCACATCGCCTTTACGACAAGCTTCACATTTTCCACATGGTGAAATAGGTAAAGCAGTAACTCTATCACCAACTTCTAAATCAAGTCTATCACCTGGGTCAACAACACGACCGCAAAACTCATGGCCCATAACTAAACCTTTTGGTTCTCCGTTAACCCAATAATGAATATCAGAACCACAAATACCTGATTTTAAAACATCAATAATAACTTTACTACCATCAGCAACTGGTTCTTTTATTTCTTTAATTTCAAATTGTTTTACACCTTTTATTGCACACGCTTTCATTTCAATTCTCCTTACTCTACATATTATTATAACATCAAATTACTAAAAAGAGTACAACCAAAAAAATAATTTACATTTATTTTGTAAACTATTTTTTAATAATCTCTACATGAGGATAAGGAATTTCAATTCCTTCACTTTCAAATCTTTTCTTAATAACATAATTTAATTTATACATATTTTCAAATACTTCACCATTATCTTTACCCCAAACCCAAGCTCTAAGGCTAATTCCAGACTCATCCCATGAAGCAACTCTAACCTTTGGATACTCAACATCTTTATTTTTACCTTTTTCATTTGGTTTATATAACTTTTTCATTTCATCTTTTATAATTTTCATTGCTTTATCAACATCAGATTCATAAGATATAGAAAAATCAACCAACTTAACATTTTCATTATCAATATAATTAAAGTTTTCAATCGTATAAGAATTCATTTGACTATTTGGAATAATAACTCTTCTATTATTGATAGTTCTAATAACAGTATGTCTCATTGTAATATCTTCAACAGTACCACTTACCCCACTATCAACACATTCAATAAAGTCACCAACTTCAAAAACATCACCAATAACTAAAGCAAAACTACCAAAAAAGTTCTTCAAACTTTCCTGAGCAGCTAACCCTAAAACAACTGAACCAATTCCCAATCCGGAAAGTAATGTTATAGAAAACTTATGAAAAGCTTCAAATTGACCCATAATCATTAAAACCATTAAAGAATAAATTATTAATTTCTTAACTTTTTTAATAAACATTAATAATGTTGTTACATTTTTCTTTCTTTTTCTTCTAATAGTTCCATCTATTAACTTATCAATTATTTTATTTAAAACAACACTAATTACTATAATTAGGATAATACTTATACATTTATCTAAATATTTATCTAAAAAATCCTTCATACATTCACCTTACCAACATTATACTATACAAAACTTTAATTTGCAATTTATAAATTATTTTGTTATAATATCACTTACAAAAAGGAGGGTTACTATGGAATTTCTAAGTGTTGGAACCGATTATTTATCGAGTGATTTATTTCAAAACATTGAAAATACAGCATCTTCTAAGCCTTACGGTGGCATTTGGGCAACTCCTCAAAACCCAAATTTTCCAAATTACAATGAATGGGTAGATTATCTATGTCGTAATCCTCATATCCTTTATTATAAAAGTGACTATCCATTTTTACTACCAGCATCTCTAATAACATTAAAAGAAAATGCTAACATATTTAACATTTCTTCTTTAGAAGATTTAAACTTTTTAAAACAAGAATTTCCATTTAACAACTGGATAGATTTTGAAAAATTATCACAATACTATGATGGAATATACATTAATTTATCAAAATTAAAAGAACTATCTCAAAAAGATATAGAAAAACTTCTAACCTTTTCTGTTAACACCTTAATTATTTTTAACCCAAACACTATTAAACATTACAAAAGTGCTAACATAAGTATAGAATTTACATCAAGTATTCCTGAATATAAAATAAATATTGATACATCTACTAATTATATTGAACCACCCAGTATAGATATAACTATTTTAATAGAAACAATTCGCAGATATATCAGTGATAATAACATAGAAAACGCCAAAGAAAACTATGAACTTATAAGAAGAATATTCAGTGAAAAAATAAAAGAAACATTAAAATATAATCATGCTCCAAAAAAAGAATTATTATTAATAAGAAAAGTATTTAATCAATCTTAAATACTTTTTTAATTACAATACTTAATATATAAGCAATTACTATCATAACTACAACAGTAATTAAACTAGTTGGATTATGAAAACTTTCAAGTAAACCAGTACCAACAACTCCCCAGAAATAAACTAAAAAAATTTTACTAATTAATATTGCAGTTAAAAACTTTTTAAAATTCATATTACATAATCCTGCAGCAATATTAACCATAAATGCTGGAGTAAAAGGAATAGATAAAATCATAGTTACTTGAGTTAAACTTAAATTTTCAACATAATTCATACATTTAGTTAATAAATTAACATCTTTTATTTTATTAACAACCCAGTTTCTAAATAATTTTTTAACTAAATAATATGACAAAATACACCCAATACAAGTACATATCCATGAGATTATAAAACCCAAAACTTTACCAAAAGCCACAAAATTAATGGTAATGAATACAAACAACGGTAACGGTGGTATTATACTTTCAAGTATAATAAAGAGTGACCCAAGTAATGGACCATAAACACCTAAAGCATCTATTGTATTCATAATAAATATATAAAAACTATTAAATAATTCACTCATAATATACCACATCAATAGTATACCACATTTTTTAAAAATTACATACTATCTTAACACTTGTGTTACATCATAACCTAAATATTCAAGCATTGATGTCACTCTTCTACTTAAAAAACCTTTATTACATATAATATAGTATTTTTTATTATAAGTTAAATATTGTTTACTATCCATTAGTAATTTATCAGCATAAATATTTATAGCTTCCGGTGTAGGATTTAACTTATAATCAACTGGATGTTGAACATCAATAAGTATTCCCATACTAGGATTAAAATCATTAAACGAAATTCTTTTCATACATATCACACTTTATTATATGAAGTATAATTTATAACACCAATTACATTATCCCAAAAAGAATAGAAAGCCTAAACTTTCTATTCAGTATCAAAGAAATCATCAAAGAATTCATCATCAGATACAACATTATCAGCAATAACTTTACTTTCTGTATCAACACTTATCTTTGGATTTTCTTCTTCTTTAATTTCTACTAAAGGTTCACTCTTTACTTCTTCTTTTATCTTAGGTAATTCATCATTATTTACATCATTTGCTTTATTTTTTAAAGCTTCTTGACGGTCTAATTCTTTAAACTTTTCATCTAAATCCTTCATAATACTATCAATATCCATATTACCAATACCACTTGGTTTATTCATATTAGGCATTGGTCCAAAAGGATTATAAGAAGACATCCCCATATCCATTGGTTTAAATGGATTATTATCTTTAATAATTCCACTATCTTGGGCCATTTTCTTATTTCTTTCATCCATTACAAACTTCTTCAAATCAAATATTTCTACCTCATGTTTAATTCTTGTTGGATATTCTTCTTCTTTTCTTTCAATACCCCATTCCATTTTAAAATCAGGTTCTAATTTAGTTCTAAATGGACTAGTTCTAAGTCTAATAATAATAGCTTCAAATAACTTCATTTTTTGTAAATCTGTAATTGTAATCAGTGGTCTTGTAGCATTTTTATCTTTTTCATCAGTAACTTTTACTTCACCACACATCTTACTTATTTCTTCTAAAGCTTTCATTTCTGTACTAATTAAATAAACCAAATTACCACAGTTACCTTTAATAATTTCTGCAACATTTTCTCCATAAACATCATTAAGTTGAGCAAAGTTTTGAATAATAAATGTAAATCTAATATCTCTACTTCTAGCTGCAGATACCATAGCATCTACGTCCTTTAATGGGGGCATATTAGCAAATTCATCAAGGATAAAGTTAGTTCTAACTGGTAATTTTCCGCCATTTTCTTGAGCAACATCAATTAATGTTTCATAACATTGTTTAATAAATATAGTCATTAATGGATGATATGTTTTCTTTTCATCATGGATAATCATAAACACAGCAGTCTTACCATTACCAATATCTTTCATATCAAAATCACTATATGATAACATTTCACTTAAAGCTTCACCAGTTGAAAAGTTTCTAATCTTTTGTCTAAATGTTGCTAGTAATCCACCTTTTGTATCATTCGGAGCATTAATAGTACTTGATGCAAACATATAAGCATTTGACTTTTCACCCTTCATACCAAAATATTCTTTAATATAATTACTCATAGCATAACGTTCTTCACCAACTGTACTCATAACATTTATACTATTTAAGTTAACTTCCTCTTCTTTAGCATCTTGAAATAAACCTAAAGCTAATCCCGAAAAATAGTCAGCTGCAGATTTTTCCCAGAAATCTGACTCATTTTTATTAGATGGGTCATACAAAATATTTAATGCAACGTCATTTAATAATTCAATTGCTTTATCTTGATTACCAGCTCTATAATATTTATTTGGAAGTGCAAGAGGGTTCCAACTATTACCTCTTTGAGGTTCCCTAAAGTTAAGAACTATAATTCTATAACCTTTTTCTTTTAAATAACTTGCACTATATTTATATATTTCACCTTTAGGGTCAGTAATAATCATTGACTCACCCTTTTTAGCAAGTAAATTAACCATTGGTTTAACAACAGTTTGAGTTTTACCACTACCTGTAGAACCAATTACTAAGTTATGATATTCTCCATTATCAACCCAAATATTTTTACCATCATTAATTAAAGGTATTCCTGCAGCATTAACAACTTCATCAGTTGGATGCACACACTCAACACCAGATTGTTCTTTAATATCTTTATCTTTCGCCCAACTAGAATAACCATCACTAGATTTCTTTTTTAATGTTATTCCAATACCAATTTCTCCTTTTTCTTTTTTAAAAATATAAGAAGACACACTAGAAAATATAGCTACTAAAGAAATAATAAATAATATTAATGTTGCCCCAATATATTGTGGGGTAAAAGCTTTAAATGGCAACAATCCATAAAATGTTCCATCACTAGATAATGATGCAAAATTTAAAACTGCAATAGCACATAGATATAACAATAATACACAATATATTACAAACAACATAAAATCTTTAGGTTCTACTTTAAACTTCATAACTAAACATTCCTTTCAATAATCTATTATACTATAATTTCTATTAATCTTCTATAGCAAGTTCATATTTTCCATCAATTATTTCATACATTCTATTTCCATTAGTACCAGCTTCAGAAAAATATCCTTTATGTAAAATAATATTTATTAAACCATTCTTTCTTAATAAACTATTTATTCTATAAATTGGATAGTTTAAATTATCCTTTACATCAATATCTTCATTAATTAGTATTTCTTTTTTACCATCTATTATTACATATACTAATGAAAAATATTTATCTAATCCATCTCGATTTAAATTACCAACATTAATTATAGTATCTATTATACCATTATTATTTAAATCAACATTTACTTTTTCATTCAATGTAATATCTTCTAAACTATACTTACTATTTAAAACACTATTAATATATATTAAATCTTCCTTACTTATACTATCTATATTAATATTTACAATATCCCAATTTACATCTGACATAGCCACAAACGAGTCTTCATACATCACAAGTCCGCTATTATCGTACAAATTCCATACTTTCCCATACTTAAGTGTGTACTTACCACTATACATATTATCAATATATACATTAAGTTTTTTATTATTTACATCATCATAAGTAACCTTTTTCCATGAATTATTTTTATTTTCCCAGATACTTTCATTTCCAATAACTAAATAATTTATATCTGATTTTACTTCTTCTTGTTTTGTTTCTCTAAAAACAAAGTATAAAATAATTCCTATAACAAAAAGTATAACAGCTATAATAATGGGTACCTTTTTATTCATTTATTCCTCCTATTTTGCAGTATATACAACCACTTGGTCTACATATTTTATATTAACATTAGATACTTTACCACCTGCTGGGTCTTTAGCAATTATTTCATTACCATTAATACTTGTTACTACCACATAATGTCCTCTTGGGTGAGCACTATTTTCAAAATGTACTAACACAAATTTATCTGATGTATTATATCTATTTATTACATCTTTTTTATAACTATCACTTTTTGAAGATAATGACTCAGTAGTATATAATGACACATTCGGAGCAATTTTCTTAATTGCTGAACATCCCCACATAATTGCACCACTACTCGTAAAACATGCCCCTTCATTTAAAGTATTAATTAACTTTCCAGCATCAAAATTTGCAACAGCAATTTCTGTTCCTGAACAAGATATACCAATCGCAATACTTGTAACAGCACAACCAGATGCTCCCATTGTAGAATTTGAATTACCTAATTTAATATTCTTCCATCTACTATCACCCTGAGCAAACAATGTACAATTTTGTGAATAACCAGAACAAAAATCAGATGTTATATTAAAGATACTATTTCTTCTACTAGCCATTATTTCCACTTGATACATAGAATATGCTAATTGGTCTTCATCATTAGTTTTTAAACATTCATCACCACTACAAGTATTTCCTTTTGCACAATATGGTTCAATTTCATTAGCTCTAGATGCTGACATATATTTCTTAATATAAGGATAGAAATAACATCCACCAGCACCAGAATCTCCAGGATTATACCAATAATCTCCAATATATGTATACTTTTTCATCATTGAACTTAAAGAATCATATGATGAAACATTATTTATAAAACCTAAAACACCATCATCAAATGTATCATAAGAAATACACTTACTTAAAGGTTGATTATTATAACAACCAATACCCCAATAATTATAATAACTTGAATATCCTTGTGATGCTGGACTATATCCTTCTAAAGACGCTCTAACAACAATCAATTCGGGATTAATTCCATTGTTAACAGCCAAATCATAAATAGATCCCGCATTTTCTTTAAATAAAGTAGTATATGATGCACTGGAATTTCCATAATAGGATTCCAATTTACTAACAAATTGATCCTTACTAAGCGAAGTTGAAGATATTGACATAGCTTCACAAGCATTACTTTCACCAGTTTTATCAACAATTATAAACTCACAATAATCATCTAAATTATATATTTTATAACGTGAACTCATACTACTATTATTTCCTACTTGCTTTATAATTTGATTATATATATTACTATAATCATCAGAACCATAATGTAATCCTTCACTATCATAAGTTGTTATATTGTAATTAATATCTATATATTTAATATTACTTAGGTTACTACCATTTATTAAATCTTTCATTGAACTATTAAAATTATCAATACTATCGTTAGAAATATCAGCATCATCACTAACAGGACCAACCTTAACTATATATAAATTATAATTACTCCATTCGTTTCGAGCTAATTCAGAATATTTATTAAAATATTCACTTGCATCAATATATGCTAAATCATTTACACCTAACCAAATAATTACATTGTAATTAGTATCTTTTTTAACTTTATTTTTAACTTCTTCTATAGCACCGTTAATTGCATTAGTATAACTAGCACTAAAAGTACCATTTCCAATAAACCAGTTATATCCATAACCACCACCATATATTACTTTTGAAGAGTCAACAATTCCATAGTTTTTCATTTGATTCATCCTAGAATCACCAATAAATAAATTATTAACATATACAAGAGAATCTCCATAATCTTCAATCATATTATATAATTTATTTAAAATATCGTTAAAAGAGTCTGTAGTATTTTCTAAAAAATCAAATTGTTCTTGTGTTAAAGTTAAGGAATTATAAGAATTTAAACTATCAATTGTTGAATTATATGAAGCAGATAAAAACAAATAATTTTCAATGTTCCCATATAAAGAATTATACTTTTCATATTCTTCATTATTAGAATCAAATTTTTCATAAGTAAAATCACAAGTATTTAATGTTAATAATTTAGAATTATTATTATACCCACCATAACTTAATGCATTTGTTTTTACTATAATCATAAGTGCTTTTAAAGCTTCATCACTTAATTCTTTTTGATTAGCTAAACTATAAGTAGTTCCTAAAACATAACTTTTTAAATCTAAAGTAATGGCATTATCACCTTCATTACATGTTGTTAAACTAACCGTAGATGCATTAAAATTACATTCTTGACTATAATAACCATTACCGTTTGCGCCACCACCTGCAATAAACAAAATAATTAAAAAAATGACAATTACAATTGCTAATATTGCAAGCACCCATGGATTAGCAGCAATAAAAGCTATTAATTTTTTACCCAATGCACTTGCCACAGCTTTTCCTTTAGCAGCCAATTGCTTACCAACTTGCTTAGCAGCATTTGAAACAGCACTTTTAGCTTGTCCTTTTCCAAATTCTTTAGCACCATCTAAAGCACTTGAAGAAGGAGAAGAATTATCAACAATATTTTTTTCTTCAAAATCATTATTTTCTAATTCTTCATCTCTTACATCATCAATTTCATTTTCATCATAGTTTTGTACACTAGAAAAAGCACCTAATCTTCTTAAGTTTGCTTGATTAGGATCATATAATAATTTATTTTTATTATTATCACTTTTTCTACTATTCACTATCTAAAAACCTCCACCTGAACCAAATGAATCTAATTCTTCTTGAGTAACACGATCAATAGCAAGTTGTACAGATAAACTTTCTAAAACAACACGAATTTCTAACATATCATCAATATCTCTTGATGAAAAACCTAAAACATAAACGCCTTTATTAGGAATACTTTTAACAAGTCCTTCTAATTCTAATTGTTTTAAAGCTTCTCTAATAGGTGTTCTAGAAATATTTAGTTCTTTAGAAAGAACAACTTCATTTAATTTTTGTCCTTTTTCATATTCTTCATTTAAAATCTTATCTCTTAAAATACAAAAGATACGATGTCCTAAGGAACCATGTCCTGCATTTTCTAAAATATTTTTTTTCATACTATAACCTATCTATAATTGCTTGCGTGAATTCCTTTGTAGAAGCATGTCCACCAATATCACACGTTACAATTTTTCCCTCTTCTACGACTTTTGAAAGTGCATCACGTAGTCTATTTGCTTGATCATTTTGTCCTAAGGCTTCTAACATTAAAGCAAACGCTAAAAGAAGAGCACTTGGATTGGCAATGCCTTGTCCTGCAATATCAGGAGCACTACCATGAACAGCTTCATAAATACGGTATTCATCTCCAATATTTCCACTAGGAGCAAATCCTAATCCACCTACTAAACCTGCACATAAATCAGAAACAATATCTCCATATAAATTAGGAGCAACCAATACATCAAATGTTTCTG
>ERZ824600.5141-NODE-5141-length-10928-cov-2.369631_pt1 | contig 10928 bp, 8 predicted proteins | sample MGYA00519933_ERZ824600 | MGnify/ENA primary metagenome ERZ824600 (study PRJEB31778, sample SAMEA3449178) | human gut metagenome | biome: human gut; feature: human-associated habitat; material: faeces | place: United Kingdom | collected 2010/2012 ... | reverse complement strand
ATTTGTGGCCGCAGATTTCTCTTTGTGAGGATGCTAAATTGGATCCTAAAATTGTAGAGCGAATGGATTTCTCTGTATCGAAAATGAATATTGAATTTATTTCCAGTATTCTGATTTACACGGTCGTGTATCTCGTTTTTATCGCTTTGTTGCGCCTGCGAGGAAGAGGTTTTCTCCCAACGGTGTACACCTATTTTTTCAACCGGAAAAGAGGAGCTAGCTTGCAATCGGAAGGCGGGATGCCAAACTATTTCTTCGTTTTCTTGTCGGTTTGCCTTTCCTTCTCGATCTTGTCCATGTTGATGGCTTTTTTGATCGATCCTCCCTTTGTATTCTTTAATGCCTTAATCTATTTTCTGATCATCTTCGGTTACTATTTTTTAGTCTTGGGACTTTGTGTAGCAGCTGTCGGAAAGACCTCTTTGTCTCGAAAAATGTTTGCCTTTGCCGAGGGCTTTTTGTACCTTTGTTTTGAATGTTTTTAACGGAAAGGAGATAATTCCATGAATCTGTTTTTGATCGTATTGTCGGTGGTGCTGGCCGTGGCATGCGCCGTATTGATAACATTGCTCTTGTCGCAGCGGTGGCAGGCCGCCGAGGCGGCGCGCGAGAGCGCGGCGGCCCTCTCGGCGGCCCTGTCCCGTGCCGAGAGTGCGGAGCGGGCGGCGGAGGAGACGCGCGGGGAGCGCGAGCGCGAGCGCGTGGCGCGGGCAAAGGCCGAGGCCGACCTTGAGGCCGAGCGCCGCTCGGTGGCGGACAAGGTGCACTCGCAGCAGCAGATGGAGCAGGCGTTGCGGGAGCAGTTCCGCGCCTTGGCGGGGGATGTGCTGGGGGAGCAGAGCCGCCGCTTCAAGGAGGAGAACCGCGAGTCGATGGATACAATCCTCAAGCCCTTCAAGGACAACATACGCGAGTTCCGCGAGCGTGTTGAGCGGATCCACTCGCAGCAGGCCGAGCAGAGCGGCGCGCTGAAAAACGAACTCGAGCGGCTGATGGAGCTCAACCGTCAGGTTACGGCCGAGACGACGAACCTGACGAACGCCCTGAAGGGCAACTCCAAGGTTCAGGGCGACTGGGGTGAGATGATCCTTTCGCAGCTGCTGGAGAACTCGGGCCTGCGCGAGGGCGAGAACTACGAACTGCAATACAACGTCAAGGATGAGGAGAGCGGCCGCAATCTGCGTCCCGACGTCATACTTCACCTTCCCGGGGGCAAGAACATAGTGATCGACTCGAAGGTGTCGCTCACGGCCTTCGAGCGTTATGTCAATTCGGAGGACGATGCGGCGCGCGACGCTGCCCTTAAACGGCATATCGAGTCGGTGCGCCACCATGTCGACGAGCTGTCGACGAAGAACTACCAGCAGTATTTCTCCGACTCGCCCGACTTTGTCATCATGTTCATGCCGACCGAGCCGTCGTTCCTGACGGCGCTGCGGGGTGACGACTCGCTGTGGAACTATGCTTACGGGCGCAAGGTGATCATATCGTCGCCGACGAACCTCTTTGCGGTGCTGAAGATAGTGGTGGACCTGTGGAAGCGCGACGCGCAGGACCGCAATACGGCCCGTATAGTCAAGACGGCGACCGACCTGTACAATCAGCTCTGCATGTTTGTGGACGACTTCGAGAAGGTGGGCAAGTCGATCGAGAAGGCCTCGGGCGACTATGCGCAGGCATATAAACGCATGTGCCACGGCAATAACAACGTCATACGTCTCGGTGAGCGTATGCGCGGCATGGGGCTGCGGCCGAAGCGGCGCATCTCGGACAAGACCCTCGACGAGGCCTCGCTTCCGACGGAGGCCGAGGAGGATATGCCGATGATCGATGGCGGCAGAGAGGAGGGCGGCAATGAGTAGTGTGTTCTGGGAGCGGCTCGATGCCCTGTTGGCGCAGTCGCGGATCGTAATCGACCGCCCGCGAGGCTCGCACCACCCGCGATTCCCACAGATAGTCTACGAGATCGACTACGGCTACCTCGACGGCACGACCTCGACCGACGGCGAGGGTGTGGACGTATGGATCGGCAGCGACGCGGCGCGGCGGCTCGATGCCGTTATATGTACCGTCGATATGGACAAGCGTGACGCCGAGATGAAACTCATGGTCGGCTGCACCGAGGCTGAGAAGTCATATATCGAGCGCTTCTACAACGGGTGGCCCGACATGGGGGCGATGATCATAAGACGGTAAAAAAATAGATAATATGGAATGTATAGTAATGAAGGATGATATCTTTCGTCAGAAGGAATATCATAACGAGAAAGATTTTGAACAGGCGGTTATACACAATTACAAGTATATATTTGGAACCGATACCGTTTATATTGACATAAAAAAGCGAATAGGTGATAGGGAAAGATCTATTCCAGATGGATATTTATTGGATTTCTCCTTCCCGACAGATCCGAGGCTCTATATAATAGAGAACGAGTTAAGTGTTCATGATACATACAAGCATATTAGTTCTCAGTTGTTAAGATTTGCAGATTCTTATAGAACTGGAGGGCGAGATATAAAAAAACATATTTTGCATTATTTGGCTAAATCACCAGATAAGGAGTCATTTGTAGAATCGAAATTACCAATACTGAATTATAGGAATATAGATGCATTATTGGAGTACTTAATATTTGAGAAACCTGTATCTATTATTGTTGTCATTGACGATAATTCTAGTGAATTACGGAATGTTTTAAGGAATATTGCCATTAAGACTCTTGTTATTGAGTTTAAGACATTTCAGAATAAGGCTGGTGAATTGTTGCACAAATTCATCCCATTGAATGATGAAATTAAACAGTATGGGATTTTTGATATGGGAGGAAATGACGAGAACGGCGATATATGTGATATAGATACTATTGTAGTACCTGCGCAAGAGGATGGGTTCCAGCAGGCTTTTATCGGAAGAAACGCGTGGTGGCAGATAAGAATATCTTCATCAATGTTGGAAAAGATAAAATATATTGCGGCGTACAGAACTGCTCCTATATCAGCAATTACTCATGTTGCCGAGGTGCAAAGAATTGAAAGATATAAGGATACAAATAAGTATATATTGATATTCAAAGGCCCTGCGAAAGAGATACATCATATAAGATTGGATGAGGGAAGCCGAGGAAAAGCTCCTCAGTCTGCTAGATATACCAATTATAAGAAATTAATGGCTGCTCAGAAATTGTCTGATGTGTTTTAGTATGTATATAAAATGTACAGAAGGCGGCAGAAATCTCCTGCCGCCTTCTGTTTGTGATATTTTACGGGATGTCGTCGTGCCATGCCGTTGAGCCAACACGTCTCCTATATCAGTTTCTGTAATAGTATCTCGTCGCGCCAGCCTTCGGGCGTAAGAATCCAGTCGCGGCGGCGGCCGCACTCCTCATATCCGGCCGCTGAGAAGAGCCGCATGCTGGCCTCGTTGTCGGCCGATACCTCGCACCACAGCTGGTGGAGGTGGAGCGTTTCGCGGCAATATCCCTCCAGAGCCTTGAGGGCATCGGCCCCGTATCCGCGGCCCCGCATCTCGGGTGCTGTCATGATACCCACGCCCGCGCGCAGGTTCTGCGGGTCGAACTCGAAGAGATCGACCGCACCCGCCATCGCGGGTTGTGGCGTGTCGGTTGTCTCGATGACGAGCCGCTGCTGCCGTGTGGCGTAGATGTCGAAGCGCTGCTCGTCGATAAGGCGCATAAGCGAATGGCGGGGCCGTAGTCCCGCTTACCCGCCATATATTCGTATCGTTCTCCCAGCGGTACATCGTGTCGAGATCGTCGGGCTCAAGCGCCCGCAGTCGGCATATCGTACCCTCGATGTTCATCCCGCACGGAGGTTAGAGTCCGATGATCTTGTTGTGTATGAGCATCGCCACACCCCATGCGTTGGCGTTCTCCGACATCTTCGACTGCCGGAACTTCGTGTCGCGGTAGACGAGGTTGAGCGAATACTTGTTCGTCGACGACTTGAGCGGAAGCATGATGAAGTCGCCCGCCGCCGCGAGGTTGCCGCCCACGATGACAGTCTCGGGGTTGAAGGTGTTGATCAGGAACGCTACGGCCTTGCCCAGCTTCTCGCCCACCTCCTCGATAAGCTCGATCGAGAGGTTGTCGTCGTTCTTGGCCGCCGCGATGATGTCGTTAATGTGTATCTGCTCGCCGCGGTCGTACTTCTCGCGCAGGATGGTGTTAACGCCGCTCTTGATGAGCTGGATGATCTTCTCCTCGATGGCGATACCCGACACCTCGGTCTCGAGGCATCCCTTCTTGCCGCAGGCGCAGATCTTCTCGTTGTCGAAGAAGGGTATGTGTCCGAACTCTCCCGCGAAGCCGTTCTTGCCGTAGTAGAGCTTGCCGTCGATGACGATGCCGATGGCCACGCCGCGACCCAGATGGAGATATATGACATCGCTCTCCTCCTTCGAGCGGCTGCAGTTGTACTCGGCATAGCAGCGGGCGCGGGTGTCGTTCTCGAGCAGCACGCGCATGTTGATACGCTTCTGTATGATATCGCGCAGCGACTCCTCGTTCGAGGTGAAATACATGTAGCTGCGGCCCGTTTCGGGGTTGACACGACCTACGATAGAGACTCCCAGACCGAGGATCTTCGAGCGGTCGATGCCGCACGTGTCGATGAAGTGCTCGATGTTCGAGCATATCTTCTCGAGCCATTGCGGGCGGTTCTGCAGCTCGAACGTATTGTCGGTAACCTCCTTGATAAGGTTGTTCTGCAGGTCGGTGATCACGAAGGTCATGTTGTCGCGCGCAACGTTCACGCCGGCGAAGTATATGGCCGAGTTGGCCAGACCGAAGACATTGGGACGGCGTCCGCCCGGGGTCTCGACCTTGCCCAGATCATTCACTATATTCTCCTCGATAAGCTCCTGAACGAGTTTCGTAATGGTCGGAACGCTTATGTGCAACTCTTTCGTAAGTTCCGAAAGAGTACACTCGCCGTTGACGGCCATGTAGGCGATTATGTTTCGCTTTATTATATTGTTCTTGTGAGTGATACCCTTCAGGTTCTCATTCGCGGTAATGTTAAAGAATTCTGTTAAAGATGCCATTTCGGGAATATTGATCGGTTCTCGAGTACAAATATAGATACTTTTATCAGAATCACCAACTCTTTTTTAATTATTTTAGCAAATAGCATACAAAAAAACCGTTTCAAATCGAAACGGTCTTTTCGCATGTATGTTGTGTCTGTATTCTACATCGTTGCCTTCGACTCCACTACGGCCTCGGGGTTGACCTTCTTGATAAGGCCCTGAAGAACCGTACCGGGGCCCAGCTCGGTGAACTCCGTAACGCCGTCGGCGATCATGTTCTTGACGATCTGCGTCCAGCGTACGGGGGCGGTGAGCTGTGCTATGAGGTTGCTCTTGATCTTCTCGGGGTCGGTCTGGGGCTGAGCGTCGACATTCTGGTATACGGGGCACGAGGGGGTGTTGAACTTGACCTCGGCGATAGCCTGCTCGAGCTCGGCACGGGCAGCCTCCATAAGGGGTGAGTGGAATGCTCCGCCCACGGGCAGCCGCAGGGCACGGCGGGCACCTGCCTCCTTGAGGCGGGCGCAAGCCTCATCCACAGGGGCCTCGGCTCCCGATATTACGAGCTGTCCCGGGCAGTTGTAGTTTGCGGCTACCACTACGCCCTCGATCTGGTCACAGGTCTGCTCCACGACGGCGTCGTCCAGACCCAGAATTGCGGCCATGGCTCCCGGCTGGCTCTCGCAGCACTTCTGCATGGCCATGGCGCGCTTCGACACCAGACGCAGGCCGTCCTCGAACGAGAGGGCGCCGGCAACGGTCAGTGCCGAGAACTCGCCCAGCGAGTGACCGGCTACGGCGTCGGGCTTAACGCCCAGAACCTTGGCCAGAACGACCGAGTGGAGGAATACGGCGGGCTGCGTCACCTTCGTCTGCTTGAGTTCGTCGGCCGTGCCGTTGAACATGATGTCGGTGATGCGGAAGCCGAGAATCTCGTTGGCCTTCTCGAAGAGCTCCTTGGCCGATGAATTGTTGTCGTAGAGGTCCTTGCCCATACCCGAGAACTGGGCTCCCTGACCCGGGAAGACATAAGCGTGTTTCATGATGTGATATTTTTTGATGTTACCGATTCCGGTTTGATCCTATGCGTGAGATATTTTGATTTCTGCCTAAAAATGTTTCAACTTCTGCGCAAAGGTATAACCTATATTGCAATTTTGCAACCGTCGCCGCACCCCTTTTTACCTCCACGGCGTATGTATGGCCTGCGGGGTTTGCGTATTCGGAAAATTATCTTTAATTTTAGAATGTCCAAATTGGACGTTTGTGCCTTGTGCGGTGTTACGGTGCGGCCGTATGGGTTGGCGAAAGGGTTGGCGGCGCTGCGGAGTGTGGGTAACGGTGTGTGCGTACGGAGGAGCGTTAGAGCGGCCCGACGTGCGGAGAAAATATAAGGAAAAGCCGTGTCAATCAGTCACTGGGGGGCAAGTAAAAGTGTGCAAACCAATATATACAGTTTATGAAAAAATTATTTTTACTTTTGGCTGCCATGCTGTGTGTGGGCGCAGTCTCGGCTCAGCAGGCTCTGTGGAGCGCCTCTAAGGTGGTGTCGCCGCAGATCAACGATGACAACAGCGTAACGTTCCGCCTTGCGGCTCCCGAGGCGCAGTCGGTAGTGGTGGTGTGTGACTATACCGCTGCCGACGGCAAGCCCATAGGCCCGGGCAAGATGGTGCGCGGAGAGGATGGCGTATGGGAGTTCACGACGCCGCCCCTGAAGTCGGAACTCTACAGCTATAACTTTATTGTCGACGGGGTGAAGGTGTGCGATCCGGCAAATGTATACATCAACCGTGACGTTGCGTCGGTGGCCAACATATTCATCATCGACGGTGACCGCGGCGACCTCTACCGTGTGAACGACGTTCCCCACGGCAGCGTCAAGCGCTGCTGGTACGACAGCCCGACGCTCGGCAAGAGCCGCCGTATGACGATCTACACGCCTGCAGGTTACGAGCAGGGCAAGGAGAAGTATCCCGTACTCTACCTTCTGCACGGTGCTGGCGGTGACGAGGAGGCGTGGATGACGCTGGGCCGTACCTCGCAGATTCTGGATAACCTTATCGCGCAGGGCAAGTGCCGCCCGATGATTGTCGTCATGACAAACGGCAACGCATGGCAGCAGGCGGCGCCCGGAGAGTCGGCCGCAGGCATGACGCCCCCGGGAATGAAGTTCGACCGCACGAAGAAGTCGTTCGAGGATTCGTTCGGCGACGTGATGGCATACGTCGAGGATAACTATCGCGTCATCCGCAAGAAGGAGGCGCGTGCCGTGGCCGGCCTCTCGATGGGCGGCGGACACTCGTTCAACATCTCGCGCATGTATCCCGATACGTTCGATTACGTGGGCCTCTTCTCGGCTGCCGTACGCGGTGTCGAGGATCCGGATGTGGCCGAGAGCCTCGTGCGCCAGCGCGACAACGGCCTGAAACTCTATTGGATCGCGTGCGGAAATACCGACTTCCTCTATCAGGCCAACAAGGACTACATGAAGTATCTCGATTCTATCTCGTTCCCCTACACCTTCCGCGAGAGCGACGGCGGCCATATCTGGAGAAACTGGCGCCATTATCTCTCCCAATTTGCCCCCCGACTATTCAAGTAATCGTTGACCACGGTGAGACCTCTGTTGCTGCTGCTTTCTCTGATCATCTCTTGCGGATTCAATCTGCAGGCCGACACAATTGTGGAGAAGAAGAAGCGGGCGGGGGATGAGCCTGAGATTGTGCATTCCTCCATTGGGGATGTTTCGGCAGGCGTGGAGGGGAAACTGCAGTTGCGCAATATCGGGAAGCGGCAGCAATATGACTGGACCGACAGGTCGACTTTGGATGCAGATATCCTCTCGCCTAAGTCGGCGAACTTTCATCCTGACGGTTCAAAATTCTATGTCAACTCTCTTGAGGGCTGCGTTACTGTGGTCTACGATGCCAGAACCCTCCGCAAGCTCAAGGTTATAACCCATAAATTTCCGTCGCGATCTCTGGAGCTCTGGGCGCCGGCGTGCTCCCATTACCAATTTCAGCATTATGAAGAGGGAGAATCGCGAGCGTTTGCCGGCAAGCCGGTGGAATCCGCTTTCTCACATAAGGGAAGGTATCTGTGGGTGCCTTATTATCGGCGCACATTCGACATCAATGCCCAAGACCCTTCCGCAATAGCGGTGATCGACACGCGGTGTGATTCAATTGTGCGCATGTTCGACACCGGTCCTCTTCCCAAGATGGTGGCCGTGAGCCCTGACAATCATTATGTGGCGATAACCCATTGGGGCGACAACACAGTGGGACTTCTCGACATCTCGGATAGCGATATGCGCAAATGGCATCATCTTGCGCCATTGGCGGCAGGAAAGAAGCTCACCCTTGACTTCCCGCTCGACACCCTTGTAGACCGCGATGTGCATTCGGGTCTGAAATTGCGTGGCACTGTCTTCACCCCCGACGGCCGATGGCTGCTTGTCGGTGCAATGGGTGGCGCCCTGCAGGTTTTTGATATTGCCGACATGAAATATGTGGGCCAGGTTGGCTATGCATATAATGTGCGTCATCTTGTGATAAAAGGGGGAATGCTGTTTGGCACCCAGTGTGTCGGTGGTGCAGTCATTTCCATACCGGTTGATTCCTTGATTAGAGGTGTCAGGCAGGCTATTTCCCGCTCGGAACGCAACATCTCAGCGGAGGGTTGGAGAAGTTGCAAAGTAGCACCCGGGGCGCGCACCTTAGAGACCACACCCGATGGCAAATATATATTTGTTGTCTGCAATTCCGCCAGCGAGATGCTGGTGGTTGATGCCGAGGCGATGACAGTGGCCGACAGAATACGAGTGGATTCTTATCCAGTAGGCCTGGCACTCTCGCCCGATGGCGACTACGCCATAGTCACCTCCCAGGGCCGGAAGGGAAAAGGGGGACATGCTGTGAACATCTTCGAAGTGCTCCGCCCCGATTATCATGCCCCACAGCCAGTCATTTTAGAAGAGAAGGCCTCGCCTGCTGAGGACGCCTCTTCAGGCGAGCAATCATCTTCAGTTTTCACTGACATTCCTGGAATGCTGATAGCCGGTGTAGGCTCAGCAATTCTGCTCATTCTCACTGCAGGCATCCTGATTGCCCGACGCCATCGCTGATTACCATGCTTATCTCTTTGGGCGTTTTATTTCTCTTTGGAGAAGGAGTAAGGAGCGGAGGAGGGGGCAGTGCCGCGCGAGATGTTGGGCTTCGTGTCCATGTCGAAAGAGATCTTTGCTCCGCTGCTCAGCTGGGCATGAGTCAGGTAGTTGAGGTCGTGAATCTTGCCGTCAAGCTTCATCTGCTTGATATAGCGGTTGTCGCGGCTGTTGGCCGGGGCATCAATCTCCAGTGTCTTCCCATTTTCCAGATGTAGTTTCATCTTCTTGAAGAGGGGAGTGCCGAGAGCATATTCGCCGCTGCCGGGGCATACGGGATAGAAGCCCATGGCGGAGAAAACATACCATGCTGATGTCTGTCCGTTGTCTTCATCGCCGCAATATCCATCGGGGTTGGCGGTATACATTCTGTCCATCACTTCGCGCACCCATTTCTGAGCCTTCCAGGGCTCTCCGCCCCAGTCGTAGAGATATATCATATGCTGGATTGGCTGGTTGCCGTGGGCATAATTCCCCATGTTCATGATTTGCATCTCACGGATTTCGTGAATCACGCTGCCATAATAGCTGTCGTCGAATACAGGCGGCACGGAGAACACGGAATCGAGCATCTCCGTGAATTCCTTCTTGCCTCTCATGAGGTCGATAAGCCCTTGCGGGTCGTGAAACACCGACCATGTATAGTGCCAGGAGTTCCCTTCGGTGAAGGCATCTCCCCATTTGAGAGGATTGAAGGGCGACTGGAACTCCCCATTCTTGTTTTTGCCACGCATGAGCTTGTGGGAAGGATCATAAAGATTCTTATAGTTCATAGCCCGTTTTTTGAAAGGGGCAAGCTCTTTGTCGCTTTTCCCGAGGCTTTTCCCCAATTGGTAGATACACCAGTCGTCGTAGGCATACTCCAATGTGCGCGCGGCATTCTCTGAAATGTTTACATCATAGGGCACATATCCTAACTTGTTGTAATACTCATGACCCAGCCGACCTGTGGAGGGCACTTCTGGATGCACCTTGGTGGTGCCGCTCACTACCGCCTCCCAGAGAATGTCGATATCTTTTTGGGACACTTTCACTCCCTTGAGCCATGCGTCGGCAACCACTGAGGCAGAATTGTTGCCCACCATGCAGCCCCGATGTCCCGGGCTAGCCCATTCGGGTAGGAACCCGCTTTCACGGTATGCGTTGGCGAGTCCCTCCTGCATCTTCTCATTCATCGACGGATATGCAAGATTGAGCAAGGGGAACAGACAGCGGAATGTGTCCCAAAAGCCCGTGTCGGTAAACATATATCCCGGAAGCACTTCTCCATTATATGGACTGTAGTGGATTGTCTCCCCATTTTTATCAATCTCGTAAAAACTGCGGGGAAAGAGCACCGAGCGGTATAGGCAGGAATAGAAGGTGCGCAGGCGGTCGAGGTCAGTGTCTTCCACTTCGAAGACTCCAAGCACCTCATTCCAACGCTGCCGACCTTCATCCTTTATACGATCGAAATTGCCGTCGCCAAGCTCTTTGAGATTGAGTGAGGCCTGCTCCGGGCTTACAAATGAGGATGCTGCACGGGCATTGACCACCTGGCCTTTCTTTGTCTTGAATCCGACCACACCCCCGGCATGGTTCCCTTCAGCCGAATTGCGGCTCTGGTCAAGCTCTCCGTTGTTGAGCACAGTAGCTGTGTAGGTGAATGGTGTGTCGAAAACGATTTCAAAATAGTTTTTGAAATTCTCCGGCACACCGCCGCTATTTTTG
>ERZ824600.5135-NODE-5135-length-10933-cov-13.619783_pt1 | contig 10933 bp, 8 predicted proteins | sample MGYA00519933_ERZ824600 | MGnify/ENA primary metagenome ERZ824600 (study PRJEB31778, sample SAMEA3449178) | human gut metagenome | biome: human gut; feature: human-associated habitat; material: faeces | place: United Kingdom | collected 2010/2012 ... | reverse complement strand
CAGTGCCGGGTGGCACTGGCTACTGTGCTGATAGGGGGAGTTTTCTAACAGCCCCAAATAAACACTTTAGTATATGAAAAAATAACCTCCGATGATAGTATGGTAGTGGTTTGGCGACCGCATTACCAAGAATCAAAGGAGGTTATAAACATGGAAAAAATGAAGTAAATCACAGCGCACATTCCACATGGAAATGTCAGTACCATATCGTATTCGCACCGAAATTCCGAAGGAAAGTGATATACGGACAATTAAAAGCGGACATCGGACAAATATTACGGAAGCTGTGTGAAGAAAAGAAAGTGGAAATTATTGAAGCAGAGGCATGTGCGGACCACATCCATATGCTCGTCAGTATTCCGCCGCACCTAAGTGTATCACAATTCATGGGATATCTCAAGGGAAAAAGTACACTAATGATATTCGATCGTCATGCAAATCTCAAATACAAATATGGAAGCCGACATTTCTGGTGCCGTGGCTACTATGTAGACACGGTGGGAAAGAATAAGAAAGCAATAGAAGAGTATATCCGCAACCAACTCGTAGAGGATGAAATGATGGATCAAATGACGATGAAGGAATATACAGACCCGTTTACGGGTAGCAAGAGTAGTAAGGCATAAGAACAGGCCGCTTTAGCGGCGGCCTGTAAGTGTAATGCGGTGCCAAACTATTCAATGCCCCTTTAGGGGTGAAGCCTGTAATGACCCTTCTAGGGTCTGTGCAAACCACCACTTTAGTGGTGGTTATGATTTACTGCATTTTGGCAAGAAAAGCATCGTATTGGACGATTAGGCCGTCCAGCAGCTGCTGCTCTTCCGAGGAGAGAGGATGGAAGGGTTTCCGGCAGGCACCGCAGGGAACACCGCGGCTGGAAAGTACGTATTTGACTGCACTGAAAATACCTACCTTACACATCTGCTCTACGCAATAGTTGATCTCCTGCTGAGTTTCCAAAGCTTGCTGGAGCCTTCCAGCCTGAAAATGTGCCCTGGCCTTTTGGAACAGAGGCGCAAAGCAATTGACGGTGGTGCCGATGGTGGCTTGAGCCCCCATAGACAAGGCGGCGATAAATTGTTCGTCGAAGCCGTTGAAGAAAACCTTGTCCGGATAGGCGCTGTGCATCCGTTCCAAAGCGTACAGATTGTTGGAGGTGTGCTTTACGCCCAGAACCTGAGGGTTGGAGATCAGGCGGCCGGCATTGTCTTTGTTGAATTCAATGCCGGTGAACTGGGGGATGTTGTAAACGATCATAGGAAGATCGGGAACTGCCCGCATAACGTCCTCGTAGTAGGAAATGATTTCATCCATACTGAACTTACAGTAATAGGGAGGGATCATGGAGACGGCGGCAACTCCTGCCTGGGCAGCATGTTTCGCAAGGGAAATGGCATCCGCTGTCCGGATGGTGCCCACATGTGCGACGACTGGGGCCCGGTCGTTTACAGCCTTGAGAACATGTTCCAGGGCTGCCTTTCGCTCTTCCAGGCTCAGAAGCAGGGCCTCCCCGGAGGAGCCCATACAATAAAAGCCCTCTACGCCAATGCTTAGCTCATATTCAATGACTTGGGAGAGTGCATCGTAGTCCAGTGTTTCGTCCGGCTTCATGGGAAGCTCCAGAGCAGAGAAAATCTTGTTCACTGGCTGAGAGCATCCGCACAGATGGTATCCTTTCGCCGCTGATCGTCCGGCCACTAGAAAACACGGACGAATACGAAGTCATCAGCGGCCACCGCAGGCTATACGCAGCACAAAAGGCAGGGCTATCCAAAGTCCCTGCTTTGGTCCATGAAATCAGCGGACATTTTATTGGTAGACAGCGTGCGCCCGTAAGTCACACAGGTTGGGCACCTGAGTGGCGTGGGTCATTATTGATATTGATCTGAGAAAGCAATGAGAAAAGTTAGGCTGTGCAACTGCACATCTCATCGCCAACAACTAACCTTGCGTAGAAACACAACGGGAACAACAGCACGTTTGTAAAGGCACAAGTCAGTGAAGTTTCCAAGCTGCGACTGAGTGCCGAGGCGAAAGGTACTGTATAAGGATGAAGGCTATACTGCTTAAAGGAAAGCCAGAAGCTGGGGCTAACCATCCCTCTGCCGAAATGGAAAATGATACGGCAGTGTGCTGGCAGATTGTATTTTGCTGTCTGCAATCTGCGCAATAACCTGCACAAGCTGTCCGCAGGAAGCGGAAAATGACAAAATTCCCATGCCGAGAACAGTACATCTTATCATAATGATCTAAACTGGGATTACCTAAACTGAAATGCCAGTTTTGGCTATGCGTAATGCCGAAAGGGGATAAATCTCAAGTGTAAAAAGCAAGAGAGATGACGCTGAAAATTCAGCATGGTAACGGAGCCGTCATAGTAGTCCGCGGACCCTGAATTGACAGGAATCGCCGTAAAACCGGAAGCGAATAATCACGCCCACATGGCGAAGGACGGCAGTCTATTCTTCAATACCGAAACAGGAAGGATGTGTGAGACATTGAGAGAACCGGTAAAAGTATTGAAAAGTCTTTCAGAGCAAGCAAAAAACAAGCAGTACAAATTCAAACGGTTGTACAGAAATCTGTATAACCCTGAGTTCTACTTCCTTGCGTACAAAAATATCAGCAAATCACAAGGAAGCATGACGCCCGGCGTAGATGGCAAAAGTCTAGACGGCATGAGTGAAAAGAGAATCAACGCTCTCATCGACAGTCTAAAGGATTTCAGCTATCAGCCGAATCCGGCACGGCGTGTGTATATCGAAAAGAAAAACAGCACAAAAAAGCGTCCGCTGGGTATCCCGTCAACGGAGGATAAGTTGGTGCAGGAGGTCGCCAGAATGATTCTGGAGAGCATCTATGAACCCACTTTCTCCAAATCCTCACATGGATTCCGCCCTAAAAGGAGCTGTCACACGGCTCTCCAACAGATTCAGACCCAGTTCACAGGTGTGACATGGTTTGTGGAGGGCGATATCCATGCCTGCTTCGACAGCTTTGACCACCATGTCTTGGTGGACATTCTTCGAGAGCGTATTGAGGACGAAAACTTTATTGCGCTTATGTGGAAAATGCTGAAAGCAGGGTACATGGAGCAATGGGTATATAACTGTACCTACTCCGGAACCCCCCAAGGTTCAGGCGTGAGTCCGGTACTGGCAAATATCTATCTGTCAAAGCTGGATGATTTTGCCGAAAGTTTGAAAAGCAGCTTCGACGCCGGCAGTGATAAAGGAAGCACGGAATATGGCAGAGCCGCAAGCAAGCTGTTCTATATCCGCAATCGGAATCGCAAATACTGGGACAACTGGACAGAAGAGGAACGAAAAGCAGCACTCAAGCTGCAAAAGCAAGCCGTTGCCAAACTGCACAGTGTTCCCAGTAAAGAAGCCTGTAACCATAATTATAAGCGGTTAGTCTATTGTCGGTATGCAGACGATTTCATCGTCGGGGTCATTGGTTCCCGGACAGATGCTGAAGAAATTAAGGAGAAATTTCGTATTTTTCTGGAATCCTCCCTCCATCTGGAAATGTCCGACACCAAGACCAAAATCACGCACAGTAAGGATAAGGCTCGTTTTCTGGGCTATGACATTACCACATCCCGTCACTCGGCACTGATGTACGATAAAAAGCATCAACTGAGAAAGACGCATACAGGGGTCATTAAGCTGTATGCCCCCAGAGATAAGTGGCAAAAGAAGCTCCTGGTGTACGGCGCACTGAAAATACGGTACGATGCCGATGGAAATGAAGTTTGGAATTCCACCCACAGAGGCAGCATGGTTCACATGACGGACGTGGAAATCGTTTCCACGGTCAATGCCGAAATCAGGGGAATGTACAACTATTATTCCATCGCCAACAATGCCACCGTCATCAAAAACTTCGCTTTCATTTTGGAATACAGTATGTACAAGACCTTTGGGTTGAAATATCACAAGAGTGTCCAGAAAATCCAACGAAAATACCGGATAAACGGACTGTTCTGCGTTCCTTACGAAACCAAATCAGGCCCAAAGCTCTGTGAATTTTACCACGATGGCTTCAAACGGAAGTCCTATCCTTCTGGATTTGATCCCGACTTGCTGCCGCCCTATGTAAAATACGACAACTCCAATTATCTGCGCACCAGAATCAAGCGAGGGATTTGCGAGCTCTGCGGGTGCAATACGGACGATATTCGTATGCACCATATCAAGGCCCTCAAATCAATTGAGCCGGATACTGCCTGGAACAAAATCATGTTGGCTAAGCGTAGAAAAACGCTTGCAGTCTGCCCGGACTGTTATGCCAAAATCACTCAAATCTGAAAGACTATAATAGATGGGAAGCCGTATACACCGAGAGGTGTACGTACGGTTTCGGGGCGAGGCCATGGAAACCTGCCGTGGTAACACGGTAAGGCGCTGTGGTCTTAGCCTACAACCTACACCGGGAGCATATCCTGCCCAGCGAAAAGGCATTTGCCTATAAGCTGAAAATGGATGCTCTGCGGCATCAGGGCACTTCTCGCCAACCTGGCGAGAAGCTGATTGTCGCACAAATCAGTGAGGCGGGTACTGACAGCGAACGGCAGATACATCGGTATATCCGGTTGACAGAATTAACCCCGGAGCTTTTGACGCTGGTAGACGATGGAAGAATTTCGCTGACACCGGCTGTGGAGATTTCCTATTTGAGTCAAGAGGAGCAGTATGCTCTCCTGGAGGCAATTCAGAGTGAGGACAGAACGCCGTCCCTCTCCCAGGCGCAGCAGCTGCGAAAATTGAGCCAATCCGGGGAATTGGACGCTGACCGTGCATTGCAAATTATGTGCCAGCCGAAGGCCAACCAGATGGAAAAAATCAGCCTGGATTATGGCGAGCTGCGTCGATTCTTTCCAAGACGCTATACACCAAGAGAAATCCAAGCGGCAATTCTCAAATTGGTAGAAGCGGATTATAAGCGCCGCCAGCGGGCAATGGAGCGGTGAGGTGCACATGACAGATTTTCAGCACAGAGACATTCTGAATATCAAAGAAGCCGCAGCCCGTGCCAAGGCAGAAGGAATGAATATCAGCGAGTACACCCTTCGCCGGATTATCCGCACCGGGAAAATTCCTTGCCGCATTGTAGGGCGCACCTATCTGATCAGCTGGGAGAAGCTGATGAGCTGGGTCAACTGTGTGGATGGCTGTGATAATCTGAATTGGCCGCAACTTTGAAAAAAGGCTGCGTTATGTGTATTCTGAACGCAGAAAGGAGCTGGTATTATGCCATCTATTGAACCACGCCGAAATCAAAACGGTATTGTTACAAGCTATCGTCTAATCGTCTCCGGTGGACTGGACAGGGAGGGCAAGCAAATCAAGCGCCGGATGCTGTGGATTCCGCCAAATCGGAATATAAGCGACCAGCAAATGCTGAAAGAGGCCACGGCAGCTGCCTACAAATTTGAGGAACAAATCAAAAATGGATATGTGCTGGACAACACCCAGACCTTTTCGGAGTATGCCCAATATGTGTTGGAGCTGAAGGAGCGTATCGGTGTGAAAACAAGTACCCTGGATCGGTATATCGATATGCTGCCCAGGATCAACGAGACAATCGGCAATCTGAAGCTGTGCAATATTCGCCCCCAGCATCTCAATGACTTTTACAGGGACATGACCGAGAATGCCATCCGGGAGGACAGCTGTCGTGCTGTTGCGAAGCGAAATCTCATGACCCAATTCAAGCGGGCAGGGATTTCTAAGGCAGAGCTGTCCCGCAGAGCCGGGGTAGCTGCCAGTACCATCACAGCGGCCACCGCAGGAAAGCCCTTGCGGCTTGCTTCGGCAGACGCAATTTCCGAGGCACTAGGCTATACACGCAAGGAACTGTTCACCGTTCAGAATGACCCAACGCCCTTGGCAAAGAAAACGGTTCTGGAACACCACCGACTGATTTCTACCATTTTGAGCCAGGCAGACAAAGAACTACTAATCCCCTACAACCCCGCCAGTAAGGCAACGCCGCCCAGGGTACAGCGAAAAACACCGGACTACTACCAGCCAGACGAGATGAACGACATTTTGAATACCCTGGAAAGAGCGCCAATCAAGTGGAAAGCCATTACCTATCTGCTCATTGACACCGGATGCCGCCGAGGTGAAATCATGGGACTGAAATGGGACAGGGTGAATTTTGACACCGGGGTTATCGTAATTGACTGCAATCTGCTGTACTCCGCAAACAGAGGCATCTATGAGGACACAACCAAAACCGGGGCTGTCCGTGCCATTAAAATTGCGCCGCAGACCTTAACGGTTCTGCGGCAGTGGAGAGTCGAGTATGAGCATCTACAGGAGCTGAACGGAGACCGTTGGGCAGGCACCCCCTATGTGTTTGTAAGGGACGACGGCTCCCGGATGCACCCGGACAGCATTACGGCGTGGCTGAATCGCTTCAGTGCCCAAAATGATCTGCCCCACATTCATCCCCACGCCTTCCGGCATACGGCGGCCTCTACGATGATTGCCAACGGCGTTGACCTGGTGACAACAGCTGCGGAACTGGGTCACGCCAACGCAAACACAACGGCAACAATTTACGCACACCAGATTGCCATTGCCAGAGCAACAGCTGCAGATGTCCGGGCGGGGGTGTTTGCGGGGAGAAAATAGCAGAATTTACGGAAAAACCATTTTCTATGAAAAAGTTCGGTTTTTCCCACCCGTGATTTTGAGCTATCCCCAAACTATCCCCAAAACAAATTTGAAGCCAATGCGAATTTGCGTAAAAAGTTCGAAAAATCCCGAATTTCATATCGAAACCCGGGATAATTTTGGTTGCGGAGGCAGGACTCGAACCTACGACCTCCGGGTTATGAGCCCGACGAGCTTCCAACTGCTCTACTCCGCGATATGCATGCACTTCTTGAATGCTGGGTTATTATAGCATGGGTATAGAGAGTTGTCAAGTACTAATTTTATAAATTTAGAAATAACATTTTACAGATTATCCACTGCCGCCACAAAAAGGCCGATGAACAGCAAAACGCCGCCGATGATCCGCTCTTTTCTGCGCAGAGTGGTCTCGTCATTCTTCTGCTTTAGCAGACTGTCCAGCAGCTCCGGGCAGAGCAGCAGCCCCAGCCCCAACACGCTGATGATCAGGCCTCTGATTTTCATAGCTTGCCTCCTGAAATTTACGGTGCGCCGCCGTTTGACGGGCGGCGCACCGTGAAAGTCTATTCTATCGCAATTTCCTTGATTTCCAGCTCATTGCCCTGCTGCAAATAGGTCCGGTCGCTGCCGCAATGGGGGCAGATCTTGCCCTGGGGCACCGTATCATAGGTTTTCCCGCAGTTTTCGCAGTAGGTAATGGCGTGGATGGGCTCCCACAGGAGCTCGCAGTCCTCCAGCATGGGATTGCGCTTGCAGTTCCATTTCCACACGTCAATAAGGTAATCCGGGATCACCGTGGAGACCTCGCCAATCTGCAAGGTCACTCTGCGGACGTGCTGGGCCTGGTTGTCCTGGGCGATTTTCACCACGCTGTCGGCAATGTGGAATACAACGCCTAGCTCGTGCATCAGTCTTTCTTCCCGCCAAGCTTGGTGACGATGGTCTGGCCCAGACGCTTACCGGCCATGGGGATGATGCCCTTGACCTTGTCCTCCGCCTTCATCATCTTGGAGCACTCGGGGTGATCCCGTTTCAGATGAATGGCATCGAAGACGCATCTGGTGGTACACACGCCGCAGCCGATGCACTTGTTGGGGTCAACCCAGCTGGCGCCGCAGCCCAGGCATCTTGCGGTTTCGATCTTCACCTGCTCGGCGGTAAGGGTCTTGTGAGCATCCCGGAAGGAGTGTTTGGGAATACTCTCGTCCATACCGGCCTCCTGACGGCCTGCATGGTCGTAACCGGAAACGGAAATGTTGTCCTTGTCCAGCATGATGAAGTCCCGGCGGTTCCGGCCGATCTTCATATCCGCGCCCTTATGGACATAACGGTGCAGGGACTCGGCAGCACACTTGCCCTCTTCGATGGCATCGATGGCGAACTTGGGTCCGTGGTACACGTCGCCGCCCACGAAGATATCGGGCTCGGCGGTCTGGTAGGTCAGAGGATCGGCCACGGGGTAATTGCCGCGCCAGAACTCCACCTTGGTTCCCTCCAGCAGGCCGCCCCACTCAATGGCCTGGCCAATGGCAAAGACCACATGGTCTGCTGCCAGCTCCATAGTCTCATGCTCGTCATAAACGGGAGAGAACCGCTTGGTCTCGGGGTCGATGGTCCGCAGGCACTTCTTGAAGACAATGGCGGTCACATGGCCGTTTTCGTCCACCTTCAGTTCCTTGGGACCCCAGCTATTGTTGATCTCGATATTTTCTTCCAGAGTCTCGGCAATCTCATTGTTGGAGGCAGGCATGGTAGCCCGATCCTCCAGGCAGACCATGGAGACCTTGGCAGCGCCGAAGCGCTTGGCAGTCTTGGCACAGTCAACGGCCACGTTGCCGCCGCCGACGACCACCACATTGCCCTCCATCTTCTGGTTCTCGTCCTCCAGAGCATGGTGCAGGAACTCCACAGCGATGGAAGTTCCCTTGGCGGTATCATTGGCAACGCCAGGACGGCGGCCGCCCTGGCAGCCGATGGCGATGTAGAAGGCCTCATAGCCCTGCTTACGCAGCTCGGGGATGGTCACATCCTTGCCGACTTCCACGCCGCACTTGATCTCTACGCCCAGCTCCCGGATGACCTGGACCTCGGCGTCGATGATGTTCTTCTCCAGCTTGAAGGAGGGGATGCCGTAGGTCAGCATACCGCCGGGCTTGGCGCTCTTCTCAAAGACCGTGGGCTTGTAGCCCCTGGTTGCCAGATAGTAGGCAGCACTGAGGCCTGCAGGGCCGGAGCCGATGATGGCAATCTTCTGCGCCCAGTGCTCCAGGCGGTTAGATGCGATGACAACAGGGGGAATGTAGCGGGTCTCGGCGTTCAGGTCCTGCTCCGCCAGGAACTTCTTGACGGCGTCGATGGCAACGGCCTGATCGATGGTGCCGCGGGTGCAGGCCTCTTCGCAGCGCTTGTTGCAGATGCGGCCGCAGACGGCGGGGAAGGGATTGTCCTTCTTGATGAGGGCCAGGGCCTCCTGGTACTTGCCCTGGGCAGCCAGCTTCAGGTAGCCCTGAACGGCCACGTGGGCGGGGCAGGCGGTCTTGCAGGGGGCAGTGCCCTTGTCGTAGCAGTTCTTCCGGTTGTTGTCCCGGTAGTCGGGATCCCAGTGTTCGGGGCCCCACTTGATGGAGTTGGGCAGCTCGTGCTTGGGGTACTCCACGACCTTGCCTTCCTTGTCGCAGAGCTTCTGGCCCAGCTTCACGGCACCGGCGGGGCAGGTTTCCACGCACTTTCCGCAGGCCACGCACTTGTCGCGCTCCACCTCAGCGGTGTAAGCGGAACGGGACAGGTTGGGGGTATTGAACAGCTGAGAGGTTCTCAAAGCGTTGCAGATCTGCACATTGCAGTTGCAGATGCCGAAGATCTTGTTCTCGCCGTCGATATTGGTGATCTGGTGGACAAAGCCGTTTTCCTCGGCCTTTTCCAGAATGCGGATGGCCTCTTCATAGGTAATGTCGTGGCCCTTGCCGGTTTCCCGGCAGTAGTCGGCGAAATCGCCTACACCGATACACCAGGAGGCGGGGTCGTCTGCGCAGCCCTCACCCATAACGCCGCGGCTGGCCCGGCAGGAGCACTGGGCAACACCGATGTGGCCCTCGTACTTCTTCAGCCAGTAGCTCAGGTGCTCGATATCCAGGCTCTGGTTCTCCATGGGAATGGCCTTCTCCACGGGGATAACGTGCATACCGACACCGCCGCCGCCGGGAGGCATCAGATGGGTCTTTCCGGCCAGAGGCACATAGGTCATGCGCTCGAAGAAGGTGGCCAGCTCCGGATGCTCCTGCAGGCGGGTATTGTAGGAGATCTCGCCCCGCTCGTCATAGCAGGGCTTCTCGCCGCTGCCGCTCTCGTCGATGTTCAGCAGCTCTGCGGAGCCGGGGACATACATGGGCACAAAGTAGCGCCGCTCGGACTGGGGGGCGGTACGGCCGTTGTGGTCGTAATGGTAGCCATAGTCATATTCCAGCAAGCCCAGGAATGCCAGCTTGTCCAGAACCTCCTGGAAATGCTGCTTGTCTTCCTCCTTCACGTTGCACAGCTTCCACAGCTCGGGGACGGTGTGGGGCTTGCGGACCTTCATGGCCAGCATGATATCACACATCTCGTCGGTGAGCAGGGCCTCCAGGCCCCAGTACTCGGCATCCTCAGAGGTGACCTTGCCCAGCTTGTGCTCAATGACGTCCGTGATCATTTTGCCGACCTTCAGCACCTTCTCCCGGGGTGCGGGATCGCCCTTGGCGGCAGGTTCCAACGCTCTTTTTTTCAGTTCCTGATCGATCATTCGCTTCTACCTTTTCTTTCCGGCATAACTGCCTATTATTTCTGTTTCCAGTTTTGGGCCTGTTCGGTAAGCCAATCGGCCAGAGCCTGCACGCCCTCGCCGGTTTTGGCGCTGATGGGGAAAATGCGGATATTGGGGTTGCGCATTCTGGCGTACTCCGTGACCTTCTCCATATCGAAGTCAAAGTAGGGCATGACATCGATCTTATTGATGATCATGGCATTGCACACCTGGAATACCAGGGGGTATTTCAGGGGCTTGTCGTGGCCCTCCGGTACGGAGAGGATCATCATATTCAGCGCCGCGCCGGTGTCGAACTCCGCGGGGCACACCAGGTTGCCCACGTTTTCCAGCACCACAAGGTCCAGCCCTTCCGTTCCCAGCTGGCGGACGCCCTGCCGGGTCATGTCCGCATCCAGGTGGCACATGCCGCCGGTATGCAGCTGGATGACCTTGGTGCCGGTGGCCGCAATGGTTCCGGCATCCACATCGGAGTCAATGTCCG
>ERZ824600.5118-NODE-5118-length-10959-cov-10.692682_pt1 | contig 10959 bp, 9 predicted proteins | sample MGYA00519933_ERZ824600 | MGnify/ENA primary metagenome ERZ824600 (study PRJEB31778, sample SAMEA3449178) | human gut metagenome | biome: human gut; feature: human-associated habitat; material: faeces | place: United Kingdom | collected 2010/2012 ... | reverse complement strand
GCTGCGTTCGGGACGCAGAGGTCGCAAGTTCGAATCTTGTCGCGACGACTAAAAATAGGTTCTCACATTTGTGAGAACCTATTTTTGTTTGTCATGATATATCCAAACTTACGTCCTCTAGCTGGCTCGAACACATCGTTCGGGCGCAGACCGCAAATTCTCTCCAACTCCCATTACTACAAACATCGTCGAAATATTCATCACCTGTTGAAAACTAAACATATTATTCACTGTATATGCCAGCACGCAGATCCCGCAGGCTCCGACCAGCATCTTGTTCTCCCCGGCATGAAGGAAATCCCTGATCGCCGTGATCATCATTCCGGCATAACTGATCACTCCCAATACTCCTATATCCACCAGAACCGTCAGCCATTCATTGTGTGCATTCGTAAGCCGGCTCCCGCCAAAACGGTCATTCACCATCGTCTGCAGTCCCACGCTTCCCTCGTTGGATAAAAATGCATACAGGCAATCCGGTCCCACGCCGAATATTTTATGCAGGAAATCCGCCTCCCAGAAGCATCTGGCGCCTGCTGCCCAGGTACCGCCCCGGGCACTCCCCCAACTGACATTAAACGTCAGCCATTTTGTCACATTTGGGTCTGTGATGTTGGGAGTCAACGCACCACCGGCTAAGGTATTGATCAGCGTCAGTAACAAAACAACCAATATCATAACCGGCACCGCAATAGCGATCCCACAATATATTCTATGTAGCAGTTTCTCCGGATAACTCCGCTTCAGCCGAGCTCTGTGTATCAAGCATAAAATGGTTCCTGACAGTATCGTCATAAGTATGGTTACCATCGAAAACGTCAGCAGATCCGTCATTCCTTCCATCACTAATTCCTGTGAAAACACATTCGCTTTTCGCAATATAAAGGTCAACAGACATGCCCCGGAGAACATCGTCATCTCCTGCCAGAACACTTCCATCCTCCCGCTGTCTCTCACGGACATCCCGAATAATACGAACATGACCACCGCGAAGGTTACAATGCCGCTGCTGCTTCCCTGAGTCGCCAGCGAGGCGAAACCGATCGTCACATATGCCATCAGCAACAGCTTTTTCCAGGTCATTTTCTCTTCCATCCGCCACAGCAGATAGACTCCCCCGAACAATATCGTCACCAGATACCCACAATACCAGTTGATATTCCCTATCGTCGAGATAAAAGAGGTATTTACGAACTGCGGATCTATGGGAAACAGACAGAACTTATTCACATATCCCAGGGAGAAAACAACCGCAGACACCGGCAGTACCAGCACCGTGATCCAGCTCTTCCACTGCCACATACGGGAGATCATAAAATACACGATCACCGCTCCCAGCTGCGTCCACATTCCCATCCGCCAGGACGCTGTCCCCCACAATGCCTCTTCCCGGTAATTCGTAAACAGATACGACAATAGTACCGCGATCCCATATAACGCCGCGAATTTATCCGTACTGCTCAGATCCCTCCACAATCTCCCCGGCAATTCCCTGATCCCCGGCAGCTCCTTTGCACGGATCGCCGTAATGAGGCGAAAAACCGCCCACAGGATAAATACCGGCAGCAATGCCTTTCCTCCGTAGGTCATGGTCTTTCTGAAAAAATTCTCCTTCTCCGTTCCGATCTGTGCATATCCTTTGTTATAAAGCGGCAATACCACCAGTACCGCACACATATATACACTGATCACAATATCACACAAAAAGCCATTGAAACTGCAAAGCGTCTCCTCCACAGATTCTGTTTTCTTTTTTCCGGTCGTATGTTTTGCCATAATCATGCCCTTCCAAAGCATCCTTAAGTAATAGAACTATCCCTTTTATGATAGCTTTCCGGACTTCTTTCGTCAATCTTTTCTCAAGAGCGAGTCTCTTCGTTTGTCTGCCGGTCAGACATCTTAGACAGACTATGATACGTCTCGTAGATCAGCACAAATCCCAACGGTCCCTTGATGATCCCCCAGACGCCGAACAGTCGGATCCCGGCATACAACGACACCAATACAGCAATGGGAGACACCCCTATTTTCCTGCCGATGAGACGGGGCTCCAGTATCTCCCGCAGGAAAATACATACCACATACAGCACACCGCAGATAAGTGCTCTACCGAAGCTTCCCTCCAATAGCTGCCAGATTCCCAGTGGCACCAGCACCACCCCCGTACCAATAAAAGGCAGCGCATCCAGAATCCCCGCCAGGATCCCCCACAGCACTCCATGCTGTATCCCCGCGATCCCTAACGTAGCCGCTGCCGTCAGTGCGATCGCCGACATGATGATCCCCTGTGCTTTTACAAAGGTAGCGATATAGCGGACGATCCCGCAGATCACCTCCAGCAGCACATGGCAGGACTCCTGATCCAGCAGATGGTTCATGATCCCGTCATAGTCTTTCGCCAACAGTACCGACGCAATGAGAAATGTCACCAGGAATCCTCCCAGCTCCGCAAACCACCGCACATACTGCATGGATTGCGACAGCATCCCCGGCAGAATATTTTCCTCCAGCGAATCCAGTCCCTCCTGCAGTCTGCCGCTGACCGTATTTTCCAGATAGGAAGCGTCCACGCCAATGATCTCTCCCACACCGTGACACAGATCCCGTACCATCGCCAGCCACTCCTGCTCCCTCGCATCCATACTCCGGATCCACACCGGCAGACTTCCCAGCACCCAGGAGCTCAGTACCCATAACAATACAGCCAACAGCAGTGTCGCCAGAATCAGAAGCACTATGGCGCTTAAGGGTCTTGGAAAATGCAGTTTGCGGTTCATCCGTTTCATCATCGGTCCGAATATCGTGACGAACAGCATTGCCAGCAGCACCGGTGCCAGAAGGGGTGTCAGATATTGCAGAAAAAAATAGACTGCTCCCGTCACCGCAAGCAGTACTATCATCTTTTTTCCTATAATGTTTTTACCGAATTCTCCCCAGTCCATTCCGCACACTCCCTTTTTGGGATTAGTGTGCTCTGAGAGACTTTTTTTATCCCCTTTTGGAGATTCCGGTTTCATTTTCTGTGAGTTTTTTCAATTCCTCCATCGCAAAACCCGCAAATGTCGGATTCTTCGGCACTACCCGGAATCCCATCTTTTTCCCGGAAACGGGATGGACAAACTCCAGAGAATACGCGCATAGTGCCACGCCGCGATATTTCTGCGCAGGCATCGCCTCTTTTAGCACTGCCGTTCCATACTTCGTATCTCCAAACAGGGGAAATCCCGCATGTGCGAACTGCACCCGAATCTGATGAAACCGTCCGGTCCCGATCGTTACATCTGCAAGCGCAAGCGGAGAAGGAGCGTTGATCTCTTCCAAAATGCGATAGTGCAGCGCGGCAATCTTCGCATCTGCAAATTCCTGCTCCCTGCCGGTCACTGCCACCGCCACATTACCTTCCTTGCGAAGATAATCCACAAGATCCCCCTCCGGGCAGTCAGGATATCCACAGAGTACTGCATAATAATGTTTATTCAGCGCACCTTCTGTTAATTGCTTCGACAATACCGCTGCTGTCTTTGTGTCTTTGGCAAATACCAACAGTCCTTCCACCGGCTGATCCAGTCTGTGGACTATGCCCAGATACGGCTCTCCTTTTCCCGTTCTCCCCGCGCCGGGAAGCTTTGCAAGATAGGATTTCAACTCGCTGACCACATCCGGTTGTCCAATTCCGGCAGACTGCACCGCCAGTCCCGCCGGTTTGCGGATGACCAGTATGCTGTTATCTTCATATAATATTTCCGTTTTCATAACCTATTCCTCTGTCATCCCCCTAACCGTTGTTCCGGATGTTAATCTATACCGTTGCATCTCTATCGCCTAATCACTTTCTCAGTCCTTTAGGATAATGATTCTTCATGACGCCACCTGCCAGTTTCCCCCAGCCAAGGCTACAACCGTCCACGCAGATCAGATACCAGCCCTTCTCGCCTTCCGCGGAGAAAGTCTGTCCCTTCAGATAAGCCGCGGCTTCCTCCACAGACAGCTTCCACACATGCTTCACATCCTCCGGACGCAGTGCCAGTGCTAACGCGTGCGCCGGTTCAAAACGATTCTTTTTCAAGGTGCCCAGATGAAGTCCCGGTCGCAATACCTTCAGTCCTTTCACCCCGGGCATTCTCTCCGGCATGCGGTACAGGTTATCGCCAAATGCCAGAAAGCCTTCTCCGGCAGTGCATAATCCTGCTTTGATCGTCTGCTCCTCCGAAAAGGTCTCTTTTGCGAAGTTAAAATACTCTGCCCAGTCTCTTGTCAGATTCTTCGCCGGAATTCCCTTCTCTGGTCCGGTGGCACTCACCGGCTGATAACCTTCCGGAAGCTCTCCCTTTTTCTGTAATACTGCGGCATAATGCCCCTCGCCACGTAACTTATGGGTCCACAGACGTAAAGTCCCCGTAATGCCGGGTGCCGGATTCTCTACACAAGCGGGAATACCGTCGCAGCCTTCCGGGATCCCCAGCTTCGCTTTATCTATTGGGACAATCTCGAATTCCTCATGCTTTGCCAGGAAACGGCTGATGCTTCCCTCATTTTCCGCAGGCGCAAAGGTGCAGGTAGAATATACCAGTCTGCCTCCCGGGACTAACATCCGTGCCGCACACTCCAGGATCCCGTCCTGTCTGTCTGCACATAACTGCACATTTTCGGGGCTCCATTCCTCACAGGCCACTTCATTCTTCCGGAACATTCCCTCTCCGGAGCAGGGTGCATCCACCAGGATCCGGTCAAAATATTCCTCGAAAATATCTGCCAGGTGCTCCGGTGTCTCATTCAATACACAGGCATTGCGGATGCCCATGCGCTCCACGTTCTCCGACAGTATTTTCGCCCTCGCCTGGTGGATCTCATTCGTGACAAGCAGTCCCTCTCCCTCCATCGCGGATGCGATCTGGGTACTTTTCCCTCCGGGAGCAGCACATAGATCGAGGATCCGCTCCCCGGGACGAGGTGACAGTAGTGTCACAGGTGCCATGGCACTAGGTTCCTGGATATAATAAAGTCCCGCTTCATGCCAGGGATGCTTTCCCGGCTGATCCTCTTTGGTATAGTAATATCCGTTCTCCGCCCAGGGAACCGGCTGCAACTGAAAAGTCTGCTTTACTTTTTCTGTTATGACATGCATGTCATCCTTTTTTAACGGATTCAGACGCAATGCCTGATATTTCTCATGCTCAAAGCTTGCCAGGAACTCTTCATATTCCGATCCCAAAAGTCCCTGCATTCTCTCTGTAAATGACTGCGGAAGCATAGGTTTCCTCCATCTCTGTCCTCTATTCCGAACTCTGTTCCCATTAACTGTATCACAGCTCCTATTCGGGGGCAATCATTTCTTGCCAAGCTACACAGACACAATTATAATATTTGTTGTAAGTGCTTGTTTTTTAGTTTTAAAAGGTAACCCATCGTTTGTATTTTCATTCGTTGATTCTCGAACTCGAATAAGAAAAGAGGTTATTATGTCTATTTTTAAAAAAACTCTCAGCTGTGCCGTACTGGCAGCCTTAGGCACCTGTGCTCTCGCTGGCTGTGGCAGGCAGGATACGCCGAATGAAGCCGCAACATCTGCTTCCCCTGAAGCGTCTGCTGCCATCACAGAAACCATCTCCGAAAGTACCGCTTCCTCTGAACAAACATCGTCCTCCGAAGCATCCGGGGCACAGCCCGCTGAAACCGAACCAGCAGTTTTCGAGGCGCCCTCTGTCGATGACTCCACTCCTTACGGACAGCACGGCGCTCTCCATGTGGAGAACGGGAAGCTGACCGGTGCAGACGGAAACACTGTCCAGCTCTACGGTATGTCCACCCACGGTATTGCCTGGTTCCCCCAGTATATCAATTATGATTCCTTCCGTACCCTGCGGGACGACTGGAATACCAATTGTATCCGCCTCGCCATGTATACAGCGGAGTACGGCGGTTATTGTGCCGGCGGTGATAAGGAACAGCTGAAGCAGCTGGTAAGAGACGGTGTATCCTACGCCACAGAGCTTGGAATGTACGTGATCGTAGACTGGCATATTTTAAGTGATTGTGACCCGAATCAGAACAAAGATGAGGCGATCGCCTTTTTCCGGGAAATGTCGGAAGCTTTTGCTGACAACGACAATGTGCTCTATGAGATCTGTAATGAGCCCAACAGCGGTACCTCCTGGGACAGCATCAAGTCCTATGCCGAGGAAGTCATCCCGGTGATCCGGGAACAGAAGCCGGATGCCGTCATCCTCGTAGGAACCCCTACCTGGAGCCAGGAGATCGACAAAGCCGCAGCTTCCCCGCTTACCTTTGATAATGTAATGTATACCCTGCATTTTTACGCAGGCACCCACAAAGATGACCTGCGTAACCGCTTAGAGACCTGCGCACAGAACAATCTTCCGGTCTTCGTCAGCGAATTCGGTATGTGCGACGCTTCCGGCAATGGTGCCAATGATTTTGATTCCACCACCAAATGGCTGGATCTGCTGAACAAATATCAGATCAGCTTCTGCTGCTGGAATCTGGCGAACAAGGACGAAAGCAGCAGTGTCTTCAAGGCTGCCAGCACGACTCTCTCCGACTGGACCGATGAGGACTTCAATGAATCCGGACGGTGGATCCGTGATTACTTCCGCAAAATGCCGCAGAAATAATTCCCGATCCCGCCCTCAGAACTTCCTGCTTACAAATTCGTACGATTGCACTACATTAATTCTTCGTCATAGACTGCCCTGCCACCGCCGATGAATTTCGGTCTGGTACGGGCGCATACCACATGGGCGTCTCCGATCTGTCCGGTCCGGAGACGCACCGGTACTGCCACATCTCTCAAATGCATTCCGATCAACGTATCCCCGATATCCATTCCCGCTGCCGCCTGAATATGTTCTACTGCCACCGGATGTTCAAATGCTTTATACGCTGCCGTAGCGAAGGATCCTCCCGCCTTGGGCTGGGGAACCACATTGACCATGGGATAACCGTATTTTACGGCTGCCTCTTTTTCCAGGATCAGCGCGCGGTTCAGGTGTTCACAGCACTGGGCTGCCAGATAGACACCTGCTTCCTGCGTTGCCTGATAGATTCCGCCGAAGACCACCTCTGCCAGCTCCGGGCTGGAATAGGTTCCGATGGATGCGCCTCCCACCTCGCTGGTGGAACACCCCACTACAAACAGTTCTCCCGCCTCCGGCTTAGCTTTCTCCAGGATCTCCCTGGCTGCGGAATATGCCTCTTCTGCAATGATTGTCATATCTTCTGTCATGATGCTGCCTCCTTACATAATAAAAAAAATAATTGTATAATAATAAACACACTATAACAGACCGTTTATAAATAACAATAGAAGCAAAAAGCCCACATTGACCACTGTAAACCATCCAAAATACCGTTTCTTTTCCCCGGGAATCTGACTTGCCACCTGTTTATAAGAGATCAGGCTTGCCATAGAAGCGATCAATGTGCCCAGACCACCCAGATTCGTTCCAACGATCAATGCTTCCACATTTTCTGTAAAACCAGACAGCAACAGCGCTGCCGGTACATTGCTGATCACCTGGCTGGCAACCACTGCCGTCATGACTTCCCTTCCTTCAATAATTTTTTGTAAAAAGCTGCAAAAAGCAGGCATTCTTCCTATATTTCCTATGAAAATAAAAAATCCCACGAAGGTCAGCAGCAGCGAATAATCCACTTTTCCTATGGTCGTACGGTCCAAGATTCCAACACCAAGTACCACAATTCCAAGCGTTACCGGATAGGGAATCACATGCGCCACCGTTAACAGACACAACAAAAATAATATCAGATAAAACACAGACAGATGTCTACGCCATCCTGCCGTTTCCTGCCCGGCATCTTCTGCCTGCAACGCCCCTGCTACATCCCTGACGGCAATGCCACTGTGTTTCGCCGCAACCACCGTACAGATAAGCAAAAGGAGCAGCGACACCGTAGAATACGGCAGCATCAACCTTATAAATGCAATCGGGGACATCTGTATTTTCCCATATAAATACAGATTCTGTGGATTACCAATGGGAGTCAGCATACTTCCTAAATTCGCTGCGATCGTCTGTAATACCACCACCGGAACTGCCAGTTTCCGGACTGCATCTTCTCCGGACAGACGAAGTACCGTAAACGTAAAAGGGACAAAAGTGATCAATGCCACATAATTCGTGATCAACATGCTGAAAAAGAAGCACAGCAATACCAGAATTTCTGCCAGCGCAATCACATTGTGGGTATGCTGCAATAATATCCTGGCAACCCTGCGAAATATGCCCAGTTTCTGCAATCCCGCCATCACAGTCATCAGGCAGAATAAAATCGCCAGCGTCCGAAAATCAATATATCCGATATATTCTGTGTCCGGCGGGATCATTACCGCCGACAATACTGCCAGCACCATTGCTGCAGTCAGCACCGTCTCTTTTTTTACAAATTTTATGATTTTATTCTTTATTTTCATCGTTTTTGTCCTTCAGGCATCCCCCGCGCCGTATCTCACAAAAAATTTTTACAGGAATATAGTAAAATTAAGAATATTTTCTACGGAGCATGCTATGTCTGTTCTTCCCTCATTGCTCTTCGGTATCTCCGCCAGTCTGGATGCACTTCTGGTAGGCTGCGCACTGGGACTGCAGAAGGTCCCTCTTCCTGCAAAACATAATCTGCTGATCAGCGCAGTCACTCTCATCGGTACTGTGATCTCTATAAGCCTCGGTAACCTTTTACTGCCTCTGATCCCCGGTGAGATCGCAACCCGGACCGGAAGCAGTATCCTGATCCTGTTCGGGCTCTACTATGCCGGAAAATGGCTGGTATCCAGATGGCGTTGCAGTTCTTCAGATAACAGCAGCCTATGCCGGGAGAAGAAAAAATTTGCCGAACATCGGAATCTGACTCTCCCACAGACGCTGGCTCTGGGCTGTGCCCTCTCCATGAATAATATCGGTATCGGCTTCTCCACCAGCATTACCGGACTTCCTTTTCTGCCTGCCTCGATATCCACCTTTTTCTGTTCCTTCGGATTCCTGACACTGGGGAGCTGCCTGGGACGTTCCGTCCTCCTGCAGCGGGTCGGAGAATATGCCGATCCCATCTCCGGGTTTTTATTGATCCTGTTAGGTCTGTGGCAATTATATCACTGATAAACTGAATAGTTACCAAAATAATGGGGAATCTATCTGAATAATACAATATACCCACCGGGCAGTCTATGCAATCATTATATCATTATTCAGAAAGGATTCCCTTTTTATGGCACAAAACAATTCATTATCCACAGAACTTTCCCAAAATATTGATCTTCTCCACCGATTGCTTCCTCTGGGTAAAAGCTTTGACCTGATCACACGCGATCTCCGGTTGGGGGAAACTCCGGCATTTTGGCTGGGGATCAATGGTTTCTGCAATACCGAGATCCTCCAGCAGATCTTCTCCGACCTGCAGGATCCTCACTATACACTAGATTCCGAGATCCGCGATCTCCCACTCTATGTGCAGAGCAGACTCGGCTATGCCCAAGTATCGCTGACCTCCTCTGTGGATGATATCCTGCAAAATCTCTTAAGTGGACCTTCCATCCTCCTGGTGAACGGCTTCGATCAGGCGGTGATCATTGACGTCCGTACCTATCCCGTCCGCAGTATCTCCGAGCCCGATACCGAACGGAGCACCCGGGGTGCCCGGGACGGCTTCGTCGAGACACTTTTATTCAATACCAATCTTATCCGCCGCCGGGTGCGTTCTGCGAAACTGACTTTCTCCATCTGCACCCTGGGAACAGAGAGCCGCACCGATGTAGCGATCGCCTATCTGGCAGACCAGGTTAACGAGGAGTTATTAGAGGCTCTGAAGCAAAAGCTCTCCCGGTTACAGATCACTTCGCTGACTATGGGCAGCAAAAGCTTAGAAGAACTTCTGATTCATAAAAGATGGTGGAATCCCCTGCCCAGCATCCAGCTGACAGAGCGTCCCGATGTGGCATGCAGCTACCTGTGCGAAGGACACATTCTGCTCATCGTGGACAATTCTCCCGCCGTTTTGCTGCTTCCCGGTACGATCTTCCAGTTTACCCAGAGTCCGGAAGACTATTACAACAATCCCCTGACCGGAACTTATTTCCGCATGATACGCCTCCTGTGCATTCCGGTGAGTCTTCTGCTTCTGCCGGTATTTTTACTTCTCTCCGCCTATTATCCCGAGATCACCGCCTCACTGCAGCTCACACCTGTCAGCGATCTGTCACCCTTCCGCCTTTTTTTCTATGTGCTGGCGGTGGAGTTTCTCTTAGACCTCTTCAAATACTCTGCCGCACTTAGTTCCAGCCGTGTCTCCGGTGCACTGTCTATTGTAGGGGGATTGTTGATTGGCGACATTGCTGTCAGCCTTAACTGGGCCTCTACCGAAGTCCTGTTCTATGCCGCCGTCACCATGTTGGCGAATCTGTCCCTCTCCAGTATAGAATTCGCCGATGCCCTGCGGATCTATCGAATTCTCCTGGTGGTCACCACCGGATTATGGGGTCTGCCCGGCTTTATTATCGGTCTGACGCTTGTGTCACTCTCCATGATTACCACACCGACCTTCGCAGGCTTCAGTTACTTCTGGCCCCTCTTCCCCTTTAACGGACCTGCACTGAAAAGCCTCCTCTTCCGCCGCCCCACCTATAAGGCACAGCCCAGTAAAGTCTGGTCCCGGGGACATGTGCATACAAAATAAAACTCCTATACGGAGCGCGAGACATCGAGAACATACGGTACCTTGTTACTTACTAATCATTTCAGACGGATTTGTACTATCTTAGCCTTGAGGATCAAGCGCGAGACGGCGCACGAGGTCCGGGGGACCTCGGCCTGCGCGGACCGGAGCGGAGCGTAGACATCGAACTTTCAGACTGTAGACAAAGCTCCTTCCTTTGAGGGAGCTTTTCTTGTGTCATGACTGCAAAAATTATGTACTTACAAGCATATA
>ERZ824600.5117-NODE-5117-length-10960-cov-3.541678_pt1 | contig 10960 bp, 16 predicted proteins | sample MGYA00519933_ERZ824600 | MGnify/ENA primary metagenome ERZ824600 (study PRJEB31778, sample SAMEA3449178) | human gut metagenome | biome: human gut; feature: human-associated habitat; material: faeces | place: United Kingdom | collected 2010/2012 ... | reverse complement strand
GCTTCTGTTTCGTAATAATATTTATTGTTCTCATTTATTTTTAGTGGACCATTTTGTAATTCTTCTATCTTGTCTTTTACTTTTTGAACTGTAATACAATCAGTTTCTTTTCTCTTTTGCTTTACATTATCATTAATTATTTCTAATGTATTCCAATTGTCATGAGTATTTATTACTCTTGGTCTAATATTTTCTAATACTGCAATGCTTCCACTTTCCCATTGATGTAATATTATTCCTATTTTCCCACTTCTTTTATTCCTTACTGGTAGCCCCACCAGTTCTCTTTCCTGTCTCAATTCTTCATTCTCTTTTAATACTCTTTTATAATTTATTTCTCTTTCATCTAATTGACTTAACATTATGCTATATTCTTTTTCCAATTTATCTGCTCTTGCTTTTTCTTTTAAATAATTATCTACTATATTTTTAATGCTTTGTATTTCTTTTTTATAATATTGTATATCTTCATCCTTGTCATTTTTTACTTTCATTTGACTGTATATTGCATTAATGCAATCTTCATCCCCTTTTATTATTTCTTTTAATATTTTCATATCTTCTTCTATACTATTTTCTTTCACTTAAAACACCTCCTAAGGCTTGTCTTTTTTGATATTCTGCTATTCCTAATTCTATAATTTGATTAACTATTTCTTCATCTAAGAAATCAATTCTTATATTTTTCTTTGGATATCTTTCTCTAAGATAATCTTTTATTACTTGTTTTGTGTGTTCATCATCTCGTTTTACTACATCTTTTATTACTCTTTCTGAAAAAGAAAATATTTCATTCTCTGTTTTTTCTTTCACTATATACCCCCTTAATATCTCGCTAAAAATTCTTTTAATTCTTTTCTTAATGTTTCCCAATCTTCTATTTTTTCTAGCAATTTATTTAATTCATCTTTAGTTAATTTTGTGCAATCCCAGTTAGTTTCATCAAAATCATAACAACTACAATGATATCCTTCTGCTAAAACAAATTCATTATATTCTGTATCAGGCATATCTTCTAGCAACAATAATCTTTCCATCTCATAATCTCTTTCACTTGTTGTTGCAAATAATACATTATGCATTTTTATATCTGTTTTATTTTTTAAATTATATTTTTCCATATCTTATTTACTCCTTTACTACTAAATTTGCTTTGATTAAATCTTGTGTATATTCTTCTATTTTCATTCTTCTGCTCCTTTCTCTAATAAATCTAATATTTTTCTTTTTATTTGAGCAACTATTTCATATTTTCCAGCATTTTTATTAAATTCATCTCTTAACTGTATTGCATAATTATCTTCTATTCTGACATTATAGGCTTTTGCTTTTATTATGTTATATTCTTCAGTACACTTTACTTCTAATTCTTCTATATAATCTATTAATTCTTTTCCCATACTCTATCCCTCTACTTTCTCGACTAAATTTGCTTTGATTAAATCGTATAATACATTTAAAACTTCCGTTTTTGATGTATATACATATAACTTTCTTGAATATGTGTTTATATTTAAATCTCCATTACAAGCTGACATCGAATCTTTCCAAGCAGTTTTATAAAATCCAAACTTCTCTAATTCTTTTAAATCTACATCATCTCTTATTTTTAACATATCTATTCTCCTCCTAATAACTCTGGATTATCGTATATATTTCCGTAACACTTCAAATTCTTTATTTGTGTACAATAACATTTCTTTGCAGTCATTTTCTTTATCATATACCTCGAATGCTAAATCTATTGTGTCAAATATAATTTTTCCTTCAATTTCAATTAGTGAATTTTTTATTCTTATGATATCTCCCTCATATATCTCTTTTCCATTTTTATCGTGTAGTCCTGTGTATTGCATTAATATTAGCCCAGTGCTTTCGGGCGCAATAAAAGTATTTTTCATATTAGTATCTAGAAAATCATTCCAATTTAACATTTTCTCAGACACTTCATCCCATGCTCTAAATTTTATCTCTCTATTCATCTTCTCCTCCTACTTTATAGCAATTAGCCTCAAACTGTTCTTTTGTTAGTATTTCTACTAGGTCATCTTGTGTATGTATTTTTCCATCATATTCTTGTATGTATATCCATCTCTCATATTTCTCTTTTTGATTTTTATAGATTAATATTCTTTTTGAATTTTTGTATATACTATCTTCTATTGCTAAAATTCTATATCCATTTACATAGTCTCCAATTTCTATTAAGTCTATTAGTTGTTTGCTGTGCTTTACTACTTTATCTATTTGAAATGATACTGGAAGATTATATTTATTATTCATATTTACATATATTGTTTCATTTACTATTCTTGATACTCTTCCTATTCCAATACAATTTCTGTTATCCATATTAATTCTCACATAATCATTTACTCCTATCATCTCTTATGTTCCTTCCGTTCAATTATTTTATTTTTCTCTTAATACTATTATGTAATCAAATTTCATTTCTTTTGCTAGTAAATATGTTGTATAGCCATCAAGCAAATAATTATTGTTATTCAAAACTATCATACTTCTAAAATATTTATGATCTAAATAATATTCTCTTCTTTTATTAATTTTTTCTTTATTTGGTCTTTTAAACATTTTTAGTATTTTTATATTGTCAATTTTAACTATTTCCCCTTCATTTGGTCTGTTTACAATTCTTGAAAATTCAGTTGTGTCTTTTAGAGTATTTTCTAACATCTTTTCTTCTTGAATACATTTCAATATCTTTTCTTCAATTTTATACTTTATTTTTTTAAATATTTTTAGCATCTTTAAAATCTCCTTTTCTTTTATATACTGCTACTTTACAGTTACTTATTGAATCAAATTTCTTGCCGACTACTTTTACTAAATCGTACTCTACTAATTCAGTTAATCGCGGTGCTGTTTCTTGTCTTTCTGCCGTTCTTGTTAAGCCGCTTCTTATACAATTTATTTGCTAATTCTCTTGCTGTATATTCTCCATCTAAGTTGTCATATATCAATTTGCTTTTCTTTTTCAATTCTAGTTTTTTATAACTTTCTTTTCTTGTTTCTTTTGTTATATTATCCACTTTTTATCCTCCTTTTGTGTAAATTGCTTGTCCTTTTATGATTTGTAATATCAATTTACATTTTTCTATATTACTTGCATTTTTAAATTCTGTTTCTTTTATTATCTTTTTCATAAGTTACCTTTCTAAATTAACAAATTCACTATTAATTTTATTAAATTTTAATCTTGATTTTCCGATGTTTCCCGCTCTTTGTTTTTGTAAATCAACTGTAACTATGTTGTTTTCTTCGTCTTCTTGATACAAAAATATTACATTGTCTGCATCTTGTTCAATTGAGCCGCTTTCTCTTATATCCGCCAATGTTGGTTCATTTCTGCTTGCATTTCTATTTAACTGACAAAGTGCAATAATCGGTATTTCTAACTCTATGCTTAAAAGTTTTAACGTTCTTGATATGTCTGCAACTTCTTGTTCTCTACTTTGAAATTTAGCATTGCTTCTAACTAGTTGTAAGTAATCTATAATCAACAAATCTAGTTTTCCTCTGTTTTTCATTCTTCTTGCTACAATTTCTATCTGTTGAATTGTTCTTATTTTTGTTAATATACTCATTTTCAAGTCGCAAACTTCCGCACACGCAATTCCTATCTTGTCTATCTCTTCTGATGTCAAATCACCATTTCTTATTTTTCTTGAATTGACTCTTGCTTCTTTGGCTAACATCTTTTGAATCATTTGTTCTGTTGACATTTCTAAACATATATAAGTTACATTTTTTTGTTTTTTAGATATATGTTCTGCTATCTGTAAAGAAAATGTTGTTTTTCCAACGCCGTGGCCTTGCTCCAACTATTGTTAATTCTCCTTTATGCAATCCATCCGTCAAATCATCTAAATCAAAGAATCCTGTGTAGTAACTATAATCTTGTTTTTTGTTAATGTTTTGTTCAATTTTTGTTGCTGTTTTTGCTACTTCATCCACAAAGTTTTCTTCTTTTTCTGTTTGAAACTCTATCTTTTGTATTTCTGATATGCTCTTCTCTAGATAAACATCAACATCTTCAATTTGTTTAATCTCTTTTTGAATATTTTTTGCTAGTTCTAGTAATTCTCTTTTTTTAGTTTTATCTTTTAACATCTCATATGCCGTTTGCGCATTTGTTTTGTATATGTAATTTCCTAATTCACTTAAGTATTTTAATACCTTGCTTGAATCACTATCTATTTTGCTTTGTATTGTTAGCATGCTAATTTCTTCCTGCTTCGCTTTTAATTCATTTATTGCTTTTATTATTTTTTTATTGCATTGATTTGTGAAATCTTTTTCTGATAAATCAAATAGTTCATTTTTGAAAATGATATAAAATAATACTGCTTTTTCTATTTCTTCATCATTCATATTTTTTACCTCTTTCGTTTATCATTTTGTTGTACTGTTCTTCTGTCAATTCTACTTCCTTGTATTCAATTTTTTCTTTTGTTTTATTACTTTGATGTGTTTGCGTTTTATTCGATTTAAATTCTTCTTGTCTGATTTTAAATTGCTTTGCTGTATACACTTTGTTGTTTATGCAGTCATTTAATATTCCAGTAATATATTTCCAATTCCTTTTATTTCTTGAAACCGCTTCTTTCATTGCTTCGATAATTAAGTCTGAATACAGTCCTGATTTTAGATATTTTTCCATATCCTCTGAAATAAATGATGTTATTAGAGTAATATTGTTCTCGTAAAATTCAATAACATCTTTTAACTCTTGTTGAAAATTTCTTTCTTCTTCTTTTTTATTATTAATACTTGTAATATTCTCTTTGATGTTTTTATCAATACCCCCTTGATTTTTTTGAATATAGGGTATTGACGTTTTCGTCAATAGGGTATTACTTTGATTTTCTTGACAATAGGTATTGACGTTTTCGTCAATAGGGTATTGGTTAATAGAAATTATTCGTTTATCTATCTCTTTACTGTCTTTTTTGTAAAACATTTTAACTTTTATATATTTCTTTTTATTTAATTGACTTATCCAACGTGATATTGTTTCATTACTTACATCATATAAGTCTGCAAAATATTCATTTCTTGCCCAGCAAATACCTTTGTCATTACATAACGCTGTAATTTCTCCATATAGTAATTTGGCATTTGCCATTAATTCTTTATCGTATCTTATTTTTGCTGGTATTATTGCATAATAATTTGGTATGTCCATAGTATGCCTCCTATAAATTACTTTTCCCATATCTATTAATAAATTCTTCTTTTGTTTTTTTGTAATATTCCATCCATGCCTTTTGTGCTACTTTTTTCAAGTATCTATTTAACTTATCTCCATTCTTTCCATGAACTCCGTTTGTACCTCGATGATCTTCTTCTGTCAAAAATACAATCAGACCGTCTTTAATGCTTTTACTTCTATATGCTCTTGAATAATAAGCCTCGTGTCTTTCACAATACTTTTTAGTTCTTTTTGTACTATATTTTGTGCTTTTGGGCATAATACAAAAATCTGTTACTACATCATTTGTGCCGTTTCTTCTGATTTTCTTTAATATTGTTTTTAGTTTCATCTACTGACTTTTTCTTTGTAAAATTACATTGCCCGTTTTGGGCATGGATGAAAACTATTGCTTAAATCTTTTACAACCATTTTTACACCTCTTGATTCTTACTGTTAAAAGTGCTATAATAACAATAGATTCATATATTTAAGTGTTTCTGAACTAGTTTGATTTTGGTAGGTCTACTAGTTCTTTTTTATATTCTTTTTCTAATTTTTCTTCTAACTTAGTTTCTTCCCCTTTATTTATATTCAATTGTTTCATTTTTTCAAAAGCTTTATTCTTCTCTTCAGTTGTAGCTTTGGAATCAGTAAGAATAACTTTTAAAGTAGCTAACTCTTCATTTAATTTTTCATCTGCTGTAACTCGAAGGGCCGTTATTGCTTCACTCTTCTCAACCTTTACAGTAGCCTTTGTTTTAGTTTTTTTACTTTTATTTTTTGAAGTATTTGTTACATAATTAGAACTGTTAGTAAGTAATAATTCTGAAGGCATTGTTATATAATATACACTTAAAACGAGAATCAAACTAAATAGTGTTAAAAACCATAAATTTTTCTTATTAATCATATTCTTTCCTCTTCTTTCTATTTAAATATATTAGTAATAAGAAAAAAATATGAAATAAATTCATATTTTTTAGCTTCTTTTATAATAAATGATAGTTTGTTCCTCTTTTGAAATTTCTTGTTTTAATATTAGCATATTGGTATCTTCTAAAGTAACATAATATTTGCCTTTTAAATACCAATCATTATCTTTAATATTTAAGATACCGCCTTCATATGTATAATTTGCTGTGCCACACTCGATATTATCATCACTATTATAGTGGCAAAGTTTCATATTATTATTTTTTTGTAATTCAATAACACATCTCCATGGAACCATATTAGAAGTTTCTTTTCCATCTAATATAGTTTTATTTTCTTCAAGTGTCCATGTTCCATATAGTTCTTCTATTTTTATATTATTTCTATTTGTAATATAAATAATAGTTACAAAAATAATTGCAAATACTAGTACTAATAGTAGTATAATTAATATCTTTTTTTTCATAATATTTCACCTCTAATTACATGCATCATAAGTTCCTGTACAACTACCATTTGGCTTTTGCTGATATACTCTACACTGGTTATTTACGCATGCAGCACCACATGAATTACTAGCACTACATTGACTATCTTTAGTACAATAGCCACATGGTTTTACGGGAGAACCGCCAGTACCACCACCACCAGTACCACCACTACTAGGGCAATACCAATTAGCCTTAAGTTCAATATTATATTCATCGCTATCAACATCAAACCACTGCCTAATGACTTTACTTTCTGGATAATAGTACCAACCATATAGTGAGCAGCCGCTTCTTGATATCCTTGGCATAGTAATATTCGTTAAATAATAACTACTATCAAAGGTATACCTTACTCCTGCGGTGGCCATAAAGAAGAATTCTGTAGTGCCATCACTAAATTTACCTCCATCAGCATAAAATGTAACTTTATGACATTGTGTTAAATTATTTCTGAGAATAGTGCCTGATGTACTTTGTTTATTCTTTGATGTGTAGTTACATCTTGCATCAGCGCTTGAAGCAGAATCACATGTAGTAATATAATAGTAATCACTACCTGAACATCTATAATCATTAATAGAATCTTCCTTAATCCAATTAACATATAATGTTACTTCACAATCTGAATTAGATGCATCACATAAATCATTGACATCATATCTAGTTGCTTGATTAAATGTATTTTTTGCATCATTATACCATTCTTTACCACTAACTGCTTTATAGCCACTTCTTACAATATTTATATATGCAGGATTATTATAATTATATAAACCATTCGAACCCAACATATCACCATAATTATATGCTTCTATTATTGTACTTCCGTTTAATGTTACATATGATCCACTTGTACTATAAGCAGAATTATTAGTATTTAATTGACCACCATTAACATTATATTTAATTTTAATTTTATTTGCCTTCCAGCCAGCATAGACTGTTATATTTTTTGTATAGTTATATGTATCAGATGATAAATATTGTGCTACTCTTCGGCCTTCATTTACACCATATGTTAAATAATGGTTATATAATTTATCTGCATCATAATTAAAAGCATTATATAAATCTGGATTTGTATCAGCATAATAATTTAAAGGTTTGTCTTTGTAATCAGGGTTATACCATCCAATAAAAGTATAGCCTTTCCTTTTTGGAGTACATAAAGTACCAATTTGTGAATTATAATTAACAGTCTTTGATGTACATCCACTTCCATTATTATTATTATATGTTATGGTATATGTTGACAATTTAGTTATTGGATAATATGTTTCACTCTTATTTATAGATTTTGAAATATTTACATTCCAACTGCTTGTTGTAGCACTACTATTAGTATTCCAACCAACTACACTATATCCTGCTTTTTTTATAATTGGAGAAGTAATAGTACAACTTTTATTTCTATCTGCTAAACATAACTTTTTAATATCACTAGTTTGTCCACCAATTGTATCAGCAGTTCCTCTACTAAATATAGTTATATAAGAACTAAAACTTTTTGTACTTGACTTAGAATTATTACTTTTATCTCTTGTTTCAGCAGTAACATCAAAATCTCCATTCTCTGTATAAGAAAGTATTACTTCTTTATCTGATACTTTATACCAAGAATTAATTGATATTTCCTTGGTCTCTTTATCACAAACATAATTATTTGTTATAGTACTTAATGTACACTTCTTTACATTTTTATTAGATGTAGCATTAACATCAGATTTAAAATAATGATTACCATTTTGATTACCATTTTCATCTATTATATTGGTATCATCATAAGTTATCTTAATACTATCATTTGTATTTATATTTATACTTGGAGATTTTACTTCTTTTGTTTTAACTATTTCTGGAGTAGAACAAGCACGTGAATCATTTTTTGATGTCATACAAACTTTAACATAATAGTTTTTGTTTTGCACTAATCCTTCAATCTTACACTCTTTATTAGTGATTGTACCTTTGCTTGTAAAATTACCACTGGTAGTTTCGTCATAAAGACATTCTCTCTTTTTAATATTACTAACATTACCATCTTTAGTTTTAAATTCGGCATCTGTAAATTCTGCAATTATAGTATCAGTATATGTATTTTTTTTGTTAATGATAGGCAATTTCTTTATATCTTCTGGTTTAATATTACCAGTACAATATTGATGTGCCTCGTGTTTTTCTTCATCTTCATTGAAGGCTTGTAAAGTTAAAACAAATTCTTTTTTTATTACTTTAGTAGTTTTATCTTTTACTACTGCTATATAATCATTTAAACCTATTGTATTACCTTCAACATTTTTAGCATTTTTATCTAAAAGACCCTTATTAATAAGTTCTTGTATTGTAGTACAAAAATATATATTATTAAGTTTATTAGAAGCCTTCCAAGTATCATCAGTGTATTCATTTGAATATGTTCTAGCAGCTTCTTTTATACCAGCTAATGTTAATTTTGAGCCTTCATCTTTAGCACTTTTTACTGAACTAATAATACCATATGTTGTTAGACCTAATACTAAACCTATTATTAATATTGTGGCTAATAACTCTATTAAAGTAAAACCCTTATTAGATAATTTCTTCATTCTTTATCACCTACCATAATTAAATTATACAGTAAAAGGTAAAAAAGAGCAAGATATTTTATAACTGAAATATAATGCATTTCTTGCTTGCTTAAACAATAAGAAAAATTTGTATAAAAAAACAAGTATTTTAATATTTACTTGTTTTCTTACTTTCTATTAATTTTTTTTAAGTAGTTTTTTATTATAATTAAATATTTGTCTTTTTATCGAGTCCAACACCAATGTGTAACATTTGGTTTGTATTTATTTTTCCAAGCACACATATATTTTCCTTCTTTTTCTGTTTTTCCACTCTTCATATTTGTATCACAATATAAATTAATTAAATTACCTCCTGCAACACCACAATCAGCATCTTCATTACAAGTACAATTTAACAATTTTCCTTCACTAGAATCACCGCCTGAGCCTCCAGAACCGCCAGAACTGGTTGGACAAGTTAATTTACTTCTACTATCAACCAAATAATCTTTCCAGTTACCATCTGAACCTGTTCCACCTTTTGACATGTAGCATTTATCATCAACCTCATACCACCAATCATTAACTAGCTTAGTTCTTACTTTAACTGGTACACCGCAGGCATAAGCTGTAACTATAGAGTAACTTGTTCCTGAACCACTACGGCAATTTAAACCAATATTAGCATTTATATACATTGTTTTTGTACTAACTTCAGTCCAATTAACTCCAAGCGTTATTGTACAATCAGTTTTACTAGCATCACAGAAATCACTAGCTTTATATGTATTTGTATCTTGACTATATGTTTGCTTAGTACAGTTTCCACTTAAACATTTCCATTCTGCTCCACTTACACCTTCATAACCATTTCGCATAATATTTAAATAACTTGAATTATTATAATTAGGTAATCCAGTAGACATAATAGTATCATTATAATACATTGAATGTAAATTACTACCATTTTTAGTAACTATACCATTTGCATCTACTGAATATGCTGCCGTAGATATCAAGGTACCACCATTAACACTAAAGTTTATTATTACTCTATTTCTACGCCACTGAGCATACATAGTTATATCACTATTACCAGAATATGTTGCACCAGCAGAATATGAGGTTCCATTACCAGCACTACTAGTATTCCAATTAACAAACGTATATCCTGTTCTAATAGGTTTACTAGTACTTAAAGTTATGTTTTTATTATGTTCTTTTACTTGATTACTAGGCGCACCACTTCCACCATTAGCATTATATTTTATAGTATACGTCTTTAATTTTACTATTGGAAAATATGTTTCACTCTTATTTATATTTTTTGAAGTGTTTTGTGACCAAGTACTTGTCATAGCATTACTATCGGTGTTCCAACCAACTACATTATATCCTGCTTTTTTTATAATTGGAGAAGTAATAGTACATGTTTCATCCTTATTTACCAAACACAATTTTTTAATATCATTAGTTTGTCCACCAATTGTATCAGCAGTTCCTCTACTAAATATAATCTTATATAAACTATAGTTTTTATCAGTAGATTTATAATTACCACTCTTGTCTCTAGTTACCGCAGCTATAGTAATATCTCCACTATTTGTATAAGATAATTTAACTTCTTTGTCATCTACTTTATACCATTTATCTTCTGTAATATTTATAGTACTATCACTACTACAAGAAAAAGTTTCTCCCTCTTCGTTACAAGTACTTACATTTTTATTAGATGTAGCATTAACATCAGATTTAAAATAATGATTACCATT
>ERZ824600.5115-NODE-5115-length-10963-cov-3.218555_pt1 | contig 10963 bp, 7 predicted proteins | sample MGYA00519933_ERZ824600 | MGnify/ENA primary metagenome ERZ824600 (study PRJEB31778, sample SAMEA3449178) | human gut metagenome | biome: human gut; feature: human-associated habitat; material: faeces | place: United Kingdom | collected 2010/2012 ... | reverse complement strand
CGCATGGCAGCTCTGCGTTCCGCATAATCCCCACCTCTCCGACAATCCTGATTGGCGGCGGGCGGCAGCTGAAGGAATCGGTTTTCCGGCGTATGGAAGGTTCGGATGAACTGGCTTTTCTGTTCGTCGCTGAAATGAAAAATCTTTGTTTTGGCCCCGGGCGAAAAGACCTCCTGCTCCAGAGCGGCGCGGGCGGCATATTCGCGGTTGAACAGGCGGTAGACTCCGCTTCGGTCCTGTCTTTCCGTAAAGACGAAGCAGTTTCCGCCGGAGAAATAGAAATCGAGTCCGGGACCCCGGTTGAAACCGAGTGTGACATCCTGTTTTTCCGTCCGGAAGCGCTCCTGAAGAATGCGGAAGAACTCCCGCACTCTCTTATGATAGAGATGCGGAAGATTGGGAATGGTGATAACCCGGAGATAGGCGGGGTGCTCCCCTTTTGTCTCCGTCGTGAACACGGTCACGTCATGTCCGCGCCGATGCGCCGCTTCCGCGATTCGGAGCAGACAGTTCCGCATCCCGTTTTCCGGAACCATCCGGAAAATCACCATTCCGATCCGCACAATTCCTACTCCAGAGGTATCAGATTGTAGTTCCGGAGCAGGACGAGCGGCCGATACGACATCTTCGCATGCCGCAGCCCCTCGATTCCGAGATCCTGTTCCCGATTGATATATTTTCCGAACGGCAGAAGCGCCCGCGCAGTCTCCTGATTGACAATCTGGCCCGATCCCTTGAATTCCGGATCATTCTTCTCGAAGTGGACCGTGAACTGCTCCGAGTTCACCCTGCTGCAGATGGAGAATGCGACCAGCCGATCCCCCACGAAAATGCAGACCCCGCGAATCGAGAGCTCCGCAAAGTTCCGGAATGTGATTTCCAGCGCCTCATGCTCCTCTTCGATCCCCTCCTCATGATCGACATGGGCAGCCTGCTCCTTTTCCTTTCGCCAGGAGTCCGCCAGATCCCGGCATGCCGGGATCTGCTCCTCCGTAAGCGGAACGACCCGGTAATCCGGATAAAGACGCTTGAACTGGGAGATCAGATTCTTCTTTTTTCCCAGCTTGGATCCATGCAGTTCGACCAGGTCCTCCATCCGGTAGATGTACTCTCCGATATCCTCGCTGACCTGCTCCGCGCGGAAAAAGTTTTTGTAATCGGGGAACATCTCCAGATATTCCGCCTTCACCTGATGGATGATTCCGTTCTTTCCATGAGCGCGCATTTCGGCGGAGACCCCGGCCAGCTCCGCCGGCGACGGGCAGTCCGCGCCCGCTCCGCCGGGGAACAGCAGTTCATCCTCTTCCTCCAGATAGACATACGGCCGTTTTCCGCAGATCTGGAAACGGGTGTTGTAAATGTGGCTCCAGACAAAAATATTCAGAAAATTGGATTCGCATGTTGTCGGCTCGGAAGCCAGCAGCAGCTGTTCCAGACGGGGACGATCCGTGATCCGGACCATCTGAAACCGTTCAAAAGCAAACGAGTCCATCGTAGTTCTCCCGAATTGTCAGCGGAAGCGGATCGGCGTATGCTTCTCCATCGTCTCTCCGCGTCTGAGGTAAAGTTTTTCCACGCCCGGGACCGAGATGCAGACGATCCAGTCGATCCCGAGTCCTTTCAGATGCGTTACAATGCAATCGAGGATCTGCGCCGCGATTCCGTGTCCGCGGAATTCGGTCAGCACCACCATATCCAGCAGATACGCATCGCTGACTCCGTCGGAGAGCGCGCGCATCATTCCGATCATCCGCCCCCGGTGGAATGCGCCGACCACGCAGAAGGAGTTCTTCAGGACCTCCGGAATGAAATCGGTGGAATCCTCCTCCCCGATCCATCCGGCGTCCCGATAGAGCGCGGCGGCATCGGCGGCATAGTCGAAACCGTGCGTCTTTTCGAGCAGACGCACGGTGATTTCGCCATCCGGGAACGTGTTCACATGGCCTCCACGACAGCTTTGGCGAAACCGGAGCAGCTCAGTTCGGTCGCCCCCTCCATCAGACGGGCGAAGTCGTAGGTGACCTTCTTTGCGGAGATGGCCCCTTCGATTCCGCGGATGACCAGATCCGCCGCCTCGGTCCACCCGATGTGACGGAGCAGCATCTCGCCGGAAAGAGCCAGCGACGAAGGATTCACCTTGTCCATGCCCGCATACTTCGGGGCGGTCCCGTGCGTTGCCTCGAAGATCGCCATTCCGGTCATGTAGTTGATATTGGCGCCCGGAGCGATTCCGATTCCGCCCACGCATGCGGCGAGAGCGTCAGAGACATAGTCGCCGTTCAGATTCATCGTTGCGATCACATCGTATTCTGCGGGACGGGTCAGGATCTGCTGGAGGAACGCGTCGCAGATGCAGTCCTTGATAACGATCTTTCCTTCCGGGACCGTTCCGCCGCAGTCGGCCCACGCCACGACCTGATCGGGGAATTCGCGTTTGGCCAGTTCATATCCCCACTCCTTGAATGCGCCCTCGGTGAACTTCATGATATTGCCTTTGTGGACGAGGGTCACGCTTTTGCGTCCGTTGTCGATCGCGTACTGGATTGCGGCGCGGATCAGTCGTTCGGATCCTTCGCGGGAGACCGGTTTGATGCCGATTCCGCTTGTTTCCGGGAAACGGATCTTGGAAACGCCCATCTCCTTCTGGAGGAAATCGATGACTTTGCGGACTTCCGGAGTCCCGGCGGCCCATTCGATTCCGGCGTAGATGTCCTCGGTGTTTTCGCGGAAGACGACCATATCGGTTTTTTCCGGCTCCTTCACCGGCGAGGGCACGCCCGCGAAGTGGCGCACCGGACGCAGGCAGACATAGAGATCGAGCTTCTGGCGCAGCTGGACGTTCAGCGACCGGATCCCCTTTCCGACGGGGGTTGTCAGCGGACCTTTGATGGCGATTTTGCACTCTTCGATTGCCTGGAGAGTCTCTTCCGGGAGCCAGACACCGTCGCCATAGAGCCGGACGGCCTTTTCTCCTGCGTAGACCTCGGTCCAGGCGATGGAGCGTTTTCCTCCGTAGGCCTTTTCCACGGCGGAGTTCCAGATGTACATGGATGCCTTTGTGATATCCGGTCCGATGCCGTCCCCTTCGATATAGGTGATGAGCGGGTGATCGGGGACATTGAGTTTTCCTCCTTCGGAGACGGTGATTTTATCGCCTGCGGGGAATTTGATTTTGTCATACGTCATGGATAGGAACTCCTTCGGTTTCCGTGGTGTTGAACTTCTGTGCGGGTAATATACACACCGATTCGGCAACTTAAAAGCGGGAAGGCGTGTTTTTTCTCAATTTCTTTCATTTTCTGCGGATTGCGGAACGGGAATCGGGAGCTTTTTTTTCTAAAAAAATTCCGCAAAAAAATTTCCGGGACGATTGACAATCCGGAAATCCTATGTTATTGTCAAAATCGGAACGTGAATTCCGCGTATGAATTCCCACTGTATTTGACGAATCATGAATTCGAAAAAGAATGGAGAAGCGTATGATGAAATTTGAACCGACCAAGATCCGCAATTTCGTCGTAGCCGGGCACAGCGGCTGCGGAAAGACCACCCTCTGCGACCGGATGCTCTACAAGGCGAAAGCCGTGGACCGCCTGGGATCCGTGGATTCCAAGACCAGCGTTTCAGACTTCACGCCGGACGAGCAGGAGAAACGCTCGAGCATCTACACGGCCTACATGAGCTGCGAATGGAACGGTTACCGCTTCTTCTTTTCGGACACGCCGGGATACGGACCGTTTATCGGGGAGGTCATCCCGGCCTACCGCGCCAGCGGAGCTGCGCTGGTGGTGCTCGACGGAGCCAACGGACTGGAAATCGGCGCAAGCCGTGCGTTCAAACTGGGAAAGAGCTTCGACATTCCGAAACTGGCGTTCATCAACCGTCTGGACCGGGAGGATGCGGATTTCTTCCAGGTAGTGGAACAGCTTCAGGAGGCGTACGGGAAGAATGTCTGCGTTCCGATGACGCTTCCGGTCGGCAGGGGACCCGGACTGGAACGGGTGGTCAGCGTGCTGGGCGATCCGGCGCAGATTCCCGACGATCTCAAGGAGTACGCCGCCCAATGCAAGGAGGTTCTGTTCGATACGGTTGCCGAGGCGGATGAAGCGCTGATGGAGCGTTATCTCGGCGGAGAACAGCTGACGGAGGCGGAGATCATGACCGGTCTTCACGACGCGCTGAAGGCCGGCACGCTGATTCCGATCTTTGCCGGAAGCGTGGCCCGGGACATCGGGGTGTCGGAGGTGATGAACGGCATCATCAACATCAGCCAGAATCCTCTGGAGCGGACGCGCGTGGCGTCGGACGGAACGATTGTGAAACCGGCGGCGGACGGACCGGCGGCGGCGTTTGTGTTCAAGACGGTGCTGGATCCGCATGTCGGCCAGTTTGCGTTTTTCCGTGTTCTGACGGGCAGCATCCGGTCCAACAGCGATATTCTGAATCTGAACAACGGGACGAAGGAGCATCTGGGGCAGCTGATTTTCCTGAACGGCAAGACGCAGATTCCGATCGACGAAGCCTGTCCGGGCTGCATCTGCGGCGTTGCGAAGCTCAAGGCGACAAAGACAGGCGACACGCTCGGAGAATCGACCTCCTGCCATATCATGCCTCCGATGACCTTCCCCAGTCCGGTTTTCTCGTACGCGATCAGCGCCGTCAAGAGCGGAGATGAGGACAAGATCATGACCGGACTTCAGAAGCTCTGCGAATGCGATCCGACCCTTCATGTGGCGGTCAATCAGGAGACGCATGAGACGATCTTCAGCGGCATGGGGGAACAGCATCTTCAAATTGCGCTGCGGCGTCTGCGCGACATTTCGAAAGTCGAAGTCAATGTCAACGCGCCGAAGATTCCGTACCGGGAAGCCATCAACGGACGCGGCGAAGGTCACTACCGCCACAAGAAGCAGTCGGGCGGGCACGGACAGTTTGCGGAGGTCTATCTGCGGATCGAGCCTCTGGCGGAAGAGCGTTTTGCCTTTGAGAATGCGGTGGTCGGCGGAGCGATTCCGAAAAACTTCATTCCCGCGGTGGAGAAAGGGGTTCTGGAGGCGATGGCGTGCGGACCGCTTGCCGGATGCGTGGTGGAAAATGTGAAGGTGACGGTCTATGACGGGAAGTTCCATGATGTGGACTCCTCGGAAATGGCGTTCAAGATTGCGGCGCGCAAAGCGTTCCGGGAGGCGATGGAGAAGGCGAATCCGGTTCTGAAGGAGCCGGTGATGGCGGTGAAGATCTACACTCCGGCGGAGTTCATGGGGGACATCACGGGGCATTTGAATCAGAAACGCGGCCGGATCATCGGAATGGGAGCGGAAGACGGCGTTCAGGTGCTGGACGCGGAGATCCCGCTTGCGGAACTTTCCAAATACGCCACGGAGCTCCGTTCGATGACCCAGGGACGCGGCACGTTCGAGATGGAATTTGCGCGGTATGAGATCATGCCGCCGAACGTCGCGGCGGAGATCATCAACAAATTCAAGGCGGCTCAGACCGAGGACGAGGACTGAGCGCGGGAGGAAACGGGCCGGTTCTCCCCGGAGGGCCGGACGGTTGACAGCTTTCCGTGCGGACAAATCCATATTTATCAGGAGGAGTCCGCACGATGAAAACCGTACTTTACTACAATGTCACCACCGGCGAAGTGTTTGACGCCGACGGCAGTCCCCGTTCGCTGAACAATCCGTTTACGGCGGCCTACGGGGAGAAACGTCTTTTTGAATGGCACCTGGTGACGGAGGTTTCCGGGAGCGATCCGGAAGGATGGATGCCGCTGAGCGAGTTTGAAGTGGATCCGGGCATTGCCTCTCTTGCTGCCGACGACACCTATGTCAACGCCTATCCGGGGAGAGTGGAATCCATTGAAACGGGAACTGAGGAGAGCCTTCTTCGGATCCGTCTGGACTCGGAGGACGCGGTGATCCCGGGCCGGAGCCGGATCCGGGTCCAGAGGACCGACGGAGAATTCCTGGAAGTGGAGTATACGGCGGTAACGGAGGATGGAGGAGTTCCGGAGTTTCACATTCCGGAGGATCTTTCGGCGGAGGGGGTTCTTTCCGGAGGGAAAGCGGAGGTGGTGAAGCAGCCGATGGCGAAGAGTTCGTCGATGCTTTCCGGGAGTGATCCGTCGCGGGGGGTGTTTCAGTTTTCGCTGACGTTCCAGTCGGAGAAGCTGAAGAATCTGTTTGAGTACTCGGATCTGGAGGCGAGCGCCACACGGGGGCTGGAACTGCGTCTGGCCGGTGTTGACGGTACGGGGGAACGGGTGGAACTGGTTCGAGCCGTTGCGCCGCTGACGATTCTCGGGGTTCTGGATCAGAGCACGCTTCCGGCGGCCGTCTCCGAGCCGGAATTCAACGAGCTTCAGAACTGGACGCTTGCGCTTCTCCGGGAGGGGCTGGAGGTTGCGTTTTCCCGGGATGGAAACAGTTGGACGACGGATTCGACGGGGGCTCTGTATTTCCGTCTCCGTCCGTCGAACATTCCGGATGCGCAGTGGTGCACGGCGATTCCGATTCCGCAGCCGAAGCTGGATCCCGATCATGTGGAGTATTCGTTTTCGGTGTCGGAGGGATCGGGCGTGGAGACGGTGGAAATACCGTATTCGGAACTGAAGGTCTCCAAGCCGTTTGATTCGTCGCTGTTCGAGCTTCAGTCCGACGGGTCGGAGCTGAACATCACGCACAATGCCAATGTGCAGATGTTCTACACCTCTTCGCAGGTCCGGATCTGCTGGAACGGAACGTTTCCCGCCGGGACCTACATTCTCCGCGGATAGGAAAAAATTTCTCCGATCTGCATGCGGGACGGGAAAAAGGAGTTGCTTTTTTCCCGTCCCGTGCTACTTTTCAGCAGAAACGGAGGAGAGACCATGACCACACATCGATTCTATTTTGCCGGCGCGCTGTTCTGTCACAAGGAACTGATCGGGAACCATCTTCTGGCGGAAGCCATCCGGGAACGGTCCGGCGGAAAATATCAGGCAAATCTGCCGCAGAAGGAGGAGAACCAGCTCCGCCCGACTCCGCTGGAAATCCGGGACAACGACTTCCGTCTTCTCCTGGACTCCTCCCTTGCGCTGTTCAACTTTGACGGCACGGAACTGGATTCCGGAACCGTTGTCGAATTCATGGCGGCGCGGTTTCTTCAGATTCCCTGCGTCCTTTTCCGGACCGACTTCCGTTCCGCCGGAGATCAGAATGCGGATGGAGAAGCGTGGAATCTCATGTGTTCCGGCTATCCGCGCACGCGGGTGCGCTCCTTCGGCGCGATGGAACCCTATCAGCGGATCTTCCGCAATGCGGCGAGCACGGAGGAGGCGCTGCGAACCTACTATGCGGAGCTGGCGGACGGACTGATCGAGGATTTTGACACTCTCCTTGCCCTTCCCTCCCCTTTTGCCTCGGAGGAGGAGGCACTGAAAGTCTACCGTTATTTTCTGACGGTCTGCGGCGGAACACTTCCGGAAACGGTCAGCGAAACCACTCTTCGCGAAATCATCGCCCGCCGCGGATGATCCGGGTCAGGATCTGCCGGATCGGGCGGACCTTGCCATAGAGATTGCGCACGTCGAACTCATCGAACGAACATCCGCCGTATTCGATCTGATAGAAGCATTCGAACAGCGCCGCGGTGTTGCGCGCAAGGAGCGGATCGACCGACGCCAGCGACCCGGCATATTCCAGAAGCTCCTGATTGTGCCGGCGCGGCAGATTTGCCCGGTTCAGCAGCAGACGGGTTCCCCAGTAGAGGGCGCGCACCCGTTGTTCCGGCGTCAGGGTCCGGTCGCTTGCACGGACAAAACACTGTTTTGCCTTCTTCAGAAGAATACGCTGACGGAGGGCAACGATCAGGATCCGGACAAGGAGCAGCAGAGAGAGCGCCGGAAGAAGCAGGACCAGGATCAATCCGCCCTTCTCTCCGGCGAACTCCAGGGAGCGGTTCAGGAACTCCCGCAGATTCTGATTGCTCTCCTTTAAAAACTCATTGAGACGACCGGCAAGACCTTTTTTCGGAAGGGGTTTTTTCGCTTTTTCCTTTTTCGAATCCTCCTCTTTCAGCAGGGTCTTGGAAAGGATCTCTTCGACTTTTGTCAGTTCGACGGTCTTTTCCTTCATCCGCTCCCGGTAGAGTTCCTTCGCATAGGTCTGCGTCTTTTCCGTGAGCTCCGGCGGAGTCATCTTCCATTCATCTCCGAACGGATCACGCAATGTGCCGATGCCGGCGGGAGGGGTCCGGGAAACGAGACTCTGCGGCGGGGTTGCGTCCAGAGTCAGCCATCCGCGGTCCTCGACAAAGATCTGGGTCCAGGCGTGAGCATGATACTCATACACTTCGAACTGATTGGTCAGCGTGTTGTAGTTTCCGGGGGAGAAGCCGGTTGCCACGCGGGAGGGAAGTCCTGCCAGACGCGCCATCACGGCAAGCGCCGTCGCATAGTATTCGCAGTGGCCGGTTTTCAGTTCAAAGATAAAATAATCCGCGCACTCCCTCCCCTCCGGGATCGGATCGGAGTAGAGTTTGTAGGGGATGTTTTCCCGCAGATAGTCCCGCAGAGCCAGCGCCTTCTCCAAATCGCTGTTTTTTCCCTCCGTCAGACGGTTCACCAGAGCGCGCAGACGTTCGGAAATCTTTTCCAGAGGCAGCGCCATATAGCGGTATTCCGACACACCTTCCAGCCAGAATGAGACCTTCCGCGTATCCTCCTCCATTCCCGGCGGCAGTTCGGCTCCCGGCAGGAAGATTCGCGTTGAGACCTTGTAGTTGTACGGCAGCGCGGGATAGTTCCGTCCGGCCAGCTCCCCGCAGACCAGATCCACCGGAAGAATCCGGACCGTTGCGTTCGACGAATTGAAACTGACCGGCAGATACGGTGCAAACAGACGGGGAGAGATCCATTTCCGGATCGTGTACCGCAGTTCGATGTCCATGCTCGCCGGTTCCCGCTCCGATGCGCGCAGACGGTGTCCACGCGGCTGCTTCAGCTGCGGAGAAATTCTCCACACGCTCCCGTCGTACTCATTGTAAATCCGGGCGACATGATACAGCTTGACCGGGGATTTGACCGTAAAAAGCAGATCCTCCCCCTGAGCGGCCCCTCCGCCGTCCCCTTCCGCCTTTGTCGCGGCGGCCGGAGCATTTTTGACCTTGACCGGCGAACCGGAGGTGCTGAGCGTATTGGGTTTTCCGGTTCGGATCTGCAGCGGAGCCTGTGGATTCATCTTCAGCTCTTTCTTCTCATTGTGGAGCCACTTCTGCATCGGGATCGGGAGCATGGAATCCTTGTCCGTGAAGAAGGAGACCTCGAATGCGCCTTCCGTCCGGGTCGGCAGTTTGGGGAGCAGCATGAAGATTCCGACGAAGAAGACCAGCGTCAGGACCGCATGAATTCCGAAGTAGTACCACGTCCCGGCCGGACGCAGCGGCGGGTGACGGATCTCCGGATCGCCCGCCAGATTCAGCGGCCGGTTGTAATAGAAAATCGCCAGAATGCAGACCACCGCCCCCGCAAACAGATACAGAAACAGAAGACGCGGCAGCAGAGCTCCGTAAATCAGCAGGAACATGCTCATCAGGAAGAGATAACCGTAGTCGCGGGAGCGGCGCCCCATCAGGAAGGTTGTCCCGGCAATTCCGAGCAGCTCCACGCAGACCTTGTCCATCAGAGTTCCTGTTTTGAGCCGGTAAAAGCTCCACAGCAGCGCAAACATCACCAGAAGCAGCTGAATGACAAACCGCGCCGAGAACCCGAGCCGCGCATACGGCACATACGCCGGCAGCGACAGCGGAAGAATCAGCGCCAGAATCAGAATCGTAATCACCGGATGACAGTGCTGCCACAGAACGGCGACCATCGCAATGGCATACAGAATCGTAAACACCAGATGCAGCCGGCTCCGTTCGGGCATCTTTTTCATATGGGAGCAGTCGACAATTTTTGCCGCCCGGATCTCCTTCCATCTCCGATACCAGTTCAGCATTGCGTCAGCACCTCCCGGATCTCGCTTCGGCAGGAGACCACGTAAGGCAGGATCTGGCGCGACCGGTCCACAGAAATCCGGGCGGGATTCAGCACCATCGGCGTCTCGGGATCCACATGCGGGAAGTTCTGCATCGGCGCATAAATCCAGTGGATATGCACATGCTGTTCCAGCAGCAGCTCCAGTGCGTCCACCAGCGACGGAGTGGACGAAAGGGAAAGCGCATACAGCACCGTTCCCGGTTCCAGCTGTTCCAGAATGCCCGACATCAGCTCAGCGTAGTCGGAATCCGACGGCCGCACCTCCGTCAGCAGCGAGAGGATCTTTCCCTTGATTCCGGTCGCATCGCCGTGCAGTTCCACGACCCGGTCCTCCATCCGGATATAGAAGCTCAGATAGCAGAAGATGGATCCGAGGTATTCCACGATGGTTGCCGCCACCGACGCCAGAAATTCAAAATTGTTCTCGTACTCGGAAATTCCGACGGCGGAACGGTTGGTGTCCAGCACGATCGCGACCCGGTCGACGGTCTGCGCCTCCATCTCCTTGACCATCAGCTGACGTTTGGACGCCGTTGACTTCCAGTGGATAAAGCGCATCTCGTCGCCATGGCGGTAGGGACGCACGCCGAAGAAATCCTTTCCGATTCCGGCGATGGAGAGCGGACGCCCCTCCTGTCCGGGCATGACTTTCCGGTTTCGATGAAGCGGAAGCGATTCAATTTCCACCGTCTGCGGCGCCACGAGAATATCGCCCGGCAGATGAAACACCCTGCGCCGGCGGAAAATTCCTGCGGGGTCCCCGCCATAGAGCACGATTCTGTTCAGCGAATAGTGTCCGCGATGGACCACCCGGACCGGACGGGGCAGGAACAGCGATTCGTGGGGTTTGAGCGAACGCACCGCCACATTGAGTTTTCCCTCGGGGAACAGCCCCCCTTTCTCGCACACGGTCATGGACTGGCGGGAAAACGGAGAATT
>ERZ824600.5111-NODE-5111-length-10975-cov-3.628755_pt1 | contig 10975 bp, 7 predicted proteins | sample MGYA00519933_ERZ824600 | MGnify/ENA primary metagenome ERZ824600 (study PRJEB31778, sample SAMEA3449178) | human gut metagenome | biome: human gut; feature: human-associated habitat; material: faeces | place: United Kingdom | collected 2010/2012 ... | reverse complement strand
ACAATATCCTTACCATTATCTCCGACCAGTTTATCACCTATTTTTATCACTGGAAAAAATATCTGCCGGCCGAACAGCAGCAATTTCTGGTGGGAAAATGGATGAATGCAAATGTCATACATAATCATGGGCCCTTGTGTTCGCTTTATAAAGCGCATGAGAATGGCGACTTCCGTTCCGAGGGCGATTCGCCCGCCTATTTTCATGTGATACCTACCGGCCTTCGCAACGAAGAACACCCCGATTGGGGCGGCTGGGGCGGCCGTTATGTCAAGGTGCGCGAGAATACATGGCTCGATCCGGTAGAGGAGGAGGGATATGTCTATCCCGAGGGTCGCTGGTATACCAGTAATGCATGGGGGCGTACACGCTTGAAAAAGAACATTCCAAATGACCAGATGCTTATCGATTATCTCCGGCCCACATGGCATTGGATAGAGCCTTTGCAGAACGATTTTGCCGCTCGTGCCGATTGGTGTGTGAAACCTTACGACGAGGCCAATCATGCCCCTGTTGTCGTGGTTGCTCATGATAATATGAATGTAGCATCTGGCAAGACGGTGAAATTGAATGCAAAAGGTACGAAAGATCCTGATGGAGACAAACTTACATATAAATGGTGGCAGTATCGCGAGGCAGGCAGCTATCCCGGCGACATAACATTCTGCAGCAACGGCGGGGTGAAGAGTTCGTTTGTCGTGCCCGAAGATGCGAAAAAAGGCGAGACGATACATGTCATTTGTGAAGTTACCGACAACGGAGTGCCTGCATTGACCCGCTATGCCCGGGTAATAATCACTGTAAAATAAAATACCTATACAGCAACGATACCATGAAAAAAAGATTTTTATTTACGTTTGCGATGTTGGGACTTTCGTCCATGCTTTTTTCTCAGACGTGGATTTGGTATCCCGGCGACTATGAATTGTGGCTGGGTAATCGCATGAACAACCGGCGCACCGAGAGAGGGGCTTTCTTCCCGCCATTCTGGAAGACAGACAGTCATTATGTGGTGGTCGAGTTCAGTAAAGCCATTGAACTGGAAAAGCCCGAAGTGATACACCTTGCCGTTGAGGGAAAATACAATGTCAAAATCAACGGGAAGTTGCAGTTCGGCATGCCGGAGACAATCCGTTTGGAAGCCGGTCGGCATCAGTTGAATATCAAGGTGTGGAACCAGGTCTCACCGCCCGCCCTGTTTGTCAATGGCGAGACGGTGAAATCCGACTCCTCCTGGAAGGTAACCTTTGAAGACAAAGAGTGGATCGACGAGAGCGGAAAGGCCAGCGATACATCGGCTACGCTTTATGAGTCGGCCGGCAGCTGGAACTTCGACAGCGAAGACAGTAGACCCTCTCAATTTACCCTGCCCCGTGAGTTGAAACAGCCTGCCGGTTGTGAAAAGCGCGGGAACGGGCTGCTCTATGATTTCGGCAAAGAGACTTTCGGTTACCTGGTGCTGAACGGCATTTCGGGTGAGGGAAGCATCTGCATCTATTATGGTGAGAGCCCCGAGGAGGCTTTGGACAAAGAGGCTTGTGAGACACTCGATTTTCTCCGTGTCGAAGCCGACAAGGTGGTAGACCTTTCCACCCGCTCCGAGCAGCCGAAAGGCGCATCGTATACCATGGAGAACAGTAAGGCTTTCCGATATGTCTATGTGGAGGCCGAAGCCGGTGTCGAGCCTGGCAATGCGACCATGCTGTTTGAGTATCTGCCGGTCGAGCAGCGGGGTACATTCCGTTGCAACGATGAGGAGTTGAACCGAATATGGGAGATAGGTGCCTATACGATGTTCCTTACCACCCGGGAGTTTTTTATCGACGGTATCAAGCGCGACCGTTGGGTGTGGAGTGGCGATGCCATTCAGAGTTATCTCATGAACTACTATCTCTTCTTTGAACAAGATGCCGTCGAACGCACCATTTGGCTGCTGCGGGGGAAAGACCCGGTTACCAGCCATGTCAATACCATCATGGATTATACCTTCTACTGGTTCCTGAGTATATACGACTATTATATGTATGCCGGCGACAAACAGTTCGTGCGGCAGATTTATCCCCGTATGAAGAGCCTGATGGAGTTTGTCTTGGGTCGTACCAATGAAGAGGGTATGGTTGAGGGTTTGGCCGGCGACTGGGTATTTGTCGACTGGGCCGACGGCTATCTCGACAAGAAAGGCGAACTAGCCTTTGAGCAGGTGCTTTTCTGCAAGAGTCTCGAAACCATGTCGCTCTGTGCCCGATTGGCCGAAGACGATGAGGCTGCCACCATATACGAAGCCCTTGCCGCTGATTTGCGTTCCAAGTTGAATCCCTGTTTCTGGGACGAACAGAAGCAAGCCCTGATACATAATCGTGTCGATGGCCGGCCGAGAGAGACGGTAACCCGCTATGCCAACATTTTTGCCCTGCTTTACGGCTATCTCGATGAGAAACAGGGTGAGCAGATAAAAAATTCGGTTCTGCTCAACGACGAAATTCTCGGCATCACTACCCCCTATATGCGATTCTATGAGCTCGAAGCACTCTGTTATCTGGGCGAGCAGGAGCGGGTGATGAAAGAGATGAAAAGCTATTGGGGCGGTATGTTGCGTGAGAATGCCACCACGTTCTGGGAGAAGTACAATCCGCAACAGCAGGGCACAGAACACCTGGCCATGTATAACCGGCCCTATGGCAAGAGCTTGTGCCATGCCTGGGGAGCCAGCCCCATCTACCTGCTGGGTAAGTATTTCCTGGGTGTAACCCCGGCTGCTCCCGGCTATGAAGAGTTTACGGTAAGACCTTGCCTGGGCGGTCTCAAATGGATGGAGGGAACCGTCCCCATGGCCGATGGCGAAATACGGGTCTATATGGACAAGAAGAAAATCCGTGTCGAGGCGACCAAAGGTAAAGGATACGTCTATTTCGATAGCCGTAGAAAGCCGAAGGCCAATATCGGAACAATAGAAAAACTCTCCGACGGTTCATATCGTCTGCCAGTATCGGCCGGAGAGAAAGTTGAAATACAGTATTAAGGTTTAACACACACAAGAAAGAAATGAAACACATGAAGTATTGTTCGATGAAGACACTTGCGTGCCTCATTATCGCCTTGCTCATAGGCGGGCAAGCTGCCGTGGCGCAAGAAGCGAAGATGTATGTGCGCATGGCCGATTCAGAGATGAAACGTTTCCCCGAGGCCTGGCAGGTAGACTGGGCCAAGCGTCCGGTGTTTGGCTACTGTCAGGGCGTGGTGGCTCTGTCGATGTTGAAGGTATGGAAAGAGACCGGCGACGACAAGTATTACAAGTATGTAGAGAAGTATGCCGACATGATGGTGCGTGACGATGGCACCATTCTCAACTACGATTACATCAACGGTCGCCGCAATGTCGATATGATAAACGCCGGAAAGATTCTGTTCGATGTCTATGAACAGACCGGAAATCCCAAATACAAAAAGGCTATGGATATGCTCTACAATGCCATGATGGACCACCCCCGCAATTCGTTGGGCGGATTCTGGCACAAGGAGGTTTATCCCTGGCAGATGTGGCTCGACGGCCTCTATATGGCTTCGCCTTACCTGGCCCAGTATGCTGTGGTGAATAACAAGCCCGAGCTGCTCAACGATGTCATCATGCAGTTTATGATTGTAGAAAAGTTCATGCGCGACCCGGTTACAGGGCTCTATTTCCACGCTTGGGACGAGAAGCGCCAGCAAAAATGGTGCGACCCCGTCACCGGGCTTTCGCACCACTTCTGGGGACGTAGCATCGGCTGGTGGTGTATGGCTCTGGTCGATGTGCTGGATTTTGTTCCCGAAAATCACCCCTTGCGTGCCAATCTGATAGGCATGGTAGAGGGACTGGCTCAGGCGCTTCCTCAGTTCCAGCACGACGGTATATGGTATCAGATTGTCGATTTGGAAGAGCGTAAAGGCAATTATCAAGAGGCTTCGGCTTCGGCCATGTTCATGTATGCCATAGCCAAGGCTGTAAACAAGGGATATATCGACAAGCGTTATCGTAAGGTGGCTACCGATGCCTATGACGGGATTATGAAAAAACTTATCAAGATAGATCGCGACGGCACGGTGAACATTACGCAATGCTGTATGGTGGCCGGTCTGGGTGGAAATCCCTACCGCGACGGCAGTTTTGAATACTACATCAGCGAGCCTATACGCGATAACGACCCCAAGGCAACAGGTCCTTTCATTATGGGTTGCATCGAACTCGACAAGTAAGAACCCTTCAACATGAAACGGCCGGCAACACATCTGTAAAAGATGTTGCCGGCCGTTTTTGTATGTAGACGGAGCTATCGGTTGGAATCACCGGCCAACCTGTCGTTTTTAAGGGCGCTTTCGGTCGACTGGGCATACTGCCGTCCGATGGGGAGATTTCTCTCGCCGACCAGGGTAACCGATCTTTTGTTGAAGTGGAGTATCTGTCCTTTGGCGATGATATAGGAGCGGTGTATGCGGATAAAATCGTTCGGCGGAAGCATTTCCAGCAGATTTTTCAGTGAGATGTGAGACAAGATGTAGGGCTTGTCCCGACGGAAAATCTTGGAGTAATTCTCCATGGCCTCGATGTAGGTAATTTCCGAGAGGGGAATACTGACATTGGTGTACTCTTTTTTTATGATGAGTTCTTTGGCCGGTTTGGCTTTCTTGAACTCGATACGCCGCAGCGCCTTGTCTACTGCCGCTGAAAAACGCTCATAGGAAAACGGCTTGTAGAGAAAGTCGACGGCGTCGAGGTTGAAACCTTCCAAGGCATACTGTATATAGGCTGTGGTGAAGATGAAACAACACTCCTGAGGGAGAGACTGGGCAATATCCAGTCCGTTGAGACCATTCATTTCGATGTCGAGAAAGACGAGGTCGGGTCTCTTCTGCAAGATTTCGTTCAGCCCGACCTCCGGCTCGCAGAATGTCGACAGGGTCAGCCCGCCCTTCCGCTCGCAGAAGTTGGATATGATGGAGAGGGCTATGGGCTCATCGTCTATGGCTATGCACTCTATGTGGCTCATGGTCGTATGATTAGTTCTACTTTATAGGTGTGGCCGCACTCCGAGGTTTTGAGTTCGAATCGCTGGGGGTAGAGCAATTCCAGCCGTTTGCGGCAATTCTCGATACCGATGGAGGCATTTCGGCTTTTATCGTATTCCATAATGTCGTTCTCGGCCAGAAACACCAAGGTGTTGTTTTTTATCTGAATAGAGACGAAGATGGTGCAGTCTTTCGACGAGGAGGTTCCATATTTAAACGCGTTTTCGACGAAGGTGATAAGTAGCATGGGTGGAATCTGAAACTGTGGTGCGTCGACGTCGGTTTCGAAAACGATGTGGGTATGATGATTCAGCCGGAGCCTTTGCAGATTGATGTAGTGGTGCAGATATTCGATTTCGCCCTGAATGTCGGTCGTTTCGTCGACCGAGTGACGGTAGGTGTATTGCAGAATGTCGGAAAACTGGGCAAAAGCGCTCTCGGCCTTGTCCGACTTGGTGACCACGAGGCCGTAAATCGTGTTGAGTGTGTTGAACAGGAAGTGGGGGTTGATCTGCGCCTTGTACAATAGCAGTTCGGCCTTGTTCTTCCGCATCTCTATCTCTTTTTTTACCCATATCTGCTTGGAGAGTTCCGAGATGAGTTCGATGGAGAGCCCGAATCCGCATACAACGCCGAAGAGCAGCCACACAATCTGTTTCCGCAGGTGCGCTCTGAACTCGGGGGCCAGCCGCGATGACGGGTCTTCGAGAATGGGAAATTGCGACAGCATGAATGCGACGGCGACAAATATGACTCCCCATACGACAATCTGCCCGTACCGGTGTTGCAGGTATAGCCGGGGAAAGTGTATGCAGCGTATGGCAAAATAGAGAATGTAGAGATAGATAATCAGCAAGATGGAAACGATGGATATTTTACCAGCCATTTCTCCACGGGTATCAGGGTTATAACCAGGGGGAGGATTATAACACAGAACAAGATGTCGATATAGGTCGTTATGCTCTTCTGTTTCATCGCTGTACAAATATATATCTTTTCTTTCGATGGCTCCGGTCGTTTATCAACACTTTTGTGTCGTATACGGTTAAAGTCTCGCCCCGAGCATTATTTTTCCGTAATTCTGGAAAACTTTTGTTTGTGCCTTATACAAAGGACTTTGGGAGAATTACCCATTTTTGAGGTAACGACTTGGCAACGGTACAATCTGCTGCGTTCTACCTTGAATTGCTTTCAAGTAACTCGTTTCTGTGTACAAAAATAATAGAATAGTCCGATGCACACAAGGTACATCAAAGAAAAAGTTCGACTATTTTTTTAGTTTGTTTAATCGCATTACAATCGAAGTTTGACTTCTACCCATTTTGTTTGCAATATATTTGACACTCTTACCTTCATTGTGCAGTTTCAATAAAAATTGGTCTGCACTTCTTGTCCATCTTTTATTGGCGTTAGGGTGCTTTACATAGCTTTCTTCTGACACCTTTTCGGGGTGCAAGAATTCATCCACAAATACAGACGGGAAACGCTTATCGTATAATACAAGCGTTTTTATCTTAGCCCTTGTTATTGCAACATAGAATAATCTTCTTTCTTCTCCGTATGGGAATTGGTCGCTCTTAGTGAGCACATAGTTAAGCACAGGGTCGTCACTCACCTGTGATGGGAAACCGTATGTATCTTTATTGCATTGTAAGAGTATTACATAATTCGCTTCAAGACCTTTTGACTTATGTACGGTTAAAAACTCTATTTTTCGTCCTCCTATCACATAGTAGAATCTATTACCCTCTTTAATTGATTGGTACATAAAAGAGAGGTAGTAATCATCAAAAGAGTAACGCCCCAATAGGAATATTGATTTATCCGATGGAATAGAAGCTACAAGTTGCCCTATCGTATTGCAGTAATCTCGTCTATCATAAGCATAGAATTCCAACTCGGTTCTCATTTCTGAGCTGAACGAATGGATATTCTTTTGTATTTGGGCTTTATTGCGTTGTATAAAGTTCGACGATAAAGAAACCAAAGGCTCTCCAAACCTGTATGTAGTTTCAATCTTGTTTATCTCCGTTGCTCCAAAATATTCGGGGAATTGATTGAATAGAGCCATATCACTTCCCGAAAAACGATAAATAGACTGCCAATCATCACCCACACAATACAACTTTGCAGGAGGATTACCCTCTCGCAATACTTTCAAGAAGTTGTAACGGTCAACAGAAATATCTTGAAACTCATCCACTATGATATAATCATATTCAACAGGGTGTGAAGTACGACATATCTCAGTGGCTTGAAGAATAGCATCGGTAAAATCAATTTGGTTACTATCGCTTAACGCATTTATGTAGCGTTCATATACAGGTTGAAATATATTCTTGATGATAAACACACTTCGTTCATCATCTGCATTTTTGGCTTGTTTCAAAACCTCTTTAACTGATTTACAACTTGATTTTACCAATGTAACGAAAGTAACAACAAGTCGTATAAACGCCTTTTCCTGCTTGCTGCCTTTGGGTAGTACTAAATCGTATAACTCCTCATCGGTCTTTTCTTGAATTGGTACACCTGCTTCAGCTAATAGTTTACGGAGTTTATCCCTAATATCAGAATAATGAAAATCTGCACTTGATGTTACTAAAAGTTGTGTGCCAAATTTCTCGTGAGCAGTTTTCTTCCAAGTTATACCATCATTGTATTTCTGATTGGCTTCTTCGTAGGTTATACCCTTATCTTTTGCGAACCAAGCAGGAACAAGCCCGTGTTCATCAACTCCGAAATGTTCAAGATAGATGCGTTTGGTTACTCCTCCTTGCTTAAAATATATTGAGAAGTCGGGACGATATTGTGAGTGCATCTCATCTGCTAATTGATGTTCGTATGGTTCTTCATATCTGAATTTCACTCCCAGCGAGGACAAAGCAAAACATATTTTTTGTTCTTGTTCACTTCTCACATATATGGCTCTGCCGTCCATATCGGGAAACATCGCCTTTAGCTGCACATTCTTTAGTCCTGATAATTGCTCCCGTCTTTCATTCTTGCGTTGTTCCCAATCAGCTTCATTCGTTTGGTAATCAATAAAGTATTCCACTATACTTTTCTTGAAAGACGATTTATCTAACAATTTGTGATATATATCTACAAACAATGAATCTGTATTGTCGCAAATAGATGGTTTTGTACCTGTCGTTTTGCCTATAATATCAATGGCTAACTTATGGAATGTGTAGCCTTTCAATCCATTGGTCGCCATTCTTTCGGTTAGTTCGGCTGCTGCTTTGTTGGTATAACTGATAAGTAAAATTCTTTCAGGTGCTATACCCTTGATTTCGGTGAGATATTTAACCTTACCGACAATTGAAGAGGTTTTACCACTACCTGCACTGCTGACTACTAAACAATTATCCTCTTCTGAAACAATTGAGCGTCTTTGTTGCTTGTCTAATGGGTATTTTAGGCAATGGTCGAAAAAGTCCCTGTGCGTGTCAAGTAGAAAGGTTATAACACCATCATTATGTTGTTTTACAAGTTTGTTGATTCTTCCAAAGTCGTTAATGAATTTGGATATGGTTTCTGATGGAGTGATGTTAAATGCTTCAAGTTTCTTCAGAAGTGAATATGCCTCTTGGAAATGCACCTTATAATGATTGATGAAATCTTTTTCTTGCGTTGCGGAGATTACCCTGCCATAAAAGCCATTATTTAAGTCTGAGGGAATATCTATAAACGCCCTCTCATTAAGAGCCGATAATCTCTCTCTTGCTTGCTCATAATTTGATTTCTCGCTATATGCAGATATATGGTTTAGCTTTTCTGCAAGCTCTTTGGATTTGTTTTTTAGGCGTGTTCGTACCATCGCTATTACAATAACCGAAATAGCAATTATACAAATTACCCAAATGAACAATGGCTGCATATTGGAAGTAATATTTATCTGAATCTTTCAATCCATCTATAATCATCACCCTTAGTACTCCACTGAAATTTCCACATATCACCTGTATTATCGTTTATAAGATAGTATTGATACATACTTGTCAGTGGCTGAATAGAGAATATACACCTTTCGTTATTTTCTACTAATTCGTATTTATTTATAGGAATACAAAATAGGTTGTCTAAATCTTGTGTACTATATTGAACTTGCCATAGTCGTCCATTATATGAGTCCAACAATATAAATGTCCACATGTTTTCAGTGGCAAACATCTGAAATCTATTAGTCCAATTTGACGACTTCTCAGGATATGCAAGAGAAAATATGTTGATTGGTGCAGCAAACATGTAATCCTCACCCTTGACACTAAACTGGACTTGCCAATTCTTACCTGTATATGTATCAAGCATTATGAATGTCCACATATTCTGTGTTTCATAAAGGCGAAATCGTCCTTCTTTATCTCCTAAAATTTCTCTCGCACTACAAATTTCCCAAGACTGACCATCATCTTGAATTTGTTGTACTTCGCCTGTCATTGTATTTAAGCGAAGTTGATTATGATAGTTCCGAGTCTTATACATTTTATAGACTTGAGCATATGATGTAGAAGCTATAACCATTAAAGCGAATAATACGAAAAGCTTTTTCATAATTCTGTTATGTTATTATTTGACAATTAACGGATTCATGTACCAGACACATTTTGAATAAGTCGCATACATAGGATACTAAATATCCTCTAAATCTTTTTGAATTTTAGTTTCTACATTTTGAGAATCACGATAACGAATCATTACCATACCCTCATAAAAACCAGAAGTCTTTTCTATCGATAATTCAATGTTTCCTCCTGTTACCTCCCAAGCACTACCCCAAACAACAGTTCCTTGATGAACTTCTGCCATTAAAGCTGTATTGGAATCCAAATGGGCAGGGTTCTTCTCTTTTGAAATAGTCGGATTGCCATATTTTCGGGTGTATAAATCTTTATAATAGTTATAAGTATTAACAAGCGTATTCCATTCACCACTTGGGTCAAACAACACAGCTACGGCAAATACACTTTTCCCATCATCTGTAGCTGTTACACCTATAGTTGCATTACGACCTGTAAAGTCTCCCATAAACAATGCAAGATTGTTTTCACTGCCAATAGAAGTGAATCCTTTAGCTTTTAACTTCTGACAAAATTCAGTCATACTTCCCTCAATGGGAATTCCCTTAAAGGTAAGGTGTTCGGAACTACTTTGAGCATACGATGTCAAAGCAATTAAAACAAATGCGAATGATACAATCAACTTCTTCATAATTTGTTGTATTATATTTAATAAACATTTTAGTCCAACCTACGAAAAAGCGTGAACTACAAAGCCACACTCTTACTTGAAGGTCGTAGGAAACCATAGATGCAGATGTAACAATAGCAGCCCACGCTATATGCGTGAGAACCACTATGCTATCCTTGCATCTAATTGAAAATTTCCTACGTTTTCAAGTACAAGATAAGCATAACGCTTCTTCTTAATTCTAATATGTTTTGGAAAGAGTAGCCTCAATCCAATACAAAAGTATGAAAAATCCGTGATATACCATTCTACTATCACGGATTTTTTTGATTTACAGTTTCATACTTCTATTCTGTCTTGGCTTCGGTATTCCGATGGCTTCTCTGAACTCATTCATCTTCTTTCTGAACCAGTTCACGTGAGAAACCCCGTCTATCTTGAAATCGAATTTACCGTTTTCATCCTGTTTGATAGAGCAGACGGAGTGTCGGGTATCAAAACTTCGGTTAAATTCGGAAGAATAGAGTTCGCCTTTTATCCCGACCTCCTTGAACTCGCATAGTCTTCTGATTATTCCGTCATTGAACTTCAATCGGTCACGCAGGAAGTTTATTATAGGCATCAGCTTCTCCACATATGGAAAGTAGCGTCTGACAAAATCCGCAAACTCCGACAGCTTGCGGTGCTGTTGCTCGTAAGCGTTTCTTATCTCCTGTATCTGCTTGGCTTGTTGCCGTTC
>ERZ824600.5109-NODE-5109-length-10977-cov-2.591650_pt1 | contig 10977 bp, 7 predicted proteins | sample MGYA00519933_ERZ824600 | MGnify/ENA primary metagenome ERZ824600 (study PRJEB31778, sample SAMEA3449178) | human gut metagenome | biome: human gut; feature: human-associated habitat; material: faeces | place: United Kingdom | collected 2010/2012 ... | reverse complement strand
ACAACATCGTCACCTCGCCGCACCTCTACGGCGGCACCTACAACCAGTTCCGCATATCGCTGCGCAAGCTGGGCATCGACTGCCGCATCGCCCCGAACGAGTCACCCGAAGCGTTCGAAGCCCTGATAGACGACCGCACAAAAATGATATATGCCGAGAGCATGGGCAACCCCACGTGTGACGTGCCCGACCTTGAGGCTCTCGGCGCTCTGGCCAAACGCCGTGACGTGCCTTTGGTCATCGACAACACATTCGGGGCCGCAGGCTTCCTCTGCAACCCCTTCGACTGGGGCGCCAACATAGTCGTCGACTCGGCCACCAAGTGGATCAACGGCCACGGCACAGCCATGGGCGGCATCATAGTCGACGGCGGCAACTACAACTGGGGCAACGGCAAGTTCCCCCAGATAGACGGCCCCTCGGAAGGATATCACGGCCTGAACATGTACAAGACATTCGGCAATGCGGCCTTCATCGTCAAGTGCCGCGTGGACGGTCTGCGCGACTTCGGCTGCTGCCCCTCGCCATTCGACGCCTACCTCATGCTTATAGGTCTGGAGACCCTCTCGCTGCGTGTGAAACATCAGGTCGAGTCGGCCCGCAAACTGGCCGAATACTGCAGCCGCCACCCGCAGGTCGAGCGCGTAAGCTACATCGGATTCGAGTCGCACCCGAGCTACGCCAACGCTCGGAAATACTACCGTTACGGAGCCTCGAGCATCTTCACAATCGAACTCAAGGGTTCGCTCGACTCGACCGTACGTTTTGTCGAGGCGCTCAAACTGGCAGCCAACATGACCATGATCGGCGATTCGATCACGGTAGTGACACACCCCGCCTCGACAACCCACAAACAGCTGAGCGAGGCAGACCTCAAGGCTGCAGGCATCACCCCGACGCTGCTGCGCATATCGCTCGGGCTGGAGAATGTCGACGACATAATCGACGATTTCGAACAGGCATTCGCTAAGGCTCGATAGCCATGACGCGTTATTATACATACGACCGCCCATTCACGCTCGAGAGCGGAGAGACGCTGCCGTCGGTGACCATCGCATACGACACCTACGGAGAGATGAACTCTACGCGCAGCAATGTGATATGGGTATGCCACGCCCTGACGGCCAACTCCGACGTGGCCGACTGGTGGCCGCATACGGTCGAGCGCGGCAAGTTCCTTGATCCCGACCGTTACTTTACCGTCTGCGCCAATTTCCTCGGCTCGCACTACGGCACCACTGGCCCGCTGAGCATAAATCCGGCTACTGGCGAACCGTGGTACGGCGATTTCCCGAAGATAACCGTGCGCGACATGGTGCGCTGCCACATGCTGCTGGCCGAGCACCTCGGCATAGAACACGTCGAGTTGCTCATCGGCAGTTCGATCGGCGGCTTCCAATGTCTCGAGTGGTGCGTCATGCAGCCCGACTTTGCCCGCCGTGCCGCCTTCATAGCCACTACGCCAAACCGTGGGCCTCGGCCTTCAACGAGTCGCAGCGCATGGCCATCGAGTGCGACCCGACATTCGGACAGAGGTCGCCGGAAGCGGGTCTTGACGGCATGGCCGTAGCACGCAGCATAGCCCTCATAAGCTACCGCGGCGGCAAGGCCTACGACAAGACTCAGGAGGATGCCAACCCGGACGAGGCGTCGTTCGACCGCCGCGTGCTCTCTTATCAGCGATATCAGGGCGAAAAACTCCGCCGCAGATTCAACGCCTACTCCTACTACCGTCTCTCGCAGGCGGTCGATTCACACAATCTGGGACGCGGGCGCGGCCATACGGAGGATGTGCTGAAGGGCATACGTGCCTGCTCGCTCGTAGTGGCCATCAGCTCCGACATACTCTTCCCGCCATCGGACCACGATATTCTCGTGCAAAACATACCCGATGTCGAGTACCACATAATAGACTCGGACTTCGGGCACGACGGATTTCTGGTCGAGCACCAGAAGCTCAACGACATCATAACGAAATTCATGAACCGCAAATAGGAAAACAGACTACACCATGAACGGTAAAAAACTCAACATCGGACTCTTCGGTTTCGGAACCGTGGGCCGCGGTCTCTATGACGTTTTGCAGCGCATAGGCACCAAGAACGTCGAGATAAAACGCATCTGCGTACGCGACATCAGCAAGCCTCGCGCCGTCGAGGCCGACTTCACGGACAAGGCCGACGACATATTCAACGACCCGGATATAAACTTCATCGTCGAACTCATCGACGATGCCGAGGCCGCCTACACCATCGTCAAGCGCGCCCTGCAATCGCGTCTGCCCGTCGTCTCGGGCAACAAGAAGATGCTCGCATACCACATCGAGGAACTCATAGCACTGCAGTCGCAATACAACGTGGCGCTGTTATACGACGCCTCGGCCTGCGGCAGCATCCCCGTCATACGCAACCTCGAGGAGTATTACGACAACGACCTGCTCACCTCGGTGAAGGGTATCCTGAACGGTTCGTCGAACTTCATCCTCTCGAAGATCTTCAACGAGAAGATGTCCTATGCCGATGCCCTCAAGCTGGCACAGGATCTCGGCTTTGCCGAGAGCAACCCCACGCTCGACATCGACGGTTGGGACTCGCTCTTCAAGCTCATCATCATCACCGTACACGCCTTCGGACTATACGTTGCACCCGAGAAGATCTTCACATACGGCATCTCGAACATGAACGACGACGACATACGCTTCGCCAACGAGAAGGAGCGACGGTTCAAACTGGTGGCCCACGTCGAGAAGATCGCCGGCAACCGCCTCATCATGTGCGTAATGCCGCAGCTCATCTCGCGCAACAAATACATATACAGTGTCGAGGACGAGTTCAACGGTGTGGTTATCAAGGGTCTCTTCTACGACAAGCAGTTCATGTTCGGCCGCGGCGCCGGCGGCTATCCCACAGGTTCGGCCGTGCTGAGCGACATCACCGCATGCCTCTACGACTACAAGTACGAATACAAGAAACGCAACGACTCGCAGCTGCCGGAGTTCACAAACGACCACTACTTCCGTGTCTACTACCGATATGCGAACGATAGTGATCTGGCCCTCATCCCGTTCGAATCGATAAGCGAGAAATATTCGTCAGATAGTTACAAATATGTTGTGGGACGCGCATCGCTCGGCGCCCTGCATGACGTGCAGGAACAGTTGCGCCGCCGCAATGTCTTCATCGCGGCGTACCCCAACGACTGACGCACATATTCGGAACTGCATACTGCGGGACATTACATGTTTCCCGCCGCCTTTATTTCATGCGGGCCGCATGACGGACATCATATTCGGCATAAGGTAACAAAAAACCTCCCGACGAGTCAAGTCGTCGGGAGATTCCATAATCTCGGATCAGCTATCAGAATGTAACCCTATTCAGGCTCTTGTCAACCAGCACACCGTTTCGTGCCTTCAGATCGAACTGCACGTCACCCTTGGCCTTGAGGCGTATTACGAACAATTCGACATCACCCTCGACAGCTGGCTTGTCGCCCACGTTCACGAATGTGGGATACAGGACCTTCTCCCCGTCCGTATGCAGACGGTCGTTTGTAAGGTTCTCCATGCCCTTAACCGCTACGGTCTCGATACCCACGAAGTCGTACAACTGCTGGTCGTAAGGCAGAGCGAAGCTCAACGCATTGACCGCCTTCATGCCACGGCCGCTCACGCGGATCTCGACCTCGTCTCCGGCCTTGAAACTCCTGCCGTTGGCCGAAAGTATAACCTCTCCCGCGACATGCTCCTCGTCCGAAGGCTGCACACCGCCTTCGAGCTGCGTCGCCGCAACAGATATGTCGTAGGCGTCAATCAGACTATTGCCGTCGATATCGCCGCGGCTTATGTAACCCTCGAAGTCCGAATCACCCATACGCAGACCCGTATAGTTCATATACGACGTAAGGTCGTTGCCATCCACCTTGCCGTCGTTGTTCACGTCGCCCTGAATATAGCTCTCCGAGCCCGGAACACGGAACACATATATCTCACGGCCCGAGCCGTAATCACCTACGGCCTTCGTTACACGGATACGGACGTAACGTGCCGCAGGATGTCCGTCAAATGTGAAGGATTTGGTTTCGGCATCGCGCTTCCACGAGAAGCCGCCGGCCTCGATCCACGTGTTGCGGTCCATACTGTATGCTACGCTTCCCTCCAGAATGGTACCGTTGCCCGAATCCAGACGCGGCAGGTAATCGAAGCGATCGAGCGTATTGACCGTATGCAGGTCGATCGTCAACTCGAAGGGCACGGCCTTGGTATTGTAGAGCGTATGCCATACGTCGCCCGCCTCTACGAAATCGAAGAGCCGGTTTATACCCGCACCGCCCTGCGCCGCAGCCGAAGAAGTTCCAGTAATGCCCGTGATGGCGAACTCCAGAGGGTTGGCCTTCGTGCGAAGCGTCTGCTCGCCCCAATCCGAGACACCGTCGGCATTCACGGCGCGCACGCGGAACGTATAATCGGTCTCGGCCTCAAGGTCGGCAAAGAGAAGCTCGGTAGAGCGCACCGTAGAATAAAGCATGCTGTCAAACTCGATCTCGTAATAGTCGGCATTGTCGACGGCCGTCCATACGGGCGTTACGGCATAAGCCTCGATATTATCGTCGGGAGTCGTAAGGGCAGGCGTCTGCAGTGCTCCGTGCCGCATAAGCATGCGATCCTCCGGCGCGAACACGAAACCGTCAACCACAACCCGCTGCTCGGATGACGTCACATCCGCAGCCGCCAGCCTGACATGCAGCACGGGGTTCTTCACCACCTTCACATCGGCAAACTCGCTGCCCGCCGTAGCGAAGCGGTTCATATCCGGAGCAGGCTCGTAATACCACGCATTATCTGCAGCGGCAAACTCCTCGGCAGAGGCTGCCTTCCGAAGTTTCACGCGGCGGCCGTCAACGTATGCCTTCACGCCGTCGGGCTCGGCCGTGACGTTTATGCGCAGCTCGGTGCGCTTCATACGCTCGAAACCGGCGAAGCCGCCATCCGAAGGATGTATCGTCACCGTAACACGATCACCCACAGCCTCGGACTCGATGCTCGTCGTGGCAAACTCGCCGCGGCGGTATGCCTCCGTAGTGCCGTCATCGTCATACTCCGTAAACGAGGTGTGCCCCGAAGGATATATCTCGTATATGCGCAGCGTACGGTCGATCTGCGAGACGTTGTTGTTGGGATTGGTCATTGGTATCACCGCACCGTTGCGCACAAACAGGGGCAGCTTCCACAATGGAGCCTCGTAGTTGTTTATTACGCGGCCGCCCTCGTACATTTCACCAGAGAAGTAGTCGATCCACTCTCCTTCGGGCAGGTAGATGCCGTCGCGGATATCATTACCCTCGTCGTCGGCCGCCGTCTGTTGATATACGGGCGCCACGAGGAACCACGGGCCATACATGTATTGGTAACGCGTAGCCGTACCGAGCGTATAGACGTTAGGCCACTCGAGCATCATGGCCCGGATCATCGGCATGCCGTCCACAGCCTCATGGGCTATCGAATAGGCATAGGGCATGATCTCAGACTTGAGTTTCAGATACCAACGATTGATCGAGGTAGCAGGTTCGCCCAGAGCATGGGGATACTTTTCGTTCGAACCCCACCCGTCCATGTTGAGTTCCATCGGCGAGAAGGTCTTCCACTGGAAGTCTCGCGTATTGACCGCAAGGTTACGGCCTCCGAAGATGCCATCCATGTCGGAAGTGATGTTGGGCTGGCCGGAAAGACCCGATCCGATATATGTCGGGATGTGGAAACGTATGTACTCCCACTCGCCGCCCGTCTGGTCTCCGGTCCACACACCGGCATAACGCTGCGTGCCGGCCCACCCGTCGAGCGAGATGATAAATGGACGGGCATCGCCGCCGTAGTACGGCATGATCTGCGCAACGTCGGCTATGCCGTTCAATCCGAACGAATATCCGGCACCGACCCATGCCACGTCGGTCTTAAGCACACGCACGCCCGCATCACGTACCTCCTTGACGATGTCGCGCTGCAGCAGGGCGCTCACCTCGGGTTTCGGATGCAGGTCCGACTGCGTCCAGAGACCAATCTCGACACCCTTCCCACGGGCATAGTCGCCCAGAGACTTCAAGTTGCGGATATTGCCGTCGAGGGTCTCTTCCTGTCCGTATCCCGCACCGTAACCGTCGTTGGGAAGCAACCATCCGAGAGGCATGTCGTAAGCCGCATAACGGTCGATCACCGCGCGCGCCGAGAACTGATAGTTGTCCTTCTCGCCGTTGAGCGACTCCTTCACACCGCCGTTGTCGCGCTGGCTCTCCTTGTAACGCTTGCCGTCCTCGAAGAGTATACCCTTCTCATCCTCGGTCCAATAGTCCCGGTTATACGCGTTCAGATGTCCCTGATAGAAACCGAACTTGGGCAACAGCACGGGATTGCCCGTAAGCTTGTAATAGTCGTTCAAAAGCGCCACGGGCGTTGAATCCACCATAATGAAGAGATCGAGATAATCCGTATCGTGCGACAACGATACACGTCCCGTCTCCGTGGCCCCGAAATCATAGGCCCCCTTGCGGAAGGTGTACCACATGACACCATAACCCTTCGTCGACCAATAGAACGGCGCCGGCGAAGCCACACCGCCGTCAGTCCAGCTGTTCTGGTTCTCGATGGCGATAATCTTGCCCTTGTGCGAAAAACGGCCGTTCTGCACGCCGCCGCCGTAGAAATACTCCTGCGGCTCCTCGCCCAATACGACCGTCACACGGCCGTCGCCAAACTCTACGGGTGCCACCTGCTCGACCACCGTGCGGCCGCTCTCGCGGTCGGTCACACGCATCAGACGTGTCGCCTTGTCCACCGCCACCTCGATGCAGGGCGTGGAGACAACAACGGCATCGGCCTTATCCTCAACATCGAGAGCCGACACCTTGCGGCGCGGATTCTCCACAAGGATACGGGCCTCGGGCCGAGCCTCGGGATCGCGGATTACTCCGCCCGTATTGTCCTGAAACAGACGGAATATGTTGTCGCCGTAGAAGTCAAGAGTCATACGCTCGTCACCGAAGACCACCTCTACCGTCGTAGGGTTGATCTTCACGGCCGAGACCTCCGACGTCTGGGCATGCGAAGGCTGCAACGCCATCATGCAGACCATACATGACAACATCGCCGCAATGCGCCGAATGGGGGTTGCACAGGTTAACAGTTTTTTCATCAGTAGGAAGTTTTTTATTTTAGATTGTAATTACGATCACCCTATCAAGCAAACAAAAGTAATCAAAATCCAACAGTTTACAAAATATTTGTCACATATCGTGCAGGTTTCCCGGAATAACGGCCCCTCCCCTCCCGGATCCGACAGCAGGCGGCACGGTAAAATTTGCGAACCGCAGACTTTCATTTGCCATTGCTGGCTCCTTTTCTTATCTTTGCGCTACGCAAAAGCTCTAACACAGATGAAAATAACTGTTCGCACAATTATCTTCGCCGTCATCTGTTCAACGCTGGCGGCGTGCGCCCCGAACCAAGGTGCGCATATCTCCTCAACGAAGGAAGGATATCAACTTACGGTTGACGGCAATCCGGTATTTATCAAGGGTATAGGCGGCACAAACCGCCCCGACATAGCCGTTGCAAACGGAGCCAATGCCTGCCGTACGTGGGGCGGCAGCATCGACGAGATTGCCGCAACAACGGCCTTGGCAGCACAACACGGTCTCTACGTAATGCAGGGTATATGGCTTCCGAAGGAGGCCGAGAAGTATTCCGACGAGGAGTTCAAGCAGCAGATGCGCACCTTCTGCCGCGAGGCTGCCGAACGATTCAAGGACGATCCCAACCTTCTCATCTGGGGCATTGGCAACGAAGTGGAACTCAGCGGCAACAACAACCGCGAGGTGTGGCGCTTCATAAACGAGCTGTCGAAGATCATAAAATCAGTAGACAAACGCCACCTCACGGCTACCGTAATATCACACAACCGCGAAGCACTCGACTCGATTGCCCGGTATGCCCCTTCGCTCGACTTGGTCGGCATAAACAGCTACGGGCCCATAAACGAGGTGCGCCCGATGGTACTTGCCTCGGACTACGACGGTCCCTACATCATCACCGAATGGGGCCCCACAGGATGGTGGGAGACACACAAGACATCGTGGGACGCGCCGATAGAACAGACGGGAGAGGAGAAACGCAAGATATATGAAGCCCGCTACAATGAGGCCGTACTCGACGATCCACGTTGTCTGGGTTCATTCGTATTCCTCTGGGGACAGAAGGAGGAGCGTACACCAACATGGTTCAGCATGTTTGTCGAGGATAACGTCGAGGGACTGCCGCTCAAGGGTGAGAAGACGCCCTCGGTGGAGGCCATGCAGCGTGTATGGACCGGAAAGGAGCCGCAGCAGCATGCTCCCGTAGTTACGGGTATAGTCATTGACGGCAAGATGCCTGTAGAGAGTCCCGAGACAACGAGCGGCACGCCGTTCAAGGTACAGATATCGGCACAGGACCGCGACGGCGATACCATGCAATATGTGTGGGAGATTCTGCACGAGGCCACCGTACTCGGATTCGGAGGCTCGTATGAGCCGCGTCCCGAGCGTTACGGCGAAGTAATCACGACCGACACCCCGCAGGCCGAGTTCACCATCACCGAGCCGGGCAACTACCGCGTCTATGTCTACGTGCTCGACGGTACGGGATATGCCTCGACCGTAAATTCGCCAATACGCATTCTCTAAGTCACCACGACATTACAACCATAAAACAAAATCGGCGGTCGTTATTGACCGCCGATTTTGTATTGAAGATATTGCCGTTACTTGCGCAGCAGATATTTTATGAAGAGATATCCGCCCACGATCTGCAATGCCATACCCGGGATACCGAGACGGAAATCCTGCAATGCGGCCATCACGCTGCCCGTCATACCCCACTCGACCATCGAGCCGACGATCTGGTAGAAGAGCACCACACCGGCCATGATCGGAAGCGACACACGGCGGAAATGCGCAGCGGCATATCCTGCAGCCACAGCCAGCAGCACCGACTTCACCAATATGGGAGCCAACATGGGTGCAGGCGGCATGCCGAAGAGCAGGTTGTTGGCCAGCGGCGACAGCACCGCCGTCAAAAGGCCCACACGCCATCCGTACTTATAGGCTCCGATAAGCGTGAAGAAATATATGGGCAGCAGGATCAAACCTCCCTGCGGCACAAGGTGGCACAACTGGGGCATGGCGATATTCCCCGCCACGAATAGCAGCGCCGCACCGTAGGTGACAGCCTGACGATAATTCAAAGAATAAAGTTTAACGCTTGTAGTCTGCATAATCTCTATCGTTTTGTTTTCATGTTTTACATCAATCATTCATCGGCAGCAGCCGATATATCCGACCCTCAAGATTTCATGGCACTCTCACGCATACGGGCCATAAAACCCTTTATGCGTTCGAGACACTCTTCGGCCGTCGCGGCATCGTAACACAACCGCTCCAAAGGGCACCAGCCGTCATGCGCGCGGTTGATAATGTGCGGCACCTGTTCGTCGAAGTCGATCTTCAGGCCCGAGCCTGCCGCAAGCTCCAGCGCCGGAGTGCTTATCACCCCTGTATGGAGCCGTTCGACGCCGCCCAAGATCATAAGCGACACAGCCGCCTTTCCCACTACCTTGTCAGCGATCCACGCCCCGTGCAGGAACGACGCATCGTTCATCAACAGGTCGTACAGGTCAGCCACACCGCGACGTGTGAATACACGCTGCACGCTGCCGTTGCGTATGACGCACGAATAACCGCCCTCGCGCAACGTACGGATCAACTCATCCATCGCCTAAAACTCAAGTTTCTGTTTGAGCTTCTCCGTAAACTCGTCTATGCGGCGCATCTCGCGCGGGATATCGATACTCTGCGGGCAGTGAGGATTACACTGCCGGCAACCGGTACAACGGTCTGCCTGACGCTCCTTCTCGACACTGCGCAAGTAACCTACAAGATAGGCTCGGCGCGCCTTGCGATAGTTCTCGTCGCCCGACGAGGCGGGAAGATTACCCTCGTTGACACACTTGTTATAGTGGAGCAATATGCCCGGTATGTCCAGACCGTAGGGACACGGCATGCAATACTGGCAATCGTTGCACGGTATGGTCGGATATCGCAACATCAGCTCCGCCGTCTCGTAAAGGAACTCGTTCTCCTCCTCGGTCAGCGGCACCAGCGGCGAATATGTACGGATATTGTCCTGCAAGTGCTCCATATAGGTCATGCCGCTCAGCACCGTAAGCACATTCTCCTTGCTTCCGGCGAAACGGAACGCCCACGAAGCGACACTGCTGTCGGGACTCGCCGTCTTGAGGCGCGCCGCAATATGGTCGGGCACATTCGACAGACGGCCTCCAAGCAGAGGCTCCATGATGACAGCAGGAATCGAACGCTTCTCCAGTTCGGCATAGAGATACTCGGCATTGACGTTGTTGCCGCGGGCGTTGCGCCAGTCCGAATAGTTCAACTGTATCTGAACGAAATCCCAATGCACCTTTTCGTGCAGAGCCAGAATCTCGTCGAAGACCTCCTTGCGGCCGTGGAACGACCAGCCGAGATTGCGTATGCGGCCCGCCTCACGCTCCCCGATGAGGAAATCCAACATGCCGTTGTCGATATAACGCGAGTTGAACTCACCCATGCTGCCGCCGATCGAGTGCAGCAGATAGTAGTCTATGTAGTCGGTCTGCAGTTCCTCGAACGAACGGCGGTACATCAGCATCGAATTTTCGCGCGTATGGTTCGAGAAGTTTGACAGTTTCGTCGCCAAGAAGTACGAATTGCGCGGATGGCGGCTCAGGGCTATGCCCGTAGCCTTCTCCGACCAGCCGCGAACATATACAGGTGACGTATCGAAGTAATTGACGCCGTGGCTTATGGCATAATCCACCAGACCGTTCACGGTCTCCTGATCGATCTCCTCGCCCTCGCCGTCATCGCGCTTGCGCGTAGGCCAGCGCATACATC
>ERZ824600.5105-NODE-5105-length-10979-cov-5.318656_pt1 | contig 10979 bp, 10 predicted proteins | sample MGYA00519933_ERZ824600 | MGnify/ENA primary metagenome ERZ824600 (study PRJEB31778, sample SAMEA3449178) | human gut metagenome | biome: human gut; feature: human-associated habitat; material: faeces | place: United Kingdom | collected 2010/2012 ... | reverse complement strand
TCTTCCCGTTTGCGGTGTAAGAAACAAAAAAGAGCAGTCTCTTGCGAGACTGCTCTTTTTCAGTGCATTTCAGGCAATGCTGACGCGGCGAGATTAGTCGCTGACGTAGGGCATCAGAGCCATGTAGCGGGCACGCTTGATGGCAACCGTCAGCTCACGCTGATGAAAAGCGCAGGTACCGGTAACACGGCGGGGAATGATCTTGGCGCGCTCGCTCACGTACTTGCGCAGGCGGGGCAGATCCTTGTAATCGATGTGCTCGACGCGGTCAACGCAGAAGGAGCAAACCTTCTTGCGGCCACGATGCATCGGACGAGAAGAACGATCCATAGCCATTGTGGAAACCTCCTTGTTAGAATGATACTTTCGATTTTAGAACGGCAGGTCGCCCTCATCCTCGATCAGTGCAAAGTCGTCATTGCTGCCGGCAGAATAGCTCGGCGCAGGAGCGGCCTGTGCGGCGGGACGGGGAGCGGGGGCTGCCGTGGGTGCGCCGTAACCGGCATCACCCATCGGTGCGGCGTTTGCGGATTTGGGAGCGGCAAAGTTGACGTTGTTGGCCACGATCTCAATCGCGGTGCGGTTGTTGCCGTTCTTGTCCTGATAGCTGCGGCTCTGCAGACGGCCGTCAATGGCGATCAGAGAACCCTTCTGGAAATACTTGCAGACAAACTCTGCCGTGCGGTCCCAGGCGACAACATCCAGCCAGTCAGCCTGACTCTGGCCGTTGGCGTCACGGCGTCCGCGATCACAAGCGATGCGGAACGACGCAACGTTCTTGCCCGTCGTAGTCTGGCGCAGCTGCGGGTCCGCGGCAAGGCGGCCCATGATTGCAACAACATTCAGCATTGGTTTACTCCTTACTCCTCAACAGCAAGAGTCATGCTGCGAAGAACGCCCTCGGTGATCTTGAAAACGCGGTCCAGCTCAGCCGGGAAATCGGGCTCGCTGGTGAAGCTGATCACCGTGTACACACCCTCGGTCTCATCGTTGATGGGGTAAGCAAGACGCTTCTTGCCCCAATCATCAACAGAATCGATCGTACCATTCGCTGCGATCAGGTTCTTGAACTTGTTGATCAGAGCGTTGGAAGCCTCTTCGTCGAGGTTCGCGGTGGTAACCATCATGGTTTCGTACTTAGCCATATTCTGTGCACCTCCTTTTGGACATTAGGCCTTCTCTTTTAACGGAAAAGACAAGGATAACCGTGTGATTTCACACAGCATCTAATTATAACAAGTAAATCCGCGTTTGTCAACGCAAAATTTGCCCTGCACAGCACAAAATTGCGGATTTTTTAAAAAAACCTGGACGTTCCGTAAAAGTGTCCTATTGCTTTTTCTGCCCGCTTTGCTATAATGGGCTTAATAATGTACAAGTCTTGCTTGCATAGCCGGACGCGGCGCTAGTAGGGGCGAGCATTGCTCGCCCGCTGCCCGCTTGCCATGCAGGAAACGATGGGGGAACGCAGGGCAGCGATAAGGCTGCGCGGGCGACCAATGGTCGCCCCTACATGTGTTCCCGCTTTGAAAAAGAGAAATGGAGCGTTCGTATGAGAATCGTGGTCGTCGGCCTCGGCAAGGTTGGCCGTGCCCTGACCGCCCAGCTTACGGCGGAAAATAACGACATTGTCGTCATCGACCAAAACCCTGACCTGATCGAGGACATTGTCAATATTTATGACGTGCGCGGTCTGGCCGGCAACGGCGGCTGCTATGACGTGCAGAAGGAGGCGTTTGAGGACGGCGCAGACCTGCTGATCGCCACAACGTCCAGTGATGAGAGCAACATCCTGGCCTGCCTCGTCGCCAAAAAGCTGGGCACGCAGCACACGATTGCGCGTATCCGCAACCCGGAGTATGAGAAGCAGCTGCGCTTTATGCGCGATGACCTTGGTCTGTCGATGTTCGTCAACCCGGAAAAAGCCACGGCGCGCGAGATCGCCCGCGTGCTGCGTTTCCCGTCTGCCATCAAGCGTGAGCAGTTCTGCCGCCAGCGGTTTGAGCTGATCGAGTACCGCCTGGCCGACGACAACCCGCTGGTGGGCTTGCAGCTGTCGGATTTGTACCGCAACATCCGGGTCAAAATTCTGATCTGCGCTGTCGCCCGCGGCAGCGAGACGATCATCCCCACGGGTATGTTTACGCTGCGGGCCGGGGACAAGATCTACCTGACGGCCTCGGCCCGGGATTTGGAATCCTTCTTCCGCAAGCTGAACCTGTTCAAGGCCAAGGCCAGCAACGTCATGATCGTCGGTGCAAGCCGGATGACCTACTATCTGGTCAAGGAGCTGCAGGACATCCAGAAGCGGGTGACCGTCATCGACAGCGATGCGGCCCGCTGCCAGGAGATGAGCGAGAAGTTCCCCGGCGTGCTGGTCATCCACGGCGACGGTGCGGATGCCGAGCTGCTGAGCGAGGAGCGCATCACCGATATGGACGCCTTTGTGGCGCTGACCGGCCTGGACGAAACAAACATCATTCTGGCGATGTACGCCTCCCAGATAAACTCCTGCAAGGTCGTGGCCAAGATCAACCGCGAGTCCTTCGCCGAGCTGGCCGCTGCCAAGGGGATGGTGGACAGCGTCGTCTCCACGGCGTCGGTCACGTCGGAGTCCATTGCCATGTACGTCCGCGCCATGCAGAACAGCTTTGAGTCGGAGAACATCAAGACGCTGCACCGTCTGGTGGGCGGGCGCGTGGAGGCGCTGGAATTCAACGTTGCGCCGGGTTTGCCGTTCATCGGCGTACCGCTGAAGGATCTGACCCTGCGCAAGGGGCTGCTGGTGGCGGGCATCGTGCGCCGCAATGGCCAGACGGTCATCCCGTCCGGCAACGATGCCCTGCAGGAGGGCGACGATGTCGTCATCGTCACCACCGACACAACGCTGCACTCGCTGCGCGACATTGTAAAGTGAGGGCGCGGCCATGAACTATAAAATGGTAGGGTTTGTGCTGGGGCGCATCTTCCTGATCGAAGCAGCCCTCATGCTCTTTCCCATGGGCTGCGCCGCCATCTACGGCGAGTGGAGCGTTGTGCTTTCCTTCCTGTGGCCGACGCTGATCGTGCTGGCGCTGGGCCTGATAACCAGCCTGCGCACCCCCCAAAACACGAAAATCTACGCCCGCGACGGCCTGGCCATCGTGGCGCTTGTCTGGGTGCTGATGTCGGTTTTCGGCGCACTGCCGTTTGTCATCTCCGGCGAGATACCGTCCTTTGTCGATGCCTTTTTTGAGACGGTCTCGGGCTTTACGACGACAGGCTCGACAATTCTGACCGACGTCGAGGCGCTGAGCCACGGCACGCTGTTCTGGCGCAGCTTTTCCCACTGGATCGGCGGCATGGGCGTGCTGGTCTTTGCCATGGCCGTGCTGCCCATGACCGATGGCCGTGCCATGCACCTGATGCGCGCCGAGGTCCCCGGCCCGACCTGCGGAAAAATTTCCAGCAAGCTGAGCGACAGCGCAAAGATTCTGTACGCGATCTACTTCGTGATGACCGTCATCGAGATGATTCTGCTCTGCGCGGGCGGTATGCCGCTGTTTGACGCGCTCATTCATGCGTTCGGCACGGCGGGCACGGGCGGCTTCAGCAACAAGGCGCTGAGCGTCGGCGCGTACAACAGCCCGTATTTTGAGATCGTCATCGGCGTGTTCATGCTGCTGTTCGGCATTAACTTTAACCTGTATTATTTCCTGCTGCTGCGTCATTTCCGTGAGGCGTTCGCCTCCGAGGAGATGCGCGTCTACTTAGGCATCGTCGCATTCTCGACGCTGACGATCACGGCGAACATCGCGAGTATGTACGACAGTGTCGGCACGGCGCTGCGCACGGCGTTCTTCCAGGTGTCGTCCATCGTCACGACCACCGGCTACGCCACGGCGGACTTCAACCTCTGGCCGACCTACTCCCGCATCGTGATCGTGATCCTGACGTTTGTGGGCGCATGCGCGGGCTCGACGGCGGGCGGCTTGAAAGTATCGCGCGTCATCATCCTTTTCAAGGCGGCACGGCAGGACCTGAACAAGATGCTGCACAGCCATGCCGTGACGACGGTCCGCTTTGAGGGCAAACCGTTGGACGAAAAGACGCTGCGCGGTGTGCACAACTATTTCAACATTTATATGCTGCTGCTGACGCTGTCGGTGCTGCTGCTCTCGCTGGACGGGTTCGATCTGGTGACGACGTTTACATCCGTCGCGACCTGCCTGAACAACGTCGGTCCCGGCCTTGAGATGGTCGGTCCGATGGGCAGCTTTGCGGATTTCTCCGCTCCGGCCAAGCTGCTGCTGGCCTTTGACATGCTGGCGGGCCGTCTGGAGCTCTACCCGATGCTGGCCCTTTTTGCCCCGCGCCTCTGGCGCAAGCGCATCAATGCGATGCACGAGGCAAGAGCGAAGTAAGGGGCGGGTGTTCTTTCTTTACAAAGAAAGAACCAAAGAAATTCCAAACCAATACAATCATAGAACCGGGCAGCTGCCATCTTTACGGCAGCCGCCCGGTTTTGGTTTATGTATGGACGTTTCGGGGGTAGAGTGTAGGGCGGCCAGCCCTCTGGCCGCCGCAAGGGGCGTACTGCCTTGCGATGCCAATCTGTTTTTAAAGGGGGCTATAGGCGGGAAAAAATGTGAGTATCCCCACAAGCTGGAAGTTACCTATTTCAAAACAAAGAGAGAATTTTCATAGTTCTTTACATAGTACCGTATATTTTTACGCCCTTTTTGAATAATAGTGTGTCCCTCTGCTTCTAATTTTTCTTTCTGTGCTTCAATACCATTTGGATACTTAGCATTCAGTTCTCCGTTCGCTTTTAAAGTTCTCCAATAAGGCGTTTCATCTTCGGAACGCTGATAACTCGCCCATGCCACAATAGAAACAAAAACTCCTGCTGTAATCGGTTCTGTAAAATCTGCACCATTCAACTCCGCAAAGTATTCTCGTATTTTCCCAACAGTAATCACTTTACCATAAGGAATTTTTTTCATTACCTTATCATAGTCGATTGGCGGGGCAAAATACATTTTACTTCCACCATATTTTTCAATGCTTTTCTGGTCTGTAATAATTTGAATTTTAGGCATATCCTTTTTATCATGCAACATAGCATTAAAATCCTTTTTATCTTCGTTTGCCATTTCTACCACCTCCTACTTTAAGAATAGTCTGTTTGTCATTCCTATGCAATGAGACTGTTTAGAAAATTTGACAAACACCGATTTACCTTATTATACCACACCCCGCCGCTGCGTGTCTATTTCCCGCTGTGCCCGCATACCTTGTATCAGACCAAAACAGGGGAGGGGCTTGCCATGCGGCGGGATGCAGACAGAGAGGAACGAAACGCAAGATTGCTGGCGGGCGTGGTGCTGGCGGCTATGTTGTTGATGCTGTCCGGCATCATCCATCTGCTGTACCACCGGGAGTACGCCGAGACCGACACCCCCAACGACTGCTTTGCAGTGTCGGCGGCGACGGGGGAGACGGCGCTGCCAAAAATCGTCTGCCTGACCTTCGACGACGGCCCCAGCAAAAACACCCGGCCAATTCTGGAAATTCTCGATAAGGAGCAGGTCCCGGCCACCTTCTTTGTCTGCGCGCAGGACGCCAACGAAAAATATCTGCCCCTTGTGGCGGACATTGCGGCGGCGGGGCATCAGATCGCGCTGCACAGCGCGACGCATCAATACTCCAAAATTTATGCGAGCACTGACGCATTCTGGCAGGACATCAGAACGCTGCGCCAGGCGTTGGAGCCGTATGTGGATGTGGCGGCCATCGACTGGCTGCGTTTCCCCGGCGGCAGCACAAACACAGTCAGCCACCGCTACGGCGGAAACGGCATCATGAAGGCCCTGAAGGCCCAGGCCGAGGACAAGGGCTACCACTGGATCGACTGGAACGTCTGCGCCGAGGACGCCACCGCCAGCCACCCGGATGCCGCGCAGATTTTGCGCAACATTCGCCGCGATGCCGATGGTCAGGACACCTGTGTCGTCCTGCTGCATGATACAAAAGCAACAGGTCAGACCGTCAAGGCCCTGCCCGATATGATCGCCTATTTCCGGGAGCAGGGCTACAATTTTTGTACGGTTGCACAGATGGATGCCTTGCAATGTGAAACAAAATAGGGTATAATGTACAAGAATCGAAAAGCGGTGGGAGGCGGAACGATGCGCAAAACGGAAAGCCAGAAGATAGCCCTCTGCGGTATGCTGGGGGCGCTTTCGGTGGTGCTTTTGCTGCTGGGCAGTGCACTGCAGATCGGCACCTATGCCGCGCCGATGCTGGCGGCGTTCCTGCTCATCCCGGTGCTGGAGGAATACGGCACGCGCTACGCGCTGACCCTCTACGTCTGCGTGGCAATTCTGGCCGTGCTCTTTGTGCCGGAGACCGAACTGGCGCTGTTTTACGTGCTGGTCATGGGGTATTACCCCGTGCTGCGCGTCAAGCTGAACGGCGTAAAAAGCACGCTCCTGCGCTGGCTGCTGAAGTTCGCGGTGTTCAACGCGGGCACGGTGCTGGTGTATCTTTTGCTGTTTGCGCTGCTCGGGCCTGCCGTGCTGGACGAGCTGCTGGCCGACGGCATCGGGATGCTGGCAGCACTGCTGGCCGCGGGCAACCTGTCGTTCTGGCTGTGTGACCGCGCACTGGCGGCACTGACGCGGTATTACCACGTCATACTCAAGCCAAAACTGAAAAAGAAGTTTTAATTCGGGGAGGAAAACAACATGTGGTACGATGAGGCAGTAGTTTATCAGATCTACCCGCTGGGGCTTTGCGGTGCACCGCTGCAAAACGACGGTGACCAGGCGCAGGCGGGTGAGCACCGCATTCTGCGGGTACTGGACTGGGTGGAGCACATCAAGCGCCTGGGCGCGACCTGCGTGCTGTTCAACCCGCTGTTTGAGAGCGACGCCCACGGCTATGACACCCGCGACTACAATAAGGTGGACTGCCGCCTGGGCACAAACGACGACCTCAGGCAGGTCTGCGCGGCGCTGCACGCGGCGGGCATAAAAATCCTGTTTGACGGCGTGTTCAACCATGTGGGCCGTGGCTTCTGGGCGTTCAAGGACGTGCAGGAGAAACGCTGGGACAGCCCGTACAAGGACTGGTTCCACATCAGCTTTGACGGCAACACCAACTACAACGACGGCTTCTGGTATGAAGCGTGGGAGGGCTGCAACGAGCTGGTCAAGCTGAATCTGCAGAACCCGGCGGTGAAAAACTACCTGTTTGACGTTGTGCGCGGCTGGGTGCGGGACTACGACATTGACGGCCTGCGTTTGGATGTTGCCTACTGCCTCGACCTCGGCTTTCTGGCCGAGCTGCGCGGGCTGGCCGACAGCATCAAGCCGGAGTTCGCACTGGTGGGTGAGACGCTGCACGGCGACTACAACCGCTGGATGAACGACCACGCCTGCCACAGCGTAACGAACTACGAGTGCTACAAGGGCCTGTATTCGAGCTTCAACACGGGCAACATGCACGAGATCAGCTACAGCCTGAACCGCCAGTTCGGCTCCGAGCAGTGGTGCCTGTACACGGGCAAGCACCTGCTGAGCTTTGTGGATAACCACGATGTAACGCGCATTGCGACGATTTTGACGGACAAGGGCTGCCTACGCCCCATCTACGGTCTGCTGTTCGGTATGCCCGGTGTGCCGTCGGTCTACTACGGCAGTGAATGGGGCATGGAGGGCGACAAGCGCAACGGAGACCCGACGCTGCGCCCGGCGGTGGAGAAGCCCGAGGAGAACGACCTGACCGCCTGGATCGCGGCGCTGGCCCACGCCCACACGGGCAGCAAGGCGCTGTGCCGGGGCAGCTACCGCAATGTGCTGGTCCAGCCCAAGCAGCTGATTTTTGAGCGCTACGCCGACGGTGAGCGGGTGCTGGTGGCCATCAACGCGGACGGCAATCCGTTTGACGCCCACTTTGACGCGGGCTGCGGCCGCGCGGTGGACCTCATCACAGGCGCCGACCACGACTTTGGCGGCGGCAGCACGCTGGAACCGTACAGCTGCCACTTCTGGAAATGTGAGCGATAATACGATATAAAAAGGCACCTGTCCGTGTGGGCAGGTGCCTTTTTGTGCTATGCTGTATGTTGTAGGGGGCGGCGTCCTCGACGCCCCGCAGGGCAGTATGTAGGGCGCCCTGCCCTCAGGCCGCCGCAGGGGGGGAGGGGTGCCCCGCCCTACAATGTATGGGTTAAAGGGGCAGCCCCTGTAAACCCTGCGGGCCGGGCGTGCCCGGCCCCTACGGGGCGGCCCATGTATGGGTTAAGGTTTTAAAGTTTCTTTGCCTACTTTCTTTTCAAAGAAAGTAGGTCACAGGTTCGTATATCCCATCAGCTTTTCATCCACGACGGCGGCGGTGTCGCGGCCCTCGCGCAGCGCCCAGACGACAAGGCTCTGGCCGCGGCGCATGTCGCCGCAGGCAAACACCTTCGGGTCGGCAGTGGCGTACTTCACATCGGCCACGGTGCCGCGCTTCGTGCGCTCGACGCCGAACGCATCGGCCACATAGGGCTCGCAGCCCGTAAAGCCTGCCGCAATCAGCACAAGGTCGCAGTCCACGGTGAACTCCTCGCCGGTGGGCACCATCTGGCGGCGTCCGTCCACGACCTCGCTTTTCAGCTTGGAGATCAGCGCGCCGCAGACCTGCCCGGCCTCGTTCTTGTAGAACTCCTTGACCGTCGTCTGGTAGACGCGGGGGTCAAAGCCGAATTTGGCAATGGCCTCCTGCTGGCCGTAGTCGGTTTTCAGCACGCGGGGCCACTCGGGCCAGTCGTTGCCGGGGGCGCGGGCCGCGGGCGGGCAGGGCATCATTTCCAGCTGCATGACGCTCTCGCAGCCCTGGCGGATGGCCGTGCCGACGCAGTCGTTGCCGGTGTCGCCGCCGCCGATGACCAGCACGCGCTTGCCCGCGGCGGAAACCGCCTTGCCGTCCGTAAAGTTGGAATCCAGCAGACTGCGGGTCACGCTGGTCAGGTAATCCACCGCAAAGAAGATGCCCTGCGCGTCGCGGCCCGGGGCCTGGATGTCGCGGGCCTGCTTTGCGCCGCAGCACAGCACCACGGCGTCATAGCGGGCCTTCAGCTCCTCGGCGCTGACCGTATTGCCGACGTCGGCGCTAAAAACAAACTCAATGCCCTCGTCCTGCAAAATTTTCACGCGGCGGTCAATGACCCACTTTTCCAGCTTCATGTTGGGGATGCCGTACATCAGCAGGCCGCCCGCGCGGTCCTCGCGCTCATAGATGGTCACGCGATGGCCGCGCTTGTTGAGCAGGTCGGCCACGGACAGGCCCGCGGGACCTGCGCCGATGACCGCCACGGTCTTGCCCGTGCGGGTCGGGGGCGGCACGGCATGAATGGCGCCGCTCTCGTAACCGTATTCCACGATGGCGCGCTCGTTTTCCTTGACCGTGACCGGGTCACCCGTGACGTTGCCGCAGGTGCAGGCCGCCTCGCACAGGGCGGGGCAGACCCGGCTTGTGAACTCCGGGTATCGGTTCGTGGCGATCAGCCGGTGTACGGCCAGATCCCACTTGCCCTGATAGACCAGGTCGTTCCACTCGGGGATCAGGTTGTTCAGCGGGCAGCCGCTGAACATGCCGCCCAGCTGAACGCCGCTCTGGCAGAAGGGGACGCCGCAGTCCATGCAGCGTGCGCCCTGGGCCTGCTGCTCGTCGGTGTGCAGCGGGACGTGAAACTCGTTAAAATTTCGGATGCGCTCCTCGGGCGGCAGCTCTAAACTGGTCTGCCGCGTAATTTCCATAAATCCTGTCGGTTTGCCCATGGTACTCTGCCTCCCTTACTTTGCGCTTTTCATGGCGTAGAACGCCTCGATCTGGGCCTGCTCGCTGTCCTCGCCCTTTTCCTCCATCTGGGCGATCAGGCGCAGCATCTTGTCGTAGTCGTGGGGCAGGACCTTCTTGAACTTGGGCAGATACTCGCCGAAGTTGTCAAGGATTTCCTTGCCGCGCGGCGACCCGGTCAGCTCCACATGCTCACGGATCAGGTCTTTCAACAGTGATACATCGTACTTGTGCTCCACAGGTTCCAGACTGACCATGTCCTTGTTGACGCGCTGGTAGAAGTCCCAGTCCTCGTCCAGCACGTAGGCGATGCCGCCGCTCATGCCGGCTGCAAAGTTCTTGCCGGTCTTGCCAAGCACGACCACCGTGCCGCCGGTCATGTACTCGCAGCCATGGTCGCCCACGCCCTCCACAACGGCAGTTGCGCCGGAGTTGCGCACGCAGAAGCGCTCACCGGCCACGCCGTTGATGAACGCTGTGCCGCCCGTAGCACCGTACAGTGCCACATTGCCGATGACGATGTTCTCGCTGCGGTCAAAGGCGGCGTCCTTCGGCGGGTAGACGACGAGCTTGCCGCCGGACAGACCCTTGCCGATGTAGTCATTCGCGTCGCCGACCAGCTCGAGCGTCAGGCCCTTGGGGATGAACGCGCCGAAGCTCTGGCCGCCGTAGCCGTGGCAGACGACATGGAACGTGTCGTCGGGCAGCGTGTTGCCGAACCTGGCGGTGATCTCGCTGCCAATGATCGTGCCGAACGCGCGATCCGTGTTGCCGACGTCCAGCGTGACGGTGCTGGGCTTCGGCTCGGCGGAGTCGAAGCTCTTTTTGAACTTCTTCATCAGGATGCGCATGTCGGGGGTCTTTTCCAGCTGGAAGTTGTAAACATCCTTCGCGTTGAAGTGTACGTTGGAGTTCTCGACCAGCGGGTTCTGCAAAAGCGCGGTCAGGTCCATCTCACCGGCGCGGGAGCCTGCGGGCGCGGCTTTGACCTTGAGCAGGTCGGTGCGGCCCACCAGCTCATCGACGGTGCGCACGCCGAGCTTTGCCATGTACTCGCGCAGGTCCTCGGCCATGAAGCGCATAAAGTTCATGATGTACCCGGGCTTGCCCTTGAACCGCTTGCGCAGCTCGGGGTTCTGGGTGCAGATGCCCAT
>ERZ824600.5103-NODE-5103-length-10981-cov-2.837452_pt1 | contig 10981 bp, 8 predicted proteins | sample MGYA00519933_ERZ824600 | MGnify/ENA primary metagenome ERZ824600 (study PRJEB31778, sample SAMEA3449178) | human gut metagenome | biome: human gut; feature: human-associated habitat; material: faeces | place: United Kingdom | collected 2010/2012 ... | reverse complement strand
CATTCTGGCCACGGAATACTGCAAGGCCATTCTGCGGCAGGGGGCAGCCATGCAGTTGCTGCCCCTGCCGCGTCTGGGCGCGGCCCATGGTACCGCCCAGACCGGCCAGGTGCAGGGGCAGGCACTGGCTTCGGCTTCCCATATCCGGCAGTTGGTGCATACGCAAGGAATCAAGGCTGCCAGCCCCTTTGTGCCGCAGGCAGCCATGGAGCTGTACCGCCAGGCCGCGGAACAAGGTCAGCTGGCGGACCCGGAAAAGTTCAGCACCGCAGTGCTGACTTTGCTGCGCACCAAAACGCCGGAGCAGCTGAGTACCTTACGCGGCGCGGGCGAAGGGCTGGAAAACCGCCTGTATGCCGCAGCCCGCGAAGCAGAAACGGTAAATGATCTGTATGACCGCCTGAAAACCAAGCGCTACCCCACGGCCCGCCTGCGGCGACTGGTACTGGATGCTGTGCTGGATGTGCCCGCCGCAGGCCTGCCCGCGCTGCCGCCGTACCTGTTGGTGCTGGGGGCAAAGCGCAGCGCGCTGCCGCTGTTAAAGCACGCAAAAATTCCGGCGGGCACCAGCCTTGCGGGTTTGGCGGGGCAGGACCAAAAACTGCAAATTGCTGCTGATATGCACAGCAAAGCGGTTGATTTTTCGTTACTTTGCCGGTACAAAATACAGCCCATGGGGCATGCGTACACGGCGCATGTAGTGCTATTATAATATAATTATGGATAAAAAGTGCGCGGAGTTGAAACTTTGTTGCGCTTTTAACACGCAAAATCGTTGCGGTATGAGGAAAAACAATGGCACTACATGTCATGGACGAAGCCAACCAGTGTCTGGGCTGCAAAAAGCCGCGCTGCCAGCAGGGGTGCCCCATCCAGACCAATATCCCCGAAGTGATCCGCCTGTTAAAAGCCAACAAGCTGGACGAAGCAGGCCGCAAGGCGGGAATTGTGCGGTGTTGCCTTAAGGATAGGGGATAAGGGGGCGTTATTCCGTTCCGCACAGCTCAAATTCGTTTTTGCGGCAGCGGATCAGCCCATCGTCCCGCATTTTGCCCAGCTCCTTGGAAAGTGCGCTGCGGTCCAGGTTCAGGTAGTCCGCCAGCTGCTGGCGGTCAAACGGGATGGAAAAATGCGTGCTGCCCGCCCGCACTGCCTGCGCGGAAAGATAGGTCAGCAGCCGCCCACGCGTACTTTTTGGTGTGGTGCACCGGATGCGTTGGGAGAGCGCCAGGTTTTTCTGCATAGAAAGCAGTAACAGGTTGTGCAAAAACTTGGGGTACCAGCTGGCGGCAGTGTTTTGCTGCTGCAGCATGGGTACAAGATCCAGCCATAAAATTTCGCACGGCTCCGCGGCGGCCACCTCCACCATCAGTGGCTCGCCGCACAGGGCATAAGTTTCGGCAAACGCCTGCCCGGCTTCCACATGGCTCAAAATGCTTTTGTTGCCCCACAGGTCGTTGGATTCTACGTTTACGCTGCCGCTTTGCACAATGCCGATCTCATGTACCACACGGCCCGCATGGTAGATCAGAGCGTTTTTGTCATAACACTGCACACGGATGCAGTGGGCGGCGCGCAGGGCGGCAAGTTCGTCCGCCGTCATGCCGCGGAAAAGCTGGATGGGGGTGCTGGCTGTTTTTTCCATGGGATTCCTCGCTTTTTGTGGTTATAACCACAGATTTATTGGCCTGATGGCATTATAATACAAGCACAGCAAAAAGAAAAGAGCAGCGCGCCGCACAGCAATGCACGGCATTGAACGGCGCGGAGAAAGGAACACCCTCTATGATTCGCAAAATTATCCAGATCGATACCGATAAATGCAACGGCTGCGGTGCCTGCGCCAATGCCTGCCACGAAGGTGCTATCGCCATGGTCAACGGCAAGGCCAAACTGATGCGGGATGACTACTGCGACGGCTTCGGCGACTGCCTGCCCCATTGCCCCACCGGCGCTATCACCTTTGTGGAGCGTGAAGCCGCCGCTTATGATGAAAAGGCTGTGGAGGAAAACAAGCGCCAGAAAGCCGCAGCCGCCCAAAAGCCGCTGGGCGGCTGCCCCGGCAGCGCGGCCCGCAGCGTGTTCCACCAGCCTGTGCCGCAGATGCACCACGGCTGCCCCGGCAGCCAGATGCGCCAGATGCAGCATAAGCCGGAACCGGCAGGGGAGGACATGCCGGTGTTGCGGTCTCAGCTTTCCCAATGGCCGGTGCAGATCAAACTGGTTCCGGTCAACGCCCCCTACTTTGATGGGGCCAAACTGCTGATTGCAGCGGACTGCACGGCCTATGCTTACGCCAACTTCCATCAAAAGTTCATCCGCGGCCATATCACGCTGGTGGGCTGCCCCAAGCTGGACGATGTGGATTACAGCGAAAAGCTGACCCGCATCATCCGCGACAACGACATCAAAGAAGTGACCGTTGTGCGGATGGAAGTGCCCTGCTGCGGCGGGCTGGAACGCGCCGCCAAGATGGCCTTGCAGAACAGCGGCAAGTTCATCCCGTGGCAGGTCGTGACGATTTCCATTGACGGCAATATCCTCAGCGAGCTGTGAGATAAGCCCGCTTTTGACAAAAAACAAATTGGATAAAAATAAAACTGCCTGGATCGTTTGCACACTGCAAACAGGTTCAGGCAGCTTTTCTATTCTTTTCAGATACACCCTCGTGTTACCGGCGGGCAGACGACCGGCAGAGGCTTGCCCTTTGCGGGAAACAACGCTGCGGGCAGCAGCAGAATGAACGGGTCGGCGGAGAACAAAAAGCATTTGTTTTCCATCAAAAAGTAAACCAGGATCACCGTCAAAAACAAAGTTTCGCCCGTGCAGCGGTTTTGGCACAGCCGCCACATCAACAGCAGGAAGATGACCCCAATCACCACGGCCCCCAGCACACCCTTGTTCATCGGGATGGCAAGGAAAGAGTTATCAATGGCGTGGTGCTCGTCTCCATCAGTGGCAAGGCCACCCAAAAGGGTAACGGCCTTGGGCATGGCATCATGGTACCAGCCGGGCACCCCGTCCTGCTCCGGGTGGTAGAGGGGATACCCCCAGAACACATGGTGCCAGATCTCGAACCGGCCGGAAAGCAGGCCGTTCAGTTTGTCCAGCAGCGGGGTGACGGTGGGATGATCCGGGTCAAACAGCCGCCCGGCCAACAGGCTGAACCCCAGCGCCAGCGGTGCGGCAGCCAGAGCCATGCCGTGCCAGATGCGGCTTTCAAAAAAGGCGGGCAGGGCACGCTGCAGCAAAAACAAAACCAGCAGCAGCACCATGGCAATGCCAGCCCCGCGGCAGCCGGGCACCAGCAGCGTGTAGGCTGCCAGGGCAGCTAGACCGCCCCAGTCCCACCAGCGCAGGCGCGGCCAACGCAGCCAGCCCCAGGCAAAAAACACACCGGCCAGCCGGGCACCGTACCCGTTGTAATGGCCATAGCCGTAATCCCAGTTGCGGCAGTAGTACAGGTAGGGCACCAGTGGCGTTGCGGCGTGCAGCAGCTGCACCGCCAGCAGCCCGCCAGCCGCTGCGGCAAGGTAGACCCGCAGCACCCGGCGCAAATCAACATCCTTGGCACCAATGCCAAGCAAAACGGCAAACAAAAACCATTGGTCGTGCCCGTATGCGGTGGTAAACACCGCAAAAGCGGCCAACGCGGCAGCTGTCAGCGCCTGTTGTTTGGTCTGCCACTGGGTCAGCAGCAGGCTTTTTGCAACCAGCAGCACCGCCGCCGTAACGGTTAAGGCAATGCGGCACACATGGCTGAATGTGGGCAGTGTGTTTTGAATGTTGGAGCTGAATACCTCCGATAAAACCAGCAGCAGCGCCACGGCAGCGCAGAACACGCGCTCGCCCTTGGCCTGTGCTGCTGGGCTGACCGGGCGGAAAAGCCGGTCAGGTGGTTGTGTGGTCATCAAACCGGCCTCCTTTCCGCATTGGTTCGGTTTGAATTTTGTGTATACTTTTTAGCATACACAAACAGTATACCATAGTTTTGTGCAAAAGAAAAGCAGGGCCGTGCCGCTTTTGCCGCAAAGCAGCAAAAGGCAAAGCACAACCCTGCAAAAATATTTATTCTACCCCCGTTTCAGCGGCGTACTCTTCAATCAGCTCGCGCTCCAAAAACGGCGTTTTAACACCCTCACGGTCACGGTAGGCTTCGTGGCCTTTGCCAATTACGGCAATCAGGTCGCCCTCCTGCGCGTGGTCAATGGCGTAATGCAGGGCATCCAGCCGGTCGGGAATTTCCACATACTTGGCGTCCGGGTTGCCCTTGGCCATGCCGGTTTTGATGTCCGCGATAATATCTTCCACTTTTTCAAAGCGGTTGTTGTCTTCGGTCAGGATGCTGAAATCCGCCAACTTGGCGCACACTTCGCCCATGCCGTAACGGCGCAGCTTGCTGCGGTTGCCGCCGCAACCGAACACCACGACCAGGCGGTTGGGGTTGTACTCCCGCAGGGTTTCAATCAGGCTTTCGGTGGCGGCTTCGTTGTGGGCATAGTCGATCAGGATGGTGAACTTGTGGCTGATGGGCACCAGCTCCACACGGCCTTTGACGAGCGCCTTTTTCAGTCCCTCATGGATGGGGGCATCCGCAAGGCCCAGCACCTTGCCCACCCCGATGGTGGCCAGGGCGTTGTAAATACTGAACAGTCCCGGCATGCCCACCTGTACGTCCAGCGTGTGGCCGTCCGGCTCGGTCAGGGTGAACTCAACGCCCAGCATCTCCTTGTTGCGCAGCAGGCGGTACTGCTCGCTGGCACGGTAGTCTACCTTGGGGGCGTGGATGCCATAGGTAACCAGCTTGCAGGTGTGGCCTTCCAGCAATGCTTCGGTGTTGGGGTCATCGGCGTTTACCACGCCGATATCGCAGCGCTGGAACAGCTTGCCTTTCCAGCTGCGGTATTCCTCAAAGCTGGAATGTTCGCCGGGGCCGATGTGGTCCGGGTACAGGTTGGTGAACACGCCCACTTTATAATGGATGCCCGCCACGCGGTCCATCATCAGGCCCTGGCTGGAAACTTCCATCACGCAGGCATCGCACCCCGCATCCGCCAGCTGGCGCAGGATCTTTTGCAGCTCATAGCTCTCGGGGGTGGTGTTGTTCAGGTCATAGTGGTGGCCGGGGTAATACACGCCGTTGGTGCCGACCATGCCGACCTTGTGACCTGCGGCTTCCAGCACAGCCTTGATCATGTGGGTGGTGGTGGTTTTGCCCTTGGTGCCGGTCACGCCAACCATCGTCATTTCCAGCGCGGGACGGCCAAAATAGGCGGTGGAAAGCAGCGCCATGGCGTAACGGGTGTTCTCGAACTTGACCACGGTCACATCCGGCAAAGCGGCCAGCACCTCGGCGGGCAGGTCGTGCTGGATGGCCAGCACGGCGGCGCCTTTGGCGGCAACGTCCGCGGCGTAATCATGGCTGTCCCGCTGGGTGCCGACGATGCAGACAAACAGACCGCCCGGCGTTACCTTGCGGGAATCATAGTAAATGTCAGTCACTTCGGTATTCAGGCAGCCCTGAACAAGTGTATAGTCCAGATTTTTCAGCAGTTGTTTTAACAGCATGTTGTTATCACCTCAGCGTTTTACAAAGTATTCATCGTACCAGACTAAGAACATAAAAATGCACCAGATCTGCCGCCAGTTATCCCGCTTGCCGGAAATATGCTGGTCCAGCATGGCATTCAGCTCTTTTGTGCGGAAAAACTGCTCCGCGGCGGGGGTGTTAAATGCCTTGCGCACAACGCCCGCATACTGCTCATCCCGCAGCCAGGCGCGTACCGGAACAGGGAAGCCGAGCTTCTTTTTGTCTGCCGTTTTGGCGGGAATGGTCTTTTCTGCCGCACCGCGCATCGCAATCTTGGTCTGGTTGGCGTTCACCTTGCACTTGGTCGGAATATGACTTGCCAGTTCAAATACTTTGCGGTCCAGGAACGGCACGCGCAGCTCCAGGCTGTTGGCCATGCTCATCTTGTCGGCTTTCAGCAGAATATCGCCCACCATCCACAGGTTCAGGTCGCAGGTTTCCATCTGGGTCACAGCGTCCTGCCCTTTGGAAAGCTCAAAGTACGGGCGGGAAAGGTCGGTGGGCAGCTTGCCGGGGTGGTAGTTTTTCAGCAGCTTTTTCTTGCGGTGCTCATCCATCAGGTTGGTGTTGCCGATGTAACGCTCCGCCAGCGGCTTGCCGCGGCGCACCAAAAAGTTGATGCCATGCACCGGCGGCAGCAGGTCCGCCACCGCGCCGATGGCCCGGCGGATGGGCAGGGGAATCTTGTCATACCAGGTTACGGTAAACGGCTCTTTATAAATGTTGTACCCGCCGAAAAATTCATCGGCGCCCTCGCCGGACAGGCAGACCTTGACCTGCTTGGATGCTTCGCGGTTGACAAAGTACAGCGCGACCGAAGCAGCATCTGCCAGAGGCTCATCCATGTGGTACTGGATCTTGCCCAGGTTGGCCCAGTATTCCTCCGGCGTAATGCGGTAAGCGTAATTCTTGACCCCGATGTGCTTGGAAAACTCCTGTGCATAGTCGGTTTCGTCATACTGCTTGTTGGCAAAGCCAACGGTGAATGTTTTGTCCACATGGGCCAGTGCAGCCATATAGCTGGAATCCACGCCGGAAGAAAGGAAGCTGCCAACCTCAACATCCGCGATCTTGTGTGCCTGCACACTTTCTTTCATGGCGGCGCTGATCTCGTCCTCCCACTCTTCCAGTGTGCGGGAATCATCGGGGTCAAACTTGGGCTGCCAGTAGCGCTGCACCGTCAGCTGCCCGGCTTTCCATTCCAGCCAGTGGGCGGGCATCAGCTTTTTGACGCCCTTGAAGAACGTATCCTCCCCGGGGGAATACTGGTAAGAGAGGTACAGCGGCAGCTGCTCTTCGTTCAGCTCTTTCTTGAAGCCGGGGTGGGCCAAAAAGCTTTTGATCTCGCTGCCAAACAGCAGCTCTCCGGCATCGTTTTGGTAATAATAGAACGGCTTGATGCCAAAATGGTCGCGCGCACAGAACAACGTTTCGTTCTTGCGGTCCCAGATGGCAAAAGTGAACATGCCGCGCAGCTTTTGCAGCATCTCCTTGCCCCACTGCTCGTACCCGTGCAGCAAAACTTCGGTGTCGGACCGGGTGGCGAAGGTGTGCCCGGCGCGCATCAATTCGGCGGTCAACTCCTGGAAGTTGTAGATCTCGCCGTTAAAGATGACGGCGAGGTTCTGGTCCTCATTGAACATGGGCTGCTTGCCGCCCTCCAGGTCAATGATGGAAAGGCGGCGCTGGCCAAGGGCTGCCGGGCCTTCAATAAACTGGCCCTGGCCATCGGGGCCGCGGTGGGCGATGGCATCCATCATGCCCTGCAAAATTTCCTGCATGTCGGCGCGTGCGCCGACAAAGCCAACAATTCCACACATGGTTATAATCCTCAACTGGCTGCGGAGCTAAAAACAAACCGCAGGTTATTACTTTCTTGCCCCGGCGGGAACCGGTACTGTTTGTACGATATGCCCTATTATACACGGTTCGCGCCGTAAAGAAAAGCATTTTGCGGCGAATGCTGCTGGAATTTTCGCCCGCGCAGACAAAAAATGCCGTGCCCGCACCCCCAAAGCAGGCGATATTGCCGTTTGACATGTGGTGGTAATGGCGGTAAAATAAAGGATAACCAAAATGGGAAAGGTTTGGTATTATGTCTGATTTTTTACCGGTACTTCTTGGCAGTGATGCCAATGTTTATGGTATGGCACGCAGCTTTTACCAGCAGTATGGCGTGCGCAGCGTGGCCATCTGCAAGGGTGCGCTGGTTGCAACTTCCAACACCAATCTTGTAAAAATTGCCGTGCTGGAACCTGATTTGGAAAACGATGAAACGTTTGTAAAAACGCTGACCGATTACGCAAAAGCCCATGCGGACAAGCCGCTGGTGCTGGTTTCCTGCGCGGACGGTTACACCGTGTTGATGGGCCGCCACCGCGATGCCCTGAAACCCTATTACCACTTTGCCTGCCCGGAACTGCAAACCGTGCTGGACCTGGATATTAAGGAAAACTTTTACCGTGCCTGCGAAGCACACGGCCTGAGCTACCCCAAAACGGCAACCTGCAATGCGCAGAACTATAAAAATATAGAACTGCCGTTTGCGTTCCCCGTTATCATCAAGGCGAGCAATTCCCCGGCGTATTGGAACTGCACCTTCCCCCACAAGAAAAAGGTGTTCCTTGCCAATAACCGCGAAGAATTTGACGCCATCACCGCCGCCATTTACGGCAGCAGCTACCAGGACGAATTGATTCTGCAGGAGTATATCCCTGGCGATGACAACTGCATGCGTGTGCTGAACGCCTACTGCGGCCTGGACCACAAAGTCAAGCTGATGGCTTTGGGTCGCCCCCTGCTGGAAGAGCAGACCCCCGAAGGCATCGGCAACTATGCGGCCATCTTGTCTGACCCCGAATACAATGATGCTGCCCTGCTGGAAAAGCTGAAAAACTTTTTGGAAGATATGCAGTGGGAAGGCTTTGCCAATATGGACATCAAGTACGACGCCCGCACCGGCGAGTACAAGATGTTTGAGATGAACCCCCGTCAGGGCCGTTCCAGCTACTTTGTCACCGCGGCAGGGTATAACCTGTCCAAGTGGCTGGTGGAGGATGTGCTGGAGCACAAGGAACTTGGCCTGACCATTGCCGATACCAAGAGCCTGTGGATGATTGCCCCCTACGGCGTGATCAAAAAATACCTGAAGGACCCGGATCTGCTGGCCCGTGCGGATAAGCTGAAAAAAGAGGGCAAATGTGCCCACCAGCTGTTCTGCAAAGAGGATTGGAACCTGAAGCGCTGGCTCTGGTACATCCGCAGCCAGCTGAACTACTACCGCAAAACCGCCCGCTACTATGGCAATAAGGGCCTGCGGGATTGATGATAGAATAAAAGCTATCACACACGATAAATAAAATCGCTGGCCCCCGTAGGGGCGCACATTGTGCACCCGCCGCCCTTTTGGCAATCATAGAAACGCCAGCCTGTAACAAAGCAAACCATTATAATATAGAAAGGGGAAAGCGCCTATGTGTGGCATTACCGGCTTTGCTGAGCGCAACCATAAAGCGGAAACCGCCCGCCGCATTGTAAAAGGAATGGCGGACCTGATCACCTACCGCGGCCCGGACGGCGAAGGCTACTATGTGGACGACCAGGTAGCCCTGGGCCACCGCCGCCTTTCCATCATTGACCTGGAGGGCGGCAAGCAGCCCATGTTCAATGAGGATGGCAGTCTTGTCTGCATTTTTAACGGCGAGATCTATAACTTCCAGACCCTGCGCGAGGAACTGATCGCCGCAGGCCATACCTTTGCCACCCGGTCCGATACCGAGGTGCTGCTGCATGGCTATGAGCAGTGGGGCAATCAGCTGCCCGGCAAACTGCGCGGCATGTTCACCTTCGTGATCTGGGACCAGAAAACCAAAACCATGTTTGGTGCGCGGGATATCTTCGGTATCAAACCGTTCTATTATTATAATCAGGATGGTCTGTTCCTGTTTGGCAGCGAGATCAAAAGCTTTCTGGCTCATCCCGGTTTCAAAAAGGAACTAAACGAGGAACGCCTGCCGGAATATTTGAGCATTGAGTATATCCCCAATGAGGAAACCATGTTCAAAAATGTCTACAAGCTGCCCAGCGGATGTATGTTCACCTGGGAAAATGGCGAGCTGACAGTGGAACGCTACTATGAGATCAAGTACCATGTGGACGATTCCAAGAGCCTGGAAGAGTGGGAAAAAATCATCACCGATACCTTTGCCGAAAGCGTTGCCGCCCACCAGATTGCCGATGTTGAGGTTGGCTGCTTCCTTTCTTCCGGTGTGGATTCCAGCTTTGTGGTCAACGAGGTTGCTAAGGGTACTCCGCATGTCAAGAGCTTCTCGGTCGGCTATGCGGAGGAAAAATACTCCGAGCTGCCGTATGCCCAGGAGTTCAGTAAGGAAATCGGTGTGCCCAGCATTGCCAATAAGGTGGATGCCGAACAGTTCTTTGAAGCCAACCGCCTGATCCAGTGGTACCTGGATGAACCTATGCCCAACCCGGCGGAAGTTCCGCTTTACTTTTTGGCCCAGAACGCCCGCAAGTACGTCAAGGTCGTGCTTTCCGGCGAAGGTGCTGATGAACTGTTTGGCGGCTACCCCATGTACTGCCAGGCGGTTCACTTTATGGATTACGAGCATAAGGTGCCCAAAGCGCTGCGTAAGGCCGCAGGCGCAGTGGCATCCAAACTGCCGGACTTTAAGGGCAAGCACTTCCTGGTGCGCGGTGCAGAAGAACCCTGGCAGCGCTATATGCGCGCCAACTATGTTTTCCTGGACCCGGCTGAACGTGACCGCTGCCTGAAAAAGAACTACCACAGCCCCCGCCCGGAACAGTTCTTTAAGCCTTATTTTGATAAAGTGCAGGGTCTGGATGAACCCACCCAGCTGCAGTGGGTGGACATGCACACCTGGATGCTGTATGATATCCTGCTGAAAGCCGACCGCATGAGCATGGCCAACAGCCTGGAACTGCGCGTGCCTTTCCTGGACCGCAACATGCTGGATGTGGCACTGTCCATCCCGCAGAAATACCGCTCCGGCAAAGAGTCTACCAAGATCGCTCTGCGCGGTGCCGCCATGAAGCAGCTGCCGGAAAGCGTTGCCCATCGCAAAAAGCTGGGCTTCCCCGTTCCGCTGAACGACTGGTTGCGGGAAGATAAGTACTATAATATGGTAAAGGAAAAGTTCACTGGCCCCGTTGCCGAAAAGTTCTTTAATGTGGACGAAATCATGCGCCTGCTGGATGATCATAAGGCGGGCAAGGCTAAGAACATGACCAAGATTTGGAGCTTCTATTCCTTTATTTTGTGGTACGAGCTGTATTTCGTAAACACCCAGGCCCCGGCAGGAATCTATTAAGGCAACACCGCACAATTCCCGCCTAACGGCTCAAGCACCGCTC
>ERZ824600.5097-NODE-5097-length-10990-cov-8.960402_pt1 | contig 10990 bp, 6 predicted proteins | sample MGYA00519933_ERZ824600 | MGnify/ENA primary metagenome ERZ824600 (study PRJEB31778, sample SAMEA3449178) | human gut metagenome | biome: human gut; feature: human-associated habitat; material: faeces | place: United Kingdom | collected 2010/2012 ... | reverse complement strand
TGCGTCCGGCCTCCTGGCGGGCGCCGATCTGCTTCATCTCGATGCGGATGTGGAACCGTTCGGCGAAGACCTTGATCAGTTCGCGGAAGTCCACGCGCTCGTCGGCGATGTAGTAGAAGATGGCTTTGATCTTGTCGCCCTGATACTCCACGTCGCCGATTTTCATGTTCAGGCCCATGTCGGCGGCGATCTGCCGCGAGGCGATCATCGTCTCGTGCTCCAGCGCGATGGCCTCCTGCCACTTTTCGATATCGTAGGGTTTGGCCTTGCGGTAGATCTTCTTGTATTCGCCGTTGTAGGGGTTGAATCCCGTGCGGCGCATCTGGCGCGCCACCAGGTCGCCCGTGAGCGACACGACGCCGATGTCGTGACCCGGCGACGCTTCGACGGCTACGATGTCGCCCCGTTTGAGGTCGAGGTTGTTGACGTTCTGGTAGAACGAACGGCGGGTGTTCTTGAAACGCACCTCGACGATGTCGCTCGGCATGTTGACCGGGTACTCGTCGAGCCAGGCCGTTTCGTGGAGCTTGAAGCACCCGTCGCAGAGTTTGGCTTCCGGCTCCGAGCCGCAGTTGCAAAAGGCGCACCCGCGGCCCACTTCGGGTTTGCAGGCGCCCGTATGTCGTTTTTCGGTATCCATGATTGGGTATAATTTGCGTAAAGATACAAAATAATTCACAATTCAGAATTCAGAATTCACAATTTTGGCTTATTCGGGAACTATGCCTGCAAACTGAATTTATGAATTGCGAATTGTGGATTGTGAATTCCCGTTTGCATGCAAACGGCTGATGCTGCGGCGGATGCGCACGATCATCATCACGGCTGCGGCCGACAGTCCGAACGAGAAGCCCAGGAAAAGCCCCGAAGGACCCATGCCCATCGTGAAACCGAACAGGTAGCCCGCCGGGAGGTTCAGCAGCCAGTAGGAGACGAAGGCGATCGGCATGATGATCTTCACGTCCTGAATGCCCCGCAGGATACCCACCGAGACGTTCTGGATGCCGTCCGACAGTTGGTAGAGCGCAGCGAAGACCATCAGGTTCGAGGCGATGGCGATCACCTCGGCGTTGGTGGTGAAGAAGGTCGGGATCACGTTGCGCATCGTGATGAAAACCAGCGCTGCGAGGGCGTTCCACGCCAGCACGAGGTGGTACGACGCCTTGGCCGCGAGCGACAGCTGGCCGATGTCGCGCGCGCCGTAGCAGTGCGACACGCGGATGGTGGTGGCCGCGCCGATCGACATGACGATCATAAAGGCGCAGTTGCCGATGGTCGTGGCGATCTGGTTGGCGCTCATCGTCTCCTTGTTGAACCACCCCATCATAATTCCCGTGCCGACGAAGGCCGAGGCTTCGAGGAACATCTGCATCGAGATCGGCAGGCCCATGTGCAGCAGTTGTCTGACCGACGCCCACGAGTAGTTGCGCGGCGAAAAGCCTTCGAGATAGACGCGGTATTTGCTGCGGCTGTAAAAGTAGCCGATCATCAGCATCGGGGCGATGATGCGCGACATCAGCGTGCCCAGGCCCGCGCCCTCGGCGCCCATCTCGGGAAATCCGTAGCGGCCGTAGATGAACACCCAGTTGAAGCCGATGTTCGCGAGGTTGGCCGCGATCGTGACGAACATCTCGACCTTCGTGTTGCCCACGCCTTCGAGGAACTGCTTGAAGGTGAAGAACAGCATGATGAACGGCATGCTCCACACCAGCATCCTGTAATAGGGGATGGCCATGTCGACCACTTCGGCGGGCTGGCCGAGGTGGTACATCAGCGGGATGACGGCGTACTGCACGGCGGCCATCGCCACGCCCAGCAGTCCGTAGAAGAGAATGCCGTTCTGGAGCAGTCCCGACGATTTCTCGCGGTCGCCCTGCGCGTAGAGTTCGCCCACGAGAGGCGTCATGCCCAGTGCGATGCCGATGGCGGCGATGAAGAGGATGAAGAAGACGGCGCCGCCGAACGACACGGCGGCCAGCGGCGTGGGGTCGCTGCCTCCGTAGCGGCCGACCATCAGGTTGTCGGCGACCTGCGTGAGGATCTGCCCCAGCTGTGTCAGCACCACGGGCAGCGCCAGCCGCAGGTTGGCTTTGTATTGCTCTTTGTATGTTGCGAAACTGTACATTCGATTCGGGTATTGAGGTGCAAAGATAGCCATTTCCGCCGGGATTGCAATTCACAAACCCCTCCCGGGGCGGAAAAAGCGCCGGAAGGGGCTGCGAAAGTGCCCGCGGTGCGGATCAGTAGGGCAGTTCGATGCGGATGCAGCAGCCCCCGCTGTATTCGGGGCAGACGCGGATGTCGCCCCCGAGGCGGGTGACGATCAGGCGGCAGAGGTAAAGCCCGATGCCCGAACCGGGTTTGAAGGGGTCGACCTTGGTGAAGCGTTCGAACACCCACTCCTGCTTTTCGGGCGGGATGCCGATGCCCGTGTCGCTGACGCTGATTTGCAACGTGCGCCGGGACTCGTCGTTGCGGCAACGGAGCGTGATGCGTCCTGCGGCGGTGAACTTGGCGGCGTTATGCAGCAGGTTGTCGACGACGCGCGTCAGGTAGAAGGCATTGGTGGGTATCTCGATCTCCGTTCCCGCTTCGTTGACGTATTCGACCGCCGGATTGTCGCCGAGCTGCTCTTGCAGCTCCAGCCGTTCGGCGCAGAGCAGGCGGATGTCGGTCTGGGCGACCGGGAGCGGGCTTTCGGAACTGACGAGCTGCGAGAGTTCGAGCATGTTCTCCAGCAGGGCGGTCAGGGCCGTGGTGCTCTTCCAGATCTCGGTCTTAAAAGCCTGCCGGGCCGCAGGCTCCTGTTCCGTGAGCAGCAGTTCGGAGAAGCCGTTGATGGCGTTCAGCGGCGTGCGTATCTCGTGGCACATCGAGTTGATGAAGGCGGTCTTCATTTTTTCGCTCTCCTGGGCGCGGCGGCTTTGGCGCTGCGCCTCTTCGCTGGCCGCCATGAACTGCGTGCGCGCCAGCTTCAGCCGCCGGACCATCGCCTGCTGGTAGGCGGCCCAGCCGGCGAGCAGCAGCACGATGCCGCCGGCGACAAGCAGGAAGAGTTTGTTGCGGTCGGCCAGCCGGGACTTTTCGAGTTCGAGGCGGTTGACGTCGTAGAGCGCCTGCATCTCGGCCAGCTTGCTCTGCGCCTGGTCCATGCGGCTGTGGTAGCGGAAGTCGTTGCCTTTCCGCATGGCTTCGAGGGCTTTTGCGTAATCGCCCGCCTTTTCATACAGGTGCGACTGTGCTATGTAGATGGAGCCGAGATCCGCCTTTTTGCCGGTCTCGGCGTAGTGGGTCAGCAGCGAATCCATGTAGGCCGTGCTCCGCTCGTAGTCGCCCCTGTCCCGGTAATAACGGGCGCTGGTGTTGTATATCTCCTCGCGGTCGCCGCGCCCGCGCGCCAGCTCCATGCATTTGTCGTAGTAGCCGTCCACCTCCTCCCGGGTGAGGAGGCCGCCCAGGAAGACCATCTTGCCGTAGGACCGCATCAGGTATTCCGCCGAGTCGCGGCGGGGGCGTTCGAAACGTTTGTCGGCAGCCACCCACGCGCGGTGCAGGTCGATGCACCGGCCGATCTGACCGGCGGCGCGCGGATCGTCGGCGTAGAGATAGATGTCTGCAAGTTCCTCGCGGCAGAGTTTTTCGAAGTGAACGCGTTCCTCCAGCGGGTATTTTTCGAGCTTGGCGAGAGCCTGCTCCACATAGGGGATGGCCTGGGGAATGTTGCCGTAGGCTTCGGTGGCGATCGACGAATAGTCGATGGAGAGTCCCGTGAGGAATTCCCATTCGATCTCCTCCTCGGGGGTGAGGCTGCCCGGTTGCCGCTCGCGGAACTCCGCCTGCGCGCGGTCGATCGCCTCGAACGAGTTGGCCACCGACATCTGCTTCCAGAGCCAGAAGGCGTTGAGCGATGCACGGAACAGCGCGAAGCGGCGGTCGGGCAGGAGGCTGTCCGCAAGGCGGACGTACTCCAAAGCCCGTTCGGGCTGCTTCGCCGAGAATCCCTGCACGAGCCGGTCCAGCGCCTCCCGGCATCCGTAGTCGTCTCCGGCTCCGGCGGCTTCGGTGAGTGCGGCTTCCCAGTAGAGGACGGCGAGCGCCGTGCTGTCGGCGCAGAGGTCGGCCAGCCGGACATAGGTCTGCTCCCGTTCGGCGGGCGTGCGCGCCCGGGACAGCGCTGCGGACAGGCTGTCGGCTTCAGTGGTTGCTGCGAACGCCGTCGTCGCGGCGCAGAGGGTTATAAACAAGGCCCCGGAGAGGGTTTTCAGAGAAATCGGACGCATTCGGTTTCTCTGAAGAGGTATGAAATATTCGCACAAATTTAGGAAAAATGGAAAATATCGCATCCTTTCCTGCCGGAAAAATGCGAAAAGGGGCCGGGAAACGATCCCGGTCCCTCTCTGCGAGCGGTCGGTTATGCCACGCGCAGTTTTACGCCGCGGCCCTTGTCCGACTCCACGATCACGGTGTCGCCCTCGTGGAGCTTGCCGTCGATGATCAGCGTCGAGAGCGGTTCCTCGACGTTGTCCATCAGCGTCCGCTTGAGCGAACGCACGCCGTAGCGCGACTCGTAGCCCATGGCCGCCAGCCGGCGTTTGGCCCCTTCGGTGATCTTCACCTTGTAGCCCAGCCTGCCCGTGCGGGCCATCAGCCCCTGCAATTCCAGGTCGACGATCCGTTCCACGTCGGCGATCTCCAGCGTGCGGAACAGCACGATGTCGTCGATGCGGTTGAGGAACTCCGGGGCGAAGGTGTGCTCCAGAGCCTTGCAGTACTCGCTCTGGGGCGTCCGGTCGGCCACGGCGCTCTTCGAGGTGGTGCTGTAACCCACCTGCACCGATTTCCGGACCACGGCCCGCGAACCCACGTTCGAGGTCATAATGATGATCGTGTTCCGGAAGTCGACCTTGCGTCCCGAGCCGTCGGTGAGGTGTCCTTCGTCGAAGATCTGCAACATGGCGTTGAAGACCTCGGGATGGGCCTTCTCGATCTCGTCGAAGAGCACCACGGCGTAGGGCTGACGACGCACGGCCTCCGTTAACTGGCCTCCTTCGCCGTAACCGACGTATCCCGGGGGCGAGCCGATCAGGCGCGCCACGTTGTGTTTTTCGCCGTATTCGCTCATGTCGATCCGGATCAGCCCGCGGCGCTCGTCGAACAGCCATTTCGACACCTCCTTGGCCAGCAGCGTCTTGCCGACGCCCGTGGGCCCGACGAAGAGGAAGACGCCGATGGGGCGGTTTTCGTCCTTCAGTCCGGCGCGCGAACGGCGGATGGTGCGCGAAATCTTCTCCACGGCCTCCTGCTGTCCCACGACGCGCTTGGCGAGGTGTTCGCGCAGGGTTTGCAGACGGATCATCTCGCCGTCCGAGACGCGCTCCGCAGGGATGCCCGTCATGGCGGTAATCACCTCCTGGATATGCCTTGCGGTGATCTCCACGGGATTGCTTTCGAGCGAGCGCTTCCATTCGGCGCGGCTCTCGCCCAGCTTCGAGCGCAGCGCGATTTCCCGCATGCGCGCCGAGGCGGCCTTCTCGTAGACCAGCGCTTCGACCGCTTCGCGGCGTTCGCGCCTGGCGTCGCTGAGCGCCGTCTTCATGGCCCGCAGCTCCTCCGGTTCGCGTGCCGATTGCAGGTGCGCCCGCGAGCCGGCCTCGTCCAGCGCGTCGATGGCCTTGTCGGGGAAATAGCGGTCGGTGACGTAACGCCCGGTGAGCGTCACGCAGGCCTGCAACGCCTCCTCGGTGTAGTGCACCTTGTGGTGGCGCTCGTAGTGGGGCGCGATGTTGCGCAGGATCTGGAGCGTCTGCTCGGGTGTCGTCGGCTCGATCACCACCTTCTGGAAGCGGCGTTCGAGGGCCGAGTCGGTCTCGATGTTCTCGCGGTACTCGTCGAGCGTCGTGGCGCCGATGGTTTGCAGTTCGCCGCGCGCGAGGGCCGGTTTGAGGATGTTGGCCGTGTCGAGGCTGCCCTGCGTGGAGCCGGCGCCCACGATGGTGTGTATCTCGTCGATGAAGATGATCGTGTCCTTGGCTTTGCGCAGTTCGTCCAGAAGCTGCTGCATGCGCTCCTCGAACTCGCCGCGGAACTTCGTGCCCGCCACGAGCGACGAGACGTCGAGCGAGAAGAGCGTTTTGTCGGCGATGGTGTAGGGCACTTCGCCGCGCGCGATGCGCAGCGCCAGCCCTTCGACGATGGCGCTCTTGCCCACGCCGGCCTCGCCGATCAGGATCGGGTTGTTTTTCTTGCGGCGCGAGAGGATCTGCACCACGCGTTCGATCTCCTGCTCGCGGCCTATGATCGGGTCGATCTTCCCCTCGCGGGCCAGCCGCGTAAGGTTCACGCCGAACTTGTCCAGCAGGCGGGCCGGGCCTTTCTCCTCGTTCCTGTTCTCCTCGCCGAAGTCGAGCATGTGAACCTGCACTTCGGTGCGGAAGTCGTCGCCCACGGCGAATTTTTGCAGGTCTCCGGACACGCTGTCGGCCGTCACGCCGTACATCTCCAGTACGCGCGCGGTCGCCGTCGAACGGTCGCTGATGATGGCCAGCAGCGCGTGGGCCGTCGACACGCTCCGGGCGACGCCCGGCATTGCGAGCAGTTCCTCGGTGAAGTCGCGGTAATACTCCTCGGGCGACCGGGTCTCCTGCTGTTTGGCGCTGATTACCTCGCGTTCGATGCGCAGGCGCACCTGATAAAGCTCCCAGTCCTTGAGCCGGGAGGATAAAAGCTGGTAGGCGAGCGACCCCTCTTCGCGGAGCAGTTCCAGCGTGAGGAAGTCCTTGAGCGAATGCGTCATTCCCGCCTTCGTCGTGTTGAATGCCGAACGGGCGATGATGCCCTCCAACGTTTTCGAAATTTTTGGTTGCATGTTGCGTCGTCGTTATGAATTCGCCATACTAACGAGAGCGCGTATGTGATTATTATGCGGCCGTTTTTGTTTAGTGAATGAACTTTGGTGGCTGACGCAGAGGCGTTTCCATCGGACGGGCATTTTCGGAGCAGCCCCAAGGCATCGGGTTTACCGGCTGACTTCCAGTGTCTTTCGGGCTTTATTGGAGTGTTTTCGGACGGAATTGTATAGCATCGGCTTTTTTGTGGTGCGACTTGCCGGAATGTTCCGAATATTTCGCTGACGATCACCGAAATCCGCCCGGAATGCATTTCCGGCCTTTTGGGGTATAAAATTTTATTTCGGGTGATTATGTGACGGAAAAGGCTCTCCCGGACAGTCGGTTTTAGCTCTCCGCCCGCCGGGTTTTCAGTTGCGGGGCCACTCGCCGACCTCCATGTCGCGCATCTCCGCGCCGTCGATCGTAAGGCGTACGGCCGTGCGGACCTTGTGGAAGCCGAACTCCCCGGCGGCTCCGGGGTTGACGTGGAGCAGGTCGTAGACGGGATCGTAGATGACTTTGAGGATGTGGGAATGCCCGGCGATGAAGAGTTTCGGGTGCACGGACTGGATTTTCTGCACGGCGCGCGGGTCGTAATGGCGGGGATAACCTCCGATGTGGGTCATCAGCACCTGCACCCGCTCGCACTCGAAGGCCTGGAACGCGGGATAGACGCGGCGGGTCATGCCGCCGTCGATGTTGCCGCTCACGGCGCGGAGCGGCTTGAATGCGGCGATCCGGTCGGCCAGCTCGATCGAGCCGATGTCGCCCGCATGCCAGATTTCGTCCACGTCTTTCAGAAATTCGCGGAGCGTGTCGTCGAAGGTTCCGTGGGTGTCGGATATAATGCCGATGCGTTTCATTGGTACTTGTCTTTCCACAGCTGCGCCATCCGTTCGGCGATTTTGGCCTCGGCGGCGTTCTGCGTGTCGGGTTCGTAGAACTTCGTGCCCGAAAGGCTCTCGGGCAGGAACTCCTGCTCGGCGAAATGCCCCGCGTAGTCGTGGGCGTATTTATAGCCCTTGCCGTAGCCCGCCTTGTCCATCAGGCGGGTCGGGGCGTTGCGCAGGTGCAGCGGCACGGGACGGTTCGTGGTGTCGCGCTCGACCAGCGACATCGCCTTGTTGATGGCCATGTAGGCCGAATTGCTCTTGGGGCTGGTGGCCAGGTAGATCGTCGTCTCGGCCAGCGTGATGCGCGCCTCGGGCATGCCGATCTTGTGCACCGTGTCGAAGCAGGCGTTGGCCAGCAGCAGAGCGTTGGGATTCGCCAGCCCGATGTCCTCCGAGGCCAGGATCACCAGACGCCGGGCCAGGAACCGCGGCTCCTCGCCCCCGGCCAGCATCCGCGCCAGGTAGTAGATCGCGGCGTTGGGGTCGCTGCCCCGGACCGATTTGATGAAGGCCGAAATGACATCGTAGTGCTGTTCGCCGTTCTTGTCGTAGAGGGCGATGTTCTGCTGGAGGCAGTCGGTGACGTACCGGTCGGTGATCGTCACCTTGCCGTCGGTGGCTCCGACGACGATTTCGAGGATGTTGAGCAGCTTGCGCGCGTCGCCGCCCGAGAAGCGGAACAGCGCGCCGGTCTCCACGACCTCGATGTCGCGCTCTTTCAGCTCGGTGTCGGTCGTCAGGGCACGGTCGAGCAACGTTTGCAGGTCCTTGTCTTCGAGCGACTTGAGGATGTAGACCTGACAGCGGCTCAAGAGCGGCGAGATCACCTCGAACGAGGGGTTTTCGGTCGTCGCGCCGATGAGCGTGAAGACGCCCTGTTCGACGGCCCCTAACAGCGAATCCTGCTGCGACTTGTTGAAGCGGTGGATTTCGTCGATGAACAGCAGCGGGGCCTTCTGGTCGAAGAACCGCTGCTTGCGCGCCGACTCGATCACCTCGCGCACGTCCTTCACGCCCGACGTGACGGCCGAGAGGGTGAAGAACGGGCGTTCCAACTGCGTGGCGACGATCTTCGCCAGCGTGGTCTTGCCCACGCCCGGAGGTCCCCAGAGGATGAACGACGGGACGTTGCCCGTCTCGAAGAACTTGCGGAATACCCCGTTTTTGCCCACGAGGTGCTCCTGCCCGATGTATTCGTCTATCGTGCGGGGGCGCAGTCGTTCGGCTAAAGGAATGTTCGGCATGGCATGTTCGATTTATTAGGAACAAAGATAGGAAATTTTCAAAAAATAATCCTATATTTGTCGAACATACTGACAAACACGGAAAGTGTAAGTCTGTTCCCGAATCGTGAACGTAGGAAATTCATTGCAGCGCGGAATAGGCAAACATCTTGCTGCGTCGTATCCGTATTCTGCGGGTATAGGCGTGGGGGTTGTTGCTTATTTTGGCTGCAAAGGTATCCTACGACCTGCGATTCTGAAATGGGCTTCGGCACCACGCTTTCTTTTTTGTTTATGCCGCCGGGGTGCAGGTGGATGAAAAGCCTCGATTATGAAAAAGTTATTGCTGACGATTTGCACCTCGTTGTTTTGTGTGCTGTCCTATGCGCAAACTGAACATTTGACGTTCAAAGGTCTGCCGATAGATGGCAACAAACAGGAGTTTGTGAAAGAATTAAAGCGTTGCGGATATATTGTAGAGCTTGGCTCTGATGATTGTTTGTCAGGAGAATTTGTGGGACGGGCTTGTTTGGTTATTATTCACTCTACTCCGCGTACTGACATTGTATGTGGTGTTACTGTGATTTTTGAGCAGGTTTATGATGCATGGAGCCAGATTAAATCAGCATATGAAAACTTGGTGTGGTTTTATTCAAAAAAATATGGTGATCCTATTTTAGACAAGAAAGAGTTTACAGGAACTTGGAAAGACGGTGATGGTCATGAGCTATTTGCCTTAAAACATGATCAATGTATTTATAAAACGGATTTTTCATACATTAAGGATGATGTTCTTATTGGATATGTTATGATAGAAATGACGAATACTTGTCGTATCGTTATAAACTATTATGATACTGCAAATGTTGCGTTAATGAGAAAAGAACAGGTACAGGACATCTAAAAACAGAGAGCGATTCATATTTTGAAATCGCTCTCTGTTTTCTTTAATTACTCCTCCGGCTTCCGCAGCTCCAGATACAGTTCGTCGAGCTGCGACTGGTCGATGTAGCCCGGGGCGTCGAGCATCATGTCGCGGCCGGCGTTGTTCTTCGGGAAGGCGATGTAGTCGCGGATCGACTCCGAGCCGCCGAACAAAGAGCACAGACGGTCGAAACCGAACGCAAGGCCGCCGTGAGGGGGCGCGCCGTACTTGAAGGCGTTCATCAGGAAGCCGAAGCGCTTCTGCGCCTCCTCGGGCGTGAAGCCCAGCAGTTCGAACATCTTCTCCTGCAACTTCGAGTCGTGGATACGGATCGAACCGCCGCCGATCTCCGTGCCGTTGCAGACGAAGTCGTAGGCGTTGGCGCGCACGCGGCCCGGGTCGCTGTCGAGGTATTGCACATCCTCGAGCTTGGGCGAGGTGAAGGGGTGGTGCACGGCGTAGTAACGCTGCGTCTCGTCGTCCCACTCGAACAGCGGGAAGTCCACCACCCACAGCGGGGCGAACTTCTGCGGGTCGCGCAGCCCCAGCTGCTGGGCCACTTCGAGGCGCAGGGCGCACAGCTGCGTCAGCGTCTTGAACTTCTTGCCGCAGAGGATGAAGACCATGTCCCCGGCCACAGCGCCGCAGCGCTCGGCCATGGCGCGCACCTCCTCGGGGGAGTAGAACTTGTCGATCGACGACTTCACGCCGTCCTCCGCGACGCGAATCCAGACGAGGCCCTTGGCGCCGATCTGCTGCCGCTTGACGAACTCCGTCAGCGAGTCGATCTGCTTGCGGGTGTACGCGGCACAGCCCGTGGCGGCGAATCCGGTGATGTATTCGGCCTCGTCGAATACGCTGAAGCCGTGCCCCTTGGCGAGGTCGGTGATCTCCGCGAACTCCATGCCGAAGCGCAGGTCGGGTTTGTCCGAACCGTATTTCTCCATCGCCTCGATCCACGGCATGCGGCGCAGCGGCTCGGTCAGCTCGATTCCCATCACATGCCTGAACATGTGCTTGGCCCAGCGCTCGAAGATTTCGAGCACGTCCTCCTGCTCGACG
>ERZ824600.5095-NODE-5095-length-10995-cov-4.130804_pt1 | contig 10995 bp, 8 predicted proteins | sample MGYA00519933_ERZ824600 | MGnify/ENA primary metagenome ERZ824600 (study PRJEB31778, sample SAMEA3449178) | human gut metagenome | biome: human gut; feature: human-associated habitat; material: faeces | place: United Kingdom | collected 2010/2012 ... | reverse complement strand
CGCAGATGCCGTGCCGCAGCCGCCGGAGCGGTGCTTAAGCCGTAAGGCGGGAATTGTGCGGTGTTGCCGTAGAAAGAAGCACGAAAGGAGCCGCAGGTATTGTGCCTGTGGCTTCTTTATTTTATATATCATACAACAATATTAGAATTGACAACAGGTACTTGAGTCGGAGAATGGTGAAAAAGTTTTTATATCGGTATCGGCACTTAGAATTATGCGGTGTTGCCTTAATTCTAAAAAAAGACCGACATTGCGCGGCGTATCTGCCTGCACAATGTCGGTTTTGCTTATTTTCTCTCGGCCAGCACGACTGTAAAGGTCGAGCCTTTGCCGGGGGTGCTTTCTATCTGCATCTCTGCGCCGGTCAATTCCAGAATCCGCTTGACCAGCGCCATGCCAAGGCCATTGCCCTCGGTGGAGTGGCTCGTGTCGCCTTGGTAGAATTTATCGTAGATGTGTTTTATCGCCTTTTCATCCATGCCGCAGCCGGTATCGGTCACGGAAACATAAATTTTGCCGTTCGCCCGCGTTTGGCGCAGGGTAATGCTGCCGCCCTGCGGTGTGAACTTCACCGCGTTGGAAAGCAAGTTCGTCCACACCAGTTCCAGCAAGCCGGGGTCGGCCTGTGTGTAGGCGGCATCCTCTAGGTCAGCGTCAAATTCAATATCCTTGCGCTCCCACGCATCCTCAAACTGCACGGCCACGCTGCACAGCTGGGCGCAGACGTCATAGACTTCTGCTGCTGGGCGGATGGTTTGCTTTTCCAGCTTGTTCAGCTTGAGCATGATAAAATGATCAGGAGCCGTTTCCAAGCTGATGTAGGCAAAGAAATGGCTCCGGGTTTTGTCCTGTCTGCGTTACAAAAGATATACATCGCATATTAAGGTGCTAATTTGTGAATAATTATCCTTGTTCTGCAATTTTTGTGTTCGCATCTTCACACGGTTCCTTTATAATATAGGTAATACAATATAAAGGAGTCCCTTGACGATGCGAGCAATAAACCTTAAAACTAACCATCTGACAGCGCCTGTCGGTATTGACGCCGGGCCGCTGTTTTTGTCTTGGCAGTGCGTTGACGGCGTGCGCCAGACCGCCTATGAAATTCAACTGACCGCGAACGGTGAAATGCTTTGGCACAGCGGCAAGACGGAAGGTGCCGCCATGCACGCTGACGTTCCGGCGGTGGTCGGCTCCCGCGTGAGCGGGTGCTGGCGCGTGCGCCTGTGGGATGAAAACGATGTCCTCGGCGCGTGGAGTGAGGCACGCTTTGAGACCGGCCTTGCACAGTGCGACTGGGTAGGGGAGTGGGTGGACCCCGAGACCGAGCCAATCGACATCCCCGGTGACGATGCCATCAACGCCTTTGCCCGCCCCAATTGGGAGCGCAAGCAGGCAGAAAAAGAAGCCGCGGGCAAGGGTGCAGCCGAGTCGTATAAGCCTCATCGTCCGGCATCGTACCTGCGCAACCAATGGGACAACGGAGCCCTCGATTACTACGGGTTACAGTTCTGGATTGTAGAAATCGACGGGAAATCCCATCCCTACATGCGGGGCATGGACGGGCAATACATTGTCGCCATACCCGAACGGGGGGCTCTTTTTGTAAGGCTGGGACACAAATCGACCGATGTATATGTAGGGCCGCACCAGGCAGACCTTTTCCGCTATTTCGCCTTGGCCTCGGAAATTCTTGATGCGCGGATGGAATAGCCTCGGACAGACTTACGTTTTTTCACTTTTTCAACACAAAATGGCATCGAGAGAAATATTTTCGACGCATAACGATTACTTTTGCAACGACAATCAACAGAAACGACAGTTATGCGCACAATTATCTCCTTGGTCAACGGCGTGGCCGGCGACATAAACCGGAGGTTTGCCACCCCCATCAACTTTGAGTTGCAGGAGGGGGAACACTTGGCCGTCATCGGCCTGAACGGTAGTGGGAAAAGTACACTCATACAGACTATTACGGGGCAGCTCTTCCTGCGTGAAGGGAAACTCTCGTTCGACTTCGGTCCCGACGCACACCGATACAACTCCGAAAACATCCGTTATGTAACCTTCAACGACGCCTACGGCACTGCCACCGCCGACTACTATTACCAGCAGCGGTGGAACTCACAGGACAGCGACCAGGGTCCGCGTGTCGAAGACATACTCGGCCGGGAGAAATGCGACGACACAGCCTGGAAAGCCCACCTGTATGACCTGCTGGGTATCGACAAGATGCTCGACAAGCCCATCATCATGCTCTCATCGGGCGAACTGCGCAAGATGCACATTGCCCGCCTCCTGCTCTCGGCTCCGAAGGTTCTCATTCTCGAAAGCCCCTTCATCGGTCTCGACGCCCCTTCGCGCCAGCTGCTGGTCGAGTTGCTGCAACGGCTCATCGACGAGGCCTCGGTGCAGATAATTCTCGTCGTTACCGCACCGCAAGACATTCCGCCGTTCATCACCCACGTCTACGAAACAGAAGCGATGCAATGCGGCGAGAAATGTACCGTACAGGAATACCGTACGCGCGAGACCATCACGGCCCGCCGTGCAGCCATCAACAGCCGAAAGATTGAGTTACCGCTGCTTCCGCCCGAGAAATCGTCGCCCTGCACGGCCACCGACATTGTCCGGCTCGAAGAGGTGTCGATACGCTACGGCCGGCGCACCATCATCGACCGGCTGAACTGGATCATAAAAAATGGAGAAAAATGGTCGTTATCAGGACCTAACGGTGCCGGAAAATCTACACTTTTAAGTATTATTTGCGCCGACAACCCCCAGTCCTATTCGCAAAACATCACCCTTTTCGACCACAAACGGGGCAGCGGGGAAAGCATCTGGGACATCAAACGCCACATCGGTTATGTCTCACCCGAGATGCACCGCTCCTACCTCAAAGATATTCCGGCGGCGGGTATTGTGGCCTCGGGCTACTACGACACGATAGGACTCTTCCGCCGCCTCACGGAAGAACAGATGGAGGCATGCAGCGGCTGGCTCGACACCTTTGGCGTGTCGGCCCTGCGCGATCGGTCGTTTGTAAAACTCTCGTCGGGCGAACAGCGTATGCTGCTCCTGGCCCGCGCGCTGGTGAAAGACCCCGATCTGCTCATTCTCGACGAGCCGTTACACGGACTCGATATTCTCAACAAGGAGCGGGCCCGCGCCATCATCGAAGCCTTCGCGGCACGTCCCGGCAAGACCATCATCTATGTTACGCACTATCCCGAAGAGCTCCCGCGCTGCATCGACAAGACTCTGATACTCAAAAGAAACAACTGATTAAAATTTCAAAAAACGGCCTTTTCTCCCGCGCTCTGCAAAAGTGTGCGGGAGGTCGTTACCATTTCGGCTACTATTTCGGCAGCCGGCTGCACACGAGTAAGGGTCGAAGCAATCTGTCCGATTTCCAGCTTCCCTTCCTGTAAATCTCCTTCAAATATTCCTTTCTTGGCCCGTCCTTTCCCCAAAAGGAGTCGCAGCTCTTCGGGCGAAGCTCCACGCTTTTGGGCCTCGTCGACTTGGAAAAAGAAACCGTTTTTAACTAATCTTGTAGGCGATAAACTTTTCAATGTCAATAAGGTATCTCCTTCTGGCTGCCCCAAGCATCGGGCTTTAAAATCGTCGTGAGCCGAACTCTCACACGAAAGAGCAAAGCGGGTACCCACCTGCACTCCGTCGGCTCCCAGCATCATGACGGCAGCCATGGCCTCTCCCGAAGCAATTCCCCCGGCCGCCAGCAGAGGCAACGAAACGGCCCGGCGCACGGCCGGTATGAGACACAACGTCGAGGTCTCCTCGCGGCCATTATGACCACCTGCCTCAAATCCTTCGGCTACAACAGCATCTACACCCGCCTGTTCGCACTTCTGTGCAAAACGGGTCGACGACACGACGTGTGCCACAGTAATGCCGTGGCGATGGAGAAAATCGGTATAAAGTGCCGGATTCCCAGCCGAGGTAAAAACAATCTTCACCCCCTCCTCCACCAGAATCTGCATCAACTTGTCGATTTCGGGATACATGAGAGGGACATTCACCCCGAAAGGGCGTTCGGTCGCCGCCCGACACTTGACAATATGTTCGCGCAGCGTATCGGGGTGCATCGACCCGGCACCGAGCAATCCCAGGCCGCCGGCATTACTCACCGCCGATGCCAGCCGCCAGCCGCTGCACCACACCATACCTCCCTGCACAATGGGGTAACGTATACCGAAAAGTTCACACACTCGATTCTTCATATAGCTGTTTTTACGTATTAAAATCCGAATGAGAAACAAACATCACGCCTCTCGCGTTCATTTCCGGGCCGCAAAGAGAATGACGGGCCTCAGAATCCCCGATGCAGCTTATAGCGCAGCGAACGGGCCCCCTGAGCCACACTGTCGACCCGATAGACCGCCATACGCGCGCCGGCGGGCAACATCGTCGAGACTGTACTCTCCGAGAGCGGCACCGTGTGCGACCAGAGAGGGAAACGACCCAAAGCCACCTCGGGCGAGAGAAACAGCGTTGAGTCATTATCCGCGGCAAAAGCAGAAATATCGCCCTCGAAGTAGGCCGACACAAAGCAGAAATAGCCATAGTGATGGCGACGGTAAAGCGTATCGGCCGGCGCATAACGGAACCAGCTCTCCTCGGCCGGCTCCTCGACCTCCGTCGGCGTTCCCACCGCAACCGGACTCTCCTCTCGCGGAGATGCCGCACTGAAACTCTTCCAGAAATAAAAACCCAATGCCACCACCAGCAGCAGGAGGAACGACCACACAAGCGAACTTTTCTTCATATTTTCTTTTTTGAATATCTGCAAAGATAGAGAAAGGTGAGAGCAGAGGCAAACGAAAACCTCGTTTTCAAATTGACTATGCCGAACCGAATCCCATCTTCGTGAAACAAAGATAGAGAAAGGTGTGAGCAGAGGCAAGGCGAAAGCAAAGATTTCTCCGCTGACTAAGACGTACCGAATCCTCTCTTCTGAAAAAATAGAAAAAGGCGGACGTAAAGCCGTCGATAACACACACGTTTTGACAGCCGGGAATGTAAAACATTGGGGTTCGACGAGAGAGACAAAACAGTCGGCGACCCGACAGAGAGCCCATCGCAAAAGATTGCGGATTTTGAACGGGAACCCGATGGCGACCGAAGCAGAACAGGCAGCAGACAATGACGTACAGACACAATGACCCCACACGTCAGGCGGAGAAACCCGCAACACCTTATATAACAGGACAGGAAAAAGAGATTACTCACCCCGGCAGGCTCTCCTACCTCGCAAATTTCCAAACCGAAACGGCCCGTAATAAAAAAACAAAAGCGGCCTGCCTTATGGCAAGCCGCTCTATTGTCGGGTGGGTGCTGAGGGATTCGAACCCCCGACCCTCTGCTTGTAAGGCAGATGCTCTGAACCAGCTGAGCTAAGCACCCGAAGCATTCTTGGCGTAAAAGCGATGCAAAGGTACAAGAAAATTTCTACCGACAAAATAAAATCGCTTTTTTTCTTCAAAAAACTGCAAATCTTTGTGTGAAACGAGCAGATATTGTACCTTTGCTTCTTTCACAATCAAGCCAAAACTTACAAGAACATGGAATTGTCTTCGCTTACTGCCGTCTCGCCCATCGACGGACGCTACCACAGCAAAACCTCGGTACTCTCGGAATACTTTTCGGAATATGCGCTCATTCGCTACCGGGTACGCGTCGAAGTGGAATACTTCATCGCCCTGTGCGAACTTCCGCTCCCGCAACTCCAATCGCTGAGCCACGACCGGTTTGACGCCCTCCGCGCCATATACAAGGAGTTCTCACCGGCCGATGCCGCCCGCGTAAAAGAAATCGAGAGCGTAACCAACCACGACGTCAAAGCCGTAGAATACTTCATCAAGGAAAAATTCGACGCGCTGGGCGGCCTCGAAGCCTACAAGGAGTTTATCCACTTCGGGCTCACCTCGCAAGACATCAACAACACATCGGTACCCCTCTCCATCAAAGAGGCCCTCAACCAGGTCTACTACCCGATGCTCGACGAGCTCATCGCGCAATGCCGCGCATACGCCGAGGCATGGAAAGAGATTCCCATGCTGGCCAAGACCCACGGACAACCGGCCTCTCCCACCCGCCTGGGCAAGGAGATGATGGTCTTTGTATACCGTCTCGAACAGCAGGTCGCCCTGCTGAAAGCCACCCCCATCAGCGGAAAGTTCGGCGGAGCCACAGGCAATTTCAATGCCCACCGCTTTGCCTATTCCGGCTATGACTGGCCCGCATTTGCCCAGAAGTTCCTCGCCGAGAAACTGGGTATCGAACGGGAAATGTGGACCACCCAGATATCGAACTACGACAACCTGGCAGCTCTCTTCGACGGGCTGCGCCGCATCAACACGATTCTCATCGACCTCGACCGCGACTTCTGGCAATACATCTCGATGGAGTATTTCAAGCAGAAAATCAAAGCCGGCGAGGTAGGATCGAGCGCCATGCCGCACAAGGTGAACCCCATCGACTTTGAGAACTCCGAAGGCAACCTCGGCCTCGCCAATGCCATTCTCGAACACCTGGCCACAAAACTGCCCGTATCCCGTCTCCAACGCGACCTGACCGACTCGACCGTGCTGCGCAACGTGGGAGTACCTCTGGGACACATTCTCATCGCCCTGCAAAGCACCATGAAAGGACTTGGCAAGCTCCTGCTCAACGAGAGCGCCATCTACAACGACCTCGACAAGATGTGGAACGTTTGCGCCGAAGGTATTCAGACAATACTCCGCCGCGAAGGCTATCCCAAACCTTACGAGGCACTGAAAGCGCTCACCCGCACCAACAGCGTGGTCGACGAAAAAGCCATTCACGACTTTATCGACACGCTCAACGTGAGCGATGCCGTGAAGGAAGAGTTGCGGGCCATCACGCCGCACAACTACACCGGCTTCTAAGCATAAACATTCACCTCAACAGACAGAAAGTGCCGCAAGGAGACTCCTTGCGGCGCTTCTCTTTTCGCCCGGCCACATACTCCCGACACCGGGCAAAAGAAAAGCGCTCCGCACCGAAATGCGAAGCGCCGATATAGAATAGAGGTATATCTTTATCTGGTAACCGCTGCAATGATTTCATCGACAGCAACAGAGAGACCTTCGGGATTTTTACCTCCGGCCTGGGCAAAATGGGGCTGACCACCGCCACCGCCCTGGATATGCTTGGCGGCATTACGCACCAGAGCCGACGCGCTCAACCCGGCAGCCACCAGGTCGTCGCTCAACGCAACGGTGAGCAGCGGTTTGCCCGACACATCGGTAGTACCGGCCACAAACAGGAAATGGTCGGACTTTTCACCCCGCAACTGGAAGGCGAGATTTTTCACCACATCGGGAGCCAGCGTTATTTTGAGCGGCATGACACTCACGCCGTTTATCATCTGTACGTTTTCGAGCAGACGTTTTTTCAACTCCTGCAACTGAGCCTTGGCAAATGCCTCGGCCTGTTTCTTCAACTCGGCATTCTCCTCGACCGTGCGACGTATGGCAGCCATCACGTCGGGAGCATTATTCAACGACGTGCGTATCACAGAGAGGGTATCAAGGAGACTATCCATGTACATCTCGGTGCGGGCGGCTGTAATGGCCTCGATACGACGTATGCCGGCAGCGGTCGAACTTTCGGAGATGATGTGTATCATACCTATCTGTCCGGTATTGGCCACGTGAGTACCACCACAAAGCTCTATCGACGAGCCATAGCGTATCACACGCACCTCTTCGCCATATTTCTCGCCAAAGAGCGCCATGGCTCCCATGGCTTTGGCCTCGGCAATAGGCACCGAGCGGTGTTCGTCGAGAGGAAGGCAGGCCCGCACCTTTTCGTTGGCCAGACGCTCAACCTTGCGCAGCTCCTCGTCGGTAACCTTCTGGAAGTGCGAGAAGTCAAAGCGCAGCGAATGGGGCGAGACATAAGATCCCTTCTGCTCAACATGGGTACCTAGCACTTCGCGCAGGGCCTCATGCAACAAGTGAGTGGCGGTGTGGTTGCAGGCAGTGGCCTCACGGTCAGCGGCATTGACCTCGGCCCGGAAGGCGCCGGAGATGTCGGCCGGCAATGTTTCGGCAATGTGTACAGCCAAGTTGTTTTCGCGCTTGGTATTGACAATGTTTATAGTTTCGCCGCTCTCCGAAGTCAGTTTACCGGTATCGCCTACCTGACCACCCATCTCGGCATAGAACGGCGTAACCGAAAGCACCAGTTGGTAATAGTCCTTGTTTTTCTGGCGAATCTTGCGATAGCGCAAGATTTCGGTATCGCAGGCAAGAAGGTCGTAGCCCACAAACTGAGGCTCACCTTCGCGCAGCACCACCCAGTCGCCGGTCTCCACGGCAGCAGCATTGCGCGCACGCTCTTTCTGCTCCTGCATACGACGGTTGAAAACCTCAATATCGACTTTCAGTCCGTTTTCTTTCAGAATAAGCTCGGTCAGGTCGAGGGGGAAGCCGTAGGTATCGTACAAGACAAAGGCATCGTCGCCGCTGATGCAGTCTTTTCCGGCGGCTCTCGTATCGGCCATCACCTTGTCGAGCAGGCGTATACCCGTAGAGAGGGTACGCAGGAAAGCCTCTTCCTCCTCCTTGATAACCTTCTCGATGAGTACCTTCTGGGCAGCCAGTTCGGGATAGGCATCGCCCATGGTGTCGATGAGGGTAGGCAGCAGTTTGTAGATAAAGGGCTGCTGGAAACCGAGGAAGGTGTAACCGTAACGCACGGCACGGCGCAGAATGCGGCGTATCACATAACCGGCCTTGGCATTGGAGGGCAACTGTCCGTCGGTAATCGAGAAGGCAATCGTGCGCACGTGGTCGGCAATCACCCGCATGGCAACGTCGCAACGGGCGTCGTCGCCGTAGGTCTTCCCGGCCAGGCGGCCAATGGCTCCAATCAGAGGCTGGAACACGTCGGTATCGTAGTTCGACGTTTTGCCCTGCAAAGCCATACAGAGGCGTTCAAAACCCATACCGGTATCGATAACCTTGGCGGGCAGCGGTTCGAGCGAACCGTCGGCCTTGCGGTTGTACTGCATGAATACGAGGTTCCATATTTCGATAACCTGCGGGTGGCTCTGATTGACCAGCGTAAGGCCGTCGACAGCAGCCCTCTCGGCATCGCTGCGCAGGTCGATGTGGATTTCGGAGCAGGGGCCGCAGGGTCCTGTATCGCCCATCTCCCAGAAGTTGTCGTGGCGGTTACCGTTGATGATGTGCGAGGCGGGCAGGTGTTTTTCCCAGTAGGAGGCCGCTTCGTTGTCGCGTTCGAGCCCTTCGGGGGCGTATCCCTCAAAGACGGTGGCATAGAGACGGCGGGCATCGATTTTCAGCACGTCGACCAGATACTCCCACGCCCAATCGATGGCCTCTTTCTTGAAATAGTCGCCAAACGACCAGTTACCCAGCATCTCAAACATGGTGTGATGGTAGGTATCCAGACCCACCTCTTCGAGGTCGTTGTGCTTACCGCTCACACGCAGACACTTCTGCGAGTCGGCCACCCGGCGGTATTTGGCCGGAGCATTACCCAAAATAATATCTTTGAACTGGTTCATACCCGCGTTGGTAAACATCAACGTAGGGTCGTCCTTGATGACCATCGGGGCCGAAGGCACAATCTGATGGTGTTTCGATGCAAAAAAGTCTTTGAAAGACTCTCGAATTTCCTTAGCAGTAAGCATATCGTACGTTTTAAATATTCAAAAGAAAAAAGGTTTTTACCTTTTGCGTTTGCAAAAATAGCCCAAAAATATTATTTTTGCGGAGATTACAGGCAAAAAATCGCGGGTTTACTTGTTTTTCGGCAACAAAGGGCAACAACCGGCAATGATTGGCAGCACACCTGTTTATGGCAAGGAAAGTTTTCTATAAATATAATCCCAACACCCTTTCATACGAACGCATATATCCCTCGACAGGCGCTCGCATCTGGTCGGTATGCAAATACCTGCTGACAAGCCTGCTGCTGGGCGTCGGCATATTCCTTGTCTTCTATCACTTCTTCGAGTCGCCCCGCGAAAAAAAACTGCGGGAAGACAACGAACAGATGGCCACACAGTACCGCATACTCTCCCACCGGCTCGACGAGGCGCTGGATGTCATGGGCGATGTGCAGCAACGCGACGACAACCTCTACCGTGTCATCATGCAGGCCAACCCCATCGACAGCAAGGCACGTAACGCGGGCATCGACAACGACTCGCACTACCGCGACCTGCAAAACCTGCCCAATGCCGACCTCATTATTTCGTCGACCAAGAAGCTCGACCTGCTGCGGCGCCAGCTCTATGTGCAAAGCACCTCCTTCAACGAGGTGGCCGAGATGGTGAAACAGAACGACGACCGCATCAGCCGCATGCCCGCCATACAGCCCATATCCAACAAAGACCTGAAACGCACCGCTTCGGGCTACGGCTGGCGCATCGACCCGATATACCACACCCGCAAGTTCCATGCGGGCATGGACTTCTCGGCTAACACCGGCACGCCGGTATACGCCACAGCCAACGGCACGGTAACCTTCACCGGCTGGAAACAGGGCTACGGCAACACCGTCATCATCGACCACGGATACAACTACCGCTCTCTACGGACACCTGAGCAAAATCGACACCAAACGGGGCAAAAAGGTGGTGCGCGGAGAGGTCATCGCCAAGGTAGGAAGCACCGGAAAATCGACCGGCCCGCACCTGCACTATGAGGTTATCTACAAGGGGAAACACCAGAATCCCATCAATTACTACTTCTTCGACCTCTCGCCCGAAGACTACGACCTCATGATACAGATAGCCGAAAACAGCGGTCTGGTAATGGATTAATCATCGAGAAGCTATCATGCCAAAGCAAGAACTCCCCCCAAAAATGTTCTACACCATTGCCGAGGTCGCACAGCACTACGGCATCAACGAGTCGACCTTGCGATTTTGGGAAAAAGAGTTCGACATCATTGCCCCAAAACGGTCGGACA
>ERZ824600.5092-NODE-5092-length-11006-cov-32.006575_pt1 | contig 11006 bp, 8 predicted proteins | sample MGYA00519933_ERZ824600 | MGnify/ENA primary metagenome ERZ824600 (study PRJEB31778, sample SAMEA3449178) | human gut metagenome | biome: human gut; feature: human-associated habitat; material: faeces | place: United Kingdom | collected 2010/2012 ... | reverse complement strand
ATGTTTGTGTATTAACATCATTAAATAATTAATACAAATATATTATACGAGGAGGAATAAAAATGAAAGAATATTTTAAAACAGGAAAAATTAAATATGAAGGACCTAAATCAACTAATCCTTTCGCATTTAAGTATTATAACGCTGATGAAGAAATTAATGGTAAAAAGATGAGCGAGCATTTAAAGTTTGCAATGAGCTGGTGGCACACCTTATGTGCTAAAGGTACCGATCAATTTGGTAGTGATACTATGTCAAGACCTTGGTCAGATCCTGATCCAATGAAGGAAAGCTATAATAAGGCTGAAGCAGGCTTCGAATTTATGCAAAAACTTGGAATTGAGTATTTTTGTTTCCATGATGTTGATATGGCTCCAGAAATGGGAACAATAAAAGAAACTTATCATGCTTTAGATGAAGTATCTGATTATGTTTTAAAGCTTATGAAGGATACTAATATTAAATGCTTATGGGGTACGGCTAACTGCTTTAATCATAAAAGGTATATGGCTGGTGCTGCTACATCACCTGAGGCTGATAGTTTCTGTCATGCTGCTTCACAAATAAAAAAAGCAATGGATATAACTAAGAAGCTTGGTGGAACAAATTATGTATTTTGGGGTGGGCGAGAAGGTTACGACACCTTACTTAACACCGATGTTAATTTAGAGCTTCAAAATTATGCTACAATGTTAACTCTTGCAAGAGATTATAAAAATAAAATTGGATTTAATGCTCAGCTATTAATTGAACCTAAACCAAAGGAGCCTACGAAGCATCAATATGATTTTGATGTTCAAACGGTTTTATCCATCTTAAGGAAAAATCATCTTGAAAATGATTTTAAGATGAATATTGAAGCAAATCATGCAACCTTAGCAATTCATACTTTTAATCATGAATTAAATATTGCAAGAAATGAAGGTGTATTAGGTTCAATTGATGCTAATCAAGGAGATATGCTACTTGGATGGGATACAGACCAATTCCCAACAAATATTTATGATGCAACGCTTGCTATGTATGAAGTATTAAAAAATGGTGGCCTTCATAATGGTGGCTTAAACTTTGATGCTAAGGTTAGACGTCAAAGCTATACCGAAGAAGATTTGTTCTTAGCATATATTGCAGGTATGGATACTTTTGCTCATGGCTTAAGAATAGCAGCTAAGCTTCTTGAGGATAATGTACTTGAGGATTTCATTGCTAAGCGCTATGAATCATATAATTTTGGAATTGGTTATAAGATTAAAAATAAAGAAGTTGATCTTGAGACTTGTGCACAATATGCATTAAATAATCAAAATGAGAACTTGCCTTCATCAGGCCGTCAAGAAATGTTAGAATCAATTTTAAATCAGTATATATATAATAATTAAAAAAAGGCTGTGGATTTTTCCACAACCTTTATTGCTTAAAATAAAGTTTATTAGCATTATCATAAAATATTTTTTGTTTGCTAGAAAGAGGAATATCACTATTCATAATGTAATTAATAAAATTATCATAACTGGATTTTGTTAATGATGTTGGCATATCAGACCCCCACATTAGTTTATCATCACCAACAATTTCAATTGCAAGTTTAATATAATTAAGTGCGTTATTAAAGGGATATGGTTCATGTGTATTGTTTGAAACTGAAGCTAAGTCAAAAAAACAATTAGGAAGTTTTAAACTTTGAATATCATGCTTAAATATTTCATATTGATTTTCTTGATGAGAACCTAAATGACAAACAACAAAAGTTACATCAGAATATTTCTTAATCATTTTTCTTAAATTTTCGATTTGATAACAGCCATTTTCTGGACGTCCGATATCAATGACACAAATAAGCTTATATTTTCTACATAATTCATAAATCCATTGCATCTTTTTTCCTGCAAGAGAAATGATATCATGGTTAGCCATTAAGCCTGAGGTATTAGAAACCTCCATTTTAATGATTTTAAACTTTAAATCCTCAAAAAAATGTTTTGCAATTAATTCTCTATTTTGACAAAAGGGGTCAATTGTTGAAGCAGCTATGAAACGATCTGGATATTTTTTCATTGTTTCATAGGCATATAAATTTTGAAATCCTAAATAATTACCTTGAAGAATAACTGTTTTTTCAATATTATGGTTATCCATAATTTCAAGAAGTTTTTCGGGACAAACACCATAATCACCCATATATTCTGGAAATAGTTGAAATTCTTTGCCATCTGCGTAAATTGCTTTTCCTTTTCCTAAACCTCTTAGCTCACCTCTTGATCCCCAGCCATTGATATGCTCACAAATGTGAACGTGTGCATCAATAATTTTCATATTATCACCTAAATAATTATAAGATATATTATGTCATAAAAACAAGCATTATTTTTAAATATTAATATAATACGATAGGTGACTTTATGTTTTGGCTATTTATGGGATTGATTTTTATTTTTATTATGACAATGACAGGAGTTATTTTGGCCTTGTTTTTTAGACGTGATATATTAGATAATACAGTTGTATTATCATTTGCTTTAGGCGTTATGCTAGCAAGTGGAATATTTTCACTGCTTATTCCTTCAATAACCATGTTAAAAACAAATAATACAGGATTTTATCCTTTATATATTGGCGTTGCAATTGGTATTGCAATTATTGTAATTGTTCCTAAATTTTTTAACAAAGAAAAAAATGAAAAGAAAAGATTATTTTTAGCAATGACGATTCATAATATACCTGAGGGCTTTAGTGTAGGATTAAGTTTATTTATTGCATATTTAAGCAAAGATAGTGAAATATTACTTAATGCTATAATGCTTTTTATAGCAATTGGTATTCAAAATATACCTGAGGGTTTTGCAACAACCTTGCCATATAAAATAGAAGAAGGCAATAAAAAAGCATTTTTCATGGGCTTTATTTCATCAATTGTTGAACCACTTGCCGGATTATGTGCTTTGGTTTTTGTATCTGTAGGTGATATTATGCAACCTTATGGTTTAGCAATTGGGGCTGGGGCCATGATAATAACAGTTTTAATTGAAATGAAAAATAATTTAAATTTTAAAGGAATTATGTCATTTATTATAGGTTTTACAGTAATGACGTTACTTGATTTATTTTTGTAGTTTGATATAATATTTAAAGAAAAAAGTGGTGGTATAAATGTTGATTGGAATTATAGTATTAATTATTTTATTTTTATTAGATGTTTATTTTATTTATATATCCTTTTATCTTGAAAAAAAAAGAGAAGATACTAGACAAAAAAAATATAGTGATTCAATTAAAGAAGTAAAAACAGAGCTTGCTACTTATAACTTTTATACCTATCCTGATGAAATATTAATATCAGTTAATGGAAAGTTTGCCAATATTAAAACGAAATATATTGATATTAAAGAGAATTCTAAAATTGATGAATTGGTCTTTGATGGTGTAAAGCAAATTCTTAATTTTAATATTAAAGCTTCAAAGATATCATTTATTAATTCTAATTATAAAGAAAAAGATGGCGTTATTTTTGATGATAAGGATACAGTATGCTATATTTATAAAACGCAAACAATTGAAAAATTAAAGGCCTTGGCCAGAAATTATAATATAAAAAGAAGTGCTTTGAAATTTTTTTCAAACGCTTCATATATTCAATTTACTAACAAAGGAATATTAAGAATATCTCATCCATATAATCAAGACGAAAATAATCCTAAGCTTGTTTGTCCGAAAAAAATTGATGGAATTGAAGTTAAATTACTAGAAATAAATTATCATAATGTTGATTATTTATTTCTAAATGATAATATTAAGCAGGTTATATATGAAAAAGATTCTAAAATAAGAAGAATTGATTTAGATAAATCAAAATATTTAAAAATAAGAAATGGTAATCTTGTTTATAGAAAATACAATTTGATTATTTCATGCTTTAACGATGTGAGAAAAATCGACAAAAATTCACCTAAATACTACTATAAACCTCCTTTTAGTATTGAGAAAAATATCACATTTTGTCGAATTAAAGAGAAATAAAAAAATATTTGAGCTTTTCCTCTTTTTTTTGTTGAAAAAGAATTCTTTTTTGATTTATACTAAAAGAAGAAAAGGTGAGGAAGTGTTTTTATGCCATATAGTTCTTGGGGAGATTTTATTTGTGGAGCTTTTGTTCTTATAATTATTATTTTCCATTTTTTAAATAAATCTAAGAAAAATACTGCTTTAAAATCAGTGTTATTTATTTTAGTATCAGTTTTAATTTTTAATGTTTTACATGGTGTTTCGGATTTATTAGTTTACAATAAAGTAACACTAAAATTAGCTTTAATTTTTAAGTATTTATCAATAATTGTGTTTTCAATTATTGCTAGTGGTTTTGAAATTTATTGTTTGGGTGTTATAAAAGATACTACTAAGATATTAAAATGGCATTATCTTATTTTAGTGTTACCAGTTTTATGGAATATTATTTGGTTAATCATAAATAAGATTACTAATATTTGCTTCGAAGTAGAAGGAAATACTATTATATACCATGTTGCATATTGCTTATTATTTTTATGCTTCATTTTTGCAATGATATATATGCCTATAATGTGTTTAGTTTATAAAAGGGGAATATATCCTTCTCTTTTTAAGGTTGGTCTTACTTTTACTATTTTTTCGGCTCTTTTTGGAATATTTCAATTTTTCTTTTCTTTTTTTATCAATAATAATGTTTTCTTTACATCTGTTTTTTTAACTTTATCAACTGCATATACTTATCTATATTCGAGAAATGATTTGATTAATATTGACCAAATGACTAATTTATATATGAGAAACAAGTGTATGGATGATTTGACAGCCTCTGATGGAGCTAGTGTATATATGCTTGAAATTATGCGTTTTCATCATTTTAGTTCTTTTACAGGAGATCAAATATTAATTGAAATTGTTAATTTTTTAAAAACAATTTTTAATAAGTATACAATGTATCGAGTGTCTTCAAATCAAATAATTGTTATTGTTGGTAAAAGTGATGATATCTCTAAGATTTCTTTAATTAATCAGGAATTTAGAAAACCTATTAACATTCAAGGTGATGACTACTCAATTGATATAAAAACTTCAATTATAATTAAGAAAAAGAATGAAACGGCAGAACATACGGTGTATCTTTTAGAAAAAATGATTAATCAAATTAAGGATACAAATGAGGTATTTATCGTATATTCATCAGAGATGAAAAGAAAATTAGAGATTGAAGAAAATGATACAAATAAAATTATTAAAGCGATTAATAAAGGCTCAGTAGTGCCATATTATCAAGGAATTTATTCTATAAATGATGAAAAAATAACCTGGTGTGAAGCTCTTGCAAGATTAAATGTAAATGGTGAAATAATTCCTCCTTCTAAATTTATTCCTATTTTGGAAAATCATAGGTGTGTTAATAAACTTGATCGTAATATGTTATGCCAGGTTTTAAAGGAATTAAAATCAATGAATGATTCAGGAACAAGGGTTGATGTTAAAGGAATTTCAATTAATTTTACGGCAGAAGATATTTTAAATCAAAGCTTCATTGATGAAATAAAGCAAATGGTTAAAAATCAAGAAATTGATCCAAATATGATTTCATTTGAAATTTGTGAAAGTGTTATAATTTCTAATTTTCAAAAGGCAAAAGAAATTATGGAAGAATTAAATAGCTATGGTATTAAGTTTTTCTTGGATGATTTTGGGACAGGCTTTAGTAATTTAAAGGCGGTTTTAAGCTTGCCATTTTATCTTATAAAGATTGATAAATCATTGCTTGATGCCGCAAAGGAAAATACAAGAAATCAACAAATTCTTGATGGTGTTGTAAAGGCAATTAATTCCATTGGAATGAAAACTTTAATCGAAGGTGTTGAAACTAAAGAAGATGTTGAATTAGTAAAAAATTTTGGGGTTAATTATATTCAGGGCTATTATTATCATAAGCCATCAAATATGACAGAATTGAATAAAACTATCGAAGAAAAGGTGTAAATTGCATCTTTTCTTTTTTAAGCATAATTATTGAATGATTACAATAAAAAGTGTATAATATAATACGATAGAAAGGTGATATTAATGACAAAAATAGATATTATTTCTGGCTTTTTAGGTGCTGGAAAAACAACTTTAATTAAAAGACTTTTAGCTACTCATTTACATGATGAAAAAGTTATTCTTATTGAAAATGAATTTGGAGAAATCGGTATTGATGCTGGATTTTTGAAGGAGACAAAGGTTGAAATAAAGGAATTAAATCAAGGCTGTATATGTTGTTCACTTCAAGGCGATTTTGCAACCGCTTTAACTGAGATTAAGACAAAATATAATCCTACTCGTATAATTATTGAGCCATCAGGGGTCGGAAAATTATCTGATATTGTAAAAGCAGTTGTAGATGCAAATTTAAGTGATGTTAAATTAAATGCTTTAGTTTGTGTTTGCGATGCAAATAAGGCAAAGATGTATTTAAAGAATTTTGGCGAATTTTATGTCGATCAGGTTGCTCATGCAAAAACTATTTTCTTATCAAGAGCTGATGTAGCAACTGAGGCTAAGATGCAAGAGTGTCTTGAAATTGTAAGAGAAATTAATGATAAAGCTATTATTGTTACAACTCCTATTAATGAGTTGTCAGATGGAACTTTAATTGATTCTTATGAGGCAAAAAATGATGATTTTGAGGCTAAATTATTAGAAGAGGTTAAGCATATGCACCATCATCATCACGACGATGAAGAATGTGAATGCGGACATCATCACCATGACGATGAAGAATGTGAATGTGGACACCATCATCATGACGATGAAGAATGTGGATGCGGACATCATCACCATGACGATGAAGAATGTGAATGTGGACACCATCACCATGACGATGAAGAATGTGGATGCGGACATCATCACCATGATGATGAAGAATGTGAATGTGGACACCATCATCACGATCATGATGCTGATGAAGTATTTACAAGCTATGGCTTTGAAACAACACACAAGTATTCACATGATGAACTAGAAGCAATTTTACATGAATTATCATTTGGTGAAAAATATGGTTTCATTTTACGTTCTAAGGGAATTGTTGCTGGTATTGATGGTTGGTATCATTTTGATATGGTTCCTGAAGAGACAAATGTAAGACATGGTGAAGCTGCATCAGTTGGAAAAATTTGTGTAATTGGCTCTAAGCTTAATAAAGAAGAAATAAAAAAATTATTTATAAAGTAGGTTGGTGTTTTAATGGTTGAGGTACCTGTATTTTTAATAAACGGATTCCTTGAAAGTGGAAAAACAACTTTAATAAAAGATATAATTAATCAAGATTCAAAACTGCAAAAGCTTGATACCTTACTTATTGTATGTGAAACAGGCGAGGTTGAATACGATGAATCTTTCATTAAAGAAAATCATATTGATATTGTTTATATTGAAGATGAATCTGAACTTACAGTCGATTTTTTCAATAAACTTGATAAGGATTTTGAGCCCGCAAGAGTAGTAATTGAATATAATTCATTTTATAATCCTGAAACTATCAAAGATGCTTTGCCAAAAATTTATGTTTTATCACAAACAATTACAATGATTGATGCATCTTCATTTGGGCTTTATTTTAATAATATGCGTCAAATATTTAATAATGCATGTAAAGATGCTGATTTGATTATTTTTAATCGTATTGAAGGAATTGACACTTTAGCTCAATTTAGACGTCAAATAAGGGCTTTCAATCAAAATGCTCAAATTGCTTTTGAAGCTAAGGATGGTTCTATGACTGATATGCTTGATGAAGACCTTCCTTACGATATCAATAGTGATGTGATTAATCTTGAAGAAACAGATTATCCGATTTGGTATATGGATTGTTTTGATAACTATCAAAAATATTATAATAAGGATATTACTTTTATAGCTAAAATAGAAGTTCTTGAGGATAGTAAAGAAGGACATATTATGCCAGGTAGAATGGTAATGACTTGTTGTGAGGCTGATACTCAGTTCTTAGGCTTTGAATGTATAAATGAAACTGATGTAAAAATAACGGATACGACATGGGCGTTAATTACAGTTACTATTCATCATGAATATAGCTCCTTAGCTGATGCTGAGGTTGTTATGCTTCATGCAAAAAAAATTATTAAACTTGCTCCTCAAGAGGATAAAATTTTATCATTATAGTTGAATGACTAAACTATGTAAAAGTAGTTTAGTTTTTTTAATTTTAAATACTATGAAAAGGCTTTCAAAATAAATGCGATTATGATAAAATATAAACACGAGAGATGAAAAGGAGTGATCTTATAATGGAAAATAAAATTAATGCTACAGAAGAAGTAGATAGTTTAGTTAAGAGATCCTTAAAATGTTTAGATGCCTATGCTAATTATACGCAAGAGCAAATTGATTATATTGTTGCTAAAGCATCAGTAGCTGCTCTAGACAAGCATGGTATTTTAGCCCTACATGCTGTAGAAGAAACTAAAAGGGGAGTATTCGAGGATAAGGCAACTAAAAATTTGTTTGCATGTGAATATGTTGTAAATAATATGCGTCATTTAAAAACTGCTGGTGTAATTAGTGATAATGAGGTAACAGGAATTACCGAAATTGCTGAACCTGTTGGTGTTGTTGCAGGAATTACTCCGGTTACTAATCCAACATCAACAGCAATATTTAAATCACTTATTTGTTTAAAAACAAGAAATCCAATTATTTTTGCATTTCATCCTAATGCACAAAAATGTTCTGCCGAAGCGGCAAAAATCGTTTATGAAGCAGCTGTTGCTGCTGGCGCACCCAAGGATTGTATTTTATGGATAGAGCATCCTTCAATGGAAGCGACAACAGCTTTAATGAACCATCCTGGCGTATCAACAATTCTAGCAACAGGTGGAAATGCAATGGTTAAAGCTGCTTACTCTTGTGGAAAGCCTGCTCTTGGTGTGGGTGCTGGTAATGTACCGGCTTATATGGAAAAAACATGTAATGTAAAACAAGCTGTAAATGATATTGTTATGTCAAAATCATTTGATAATGGAATGATTTGCGCTTCTGAACAGGCTGTCATTATTGATAAAGAAATTTATGATGAGGCGATTAGTTTATTTAAACAGTTTGGCTGTTATTTATGTAATGAAGATGAAAAAAAGAAGCTCATTTCTTATATGTTTGGTGTTAATAATGAGTCAGAATATGAGAAAGCTGTTTTAAAACCCATTATTGCCGGAATGAGTGCTGTAAGTATTGCTAAAAACGCAGGTCTTAATGTTCCTTCAAACACTAACATTTTGCTCGTTAGTTGTAACGAGGTTGGAGTTATGGAACCGATGAGTAAAGAAAAGCTTTCCCCCGTTCTTGCTGTATATAAATCAAACAGTACTGACGATGGGTTAGAGATTTCTAAAAAAATGGTTGAATTTAATGGCCTTGGACATTCGGCAGCAATTCATACGGCGTCGAAGGAATTGGCAACGAGATTTGGTGATATAATTCCTGCAATTCGTATTATTTGGAACAGTCCATCAACATTTGGTGGAATTGGTAATGTATATAATTCTTTCTTGCCATCTCTTACCTTAGGCTGTGGTTCTTATGGTCATAATTCAATTGGTGATAATGTTTCGGCTATAAATTTACTTAATATAAAGAAGGCTGGAAGGAGAAGAAATAATATGCAATGGTTTAAAATTCCTGCAAAAATTTATTTTGAACGTGATTCAATTGAATATCTACATCAAATGAAGGAAATGAACCGTGTTATTATTGTAACTGACCGATCAATGGTAGATTTAGGCTTTGTAAATAAGGTAACTGAGCAATTTAGACTTCGACATAACGAGGTACAATATCAATTATTTTGTGATGTTGAATCAGACCCATCTATTCAAACGGTAAAAAATGGTGTTGCATTAATGAATTCATTTAATCCTGATACAATTATTGCTCTTGGTGGTGGTAGTGCAATGGATGCTGCTAAGGGAATGTGGTTGTTTTATGAATATCCTGAGGTAGATTTTAATGATTTAAAACAAAAGTTTATGGATATTAGAAAAAGAGCATTTCGTTATCCTGAATTAGGAAAAAAAGCTAAATTAGTATGTATACCTACAACATCTGGTACAGGTAGTGAGGTTACTCCATTTGCAGTAATTACTGATAAGGAGGAAAGCAAAAAGTATCCACTTACTGATTATTCATTAACTCCAACTGTGGCTATTATAGATCCGACATTTACTATGTCACTTCCAAAAACGGTAACCGCTGATACAGGTATGGATGTTTTAACCCATGCGACAGAAGCCTTTGTTTCAACCCTTGCATCGGATTATACAGATGGCTTAGCAATTCAAGCAATCAAAATGGTATTTAAATATCTAAAACGAAGCTATGACAATGGTCCTAATGATCCAGAGGCTCGTGAAAAGATGCATAATGCTTCTTGCCTTGCTGGTATGGCTTTTGCTAATGCTTTTTTAGGAATGAATCATTCAATGGCACATAAAATTGGTGGCGAATTCCATGTTCCACACGGAAGAGCTAATGCTATATTACTGCCTTTTACAATTAGATATAATGGAACTAAGCCTGAAAAATTGTCAACATGGCCTAAGTATAATTATTATCATGCGGATGAAAAATATTGTGAGCTTGCAAGAATTTTAGGACTTCCTGCCTCTACTATTGAAGAAGGTGTTGAATCCTATGCAAAGGCTTGTGGAGAGCTTGCTAAAAGCTTGGGTATAAAAATGAACTTTAAATCACAAGGCTTAGATGAAAAAACTTATATGGCTTCTTTAGATAAATTGGCATTTTTAGCATATGAGGATCAGTGTTCACCTGCAAATCCCCGTGTTCCTATGGTAAATGATGTTAAAGAAATTTTGAAAAAAGCATATGATTCAGAAGAATTCATGTAAATAAAGCTTTATAATACACCCTTAATGTTTTCGGTTCTCTAAATTAATTGGTGTAGGTTTTAGTTTTAAACTATAAACAAATTGGTG